>Ga0316187_10002353_pt1 | contig 16443 bp, 16 predicted proteins | sample CroRivburrow1_MG_FD_204927 | JGI IMG/M metagenome (GOLD analysis project Ga0316187, IMG submission 204927) | Coastal sediment microbial communities from Maine, United States - Cross River worm burrow 1 | ecosystem: Environmental > Aquatic > Marine > Coastal > Sediment | place: USA: Maine... | reverse complement strand
TCGCAAGGTATCCGTTCATCACGCCCCATCTCTGCCATCGTGTTACTGGTATTGCTGGCAGCGTTCTCCATCTCATATTGGAAGGGCTGGGATTCGCAAGCCCAGACCATCAAGCTGCCATTCATTGATCAGCCGCTGTCACTCGCAGAAAACGGTGAAGGTGGTGAACACGAGGAGGACGATGATTGACGGTGGTAGTGCATGTATCCACAAAAGGGAAAGCCCGGCATCGCCGGGATTTTCTTTTCAAGATACTGTGACATTAGGGACGCAGCCCTATTCTTTTGGGTTGGACGCAAGGCAATAACTGTCCCTGTTAGCCTGAAAAGTTGTCAGCCCAAACCCGAACTCAAAAGCGGTCGTTCCTCGTTGGTCAGACGGATGTCGCTTTCGTCGTTGCCATAAGGGCTGGAGAGATATGTAGCGAAATTGGATGCGCAATCTCTCTAAGGTTTGCTCATATTCATCAACCGTTTTGTACCGATCATTTCCAGATATCCACTATCACACCGCGTTCGCGGATAGCGTCAGCCCGCTCGCGGATGTAACGCTGCAGACTGGTTTGCTTCTTGTAAGCGCCCGAGGAGACATATTCCAGTACTGACTGGACATGAAAGCTTTTCATAAAAGCTTCGATCCGGATCACTTCTTTGCCGGCATCAAATAACACCACATTCGGTACGTAGCCGATCTTGAGTTCGTTCGCCCAATCTCGCGCCGTGGTTTTTCTACCATCCGGCGTGGTCAGCGGCGTTCTATCCCACCGATCCAGCTGGATCACGTTGAACTGCCCGATCAGCTTCAGCGTCTCCGGGTCTTGCAGCACCTTGCTGTGCATCAGGTCGCAACCCGCACAATCCTTCTGCTCAAAGAATACGGCCAGCGGTTTGCCGGAGGCGAACTTGTTCAGGTTGTAGGGAGGTTTGGAAAAGAAAGGTTCTGACTGAAGCACACCCTTCGAGGGTGGCGGGGCAAGCTTGGCGTAGTATTCCGGGAAGGTCAGTAACCCTTCCTGTTTTTCCGCCGCGTATTTCAGAGCCGCAAGGAACTGGTGAGGCGGGTAATAACCGTTGATGCGCAAAACGGTTTCGCCCTTTTCATTTATCAGCAGTATGCTGGGTGTGAACCAGACTTGGAGTTTCGCAGCGAGTTCTTTTTCCGTCAGCTTGCTACCGGAAAGATCGGTCACCTCCCGATCTCCCCAGATATTCAAATCGACAGCATCGAAGTGCTTACGTGTGTAGTCCACGATGTGTTGCTGGCTGAAATTGGCATTGAACAGTTCGGCGCAGTACGGACAGCCATCCTGCCCAAAATAGAGTAACAGCCGTTTGCCGTTGCGAGATGCCTCTGCGACATCTTCGGGCATGTCCAGGAAGCCTTGTTTGAACCAATCGGGAATACTGTATACGCCTGCACCGCGGAATTCGGCCTTCTCTGCGGCCAAGGCCGTCATGCCCGTCAATCCCATCAATAACGGGATCGCGAATAAACCCATCACTGCCATACATGTCACGAATATTTTCTTCATGCTCACCCCCCGACTGGTTGACTTGCACATAGTCCGGAATAACGCGACTCGCCGATAGTCCAGCGCGTGTCCCATAAAACATGAGTTACGACGCAGATGGTAACACCACAACATCATGGTGTCGGCACATCTACTTGCTGATGTCAGTACCGCTTGTCCGTTGCGCGGCAAGCTCCTTCAGGTAATCCCCGATATCCCATTCGCACCCACCACAGCCGGAAAGCGTACCCGTCCATTGGGAAATGGCCTGGATATCCATGCCCTGCTCAAAGAGCCTTTGAATGTACTCGCGCTTTGTGCCACTGCAATGACACATCACTTCATTCTCCTGGTTGTCGGGTTTCGTTTCCATCTGTTCTGGAGATCGGGTTAACGGGGCGATTTTATCATTTCGGAAGCTGGGCACGTTCTCCTAAAGGAAATTAACTCTTTTATAGGGACGGAGCCCATTTAACAACTGGGGACAGTCCACGAATTAAAGGGCGACCATTGGCCGCCTTTTTAATGTGAAGCACGAGTCGCCATCTATCAACTAGAATTACAGTCCTGTCCCGACACACGAGCGAGAGAATATGAAACGCATCGGCTTATTGACCAGCGGCGGCGACGCGCCTGGCATGAATGCAGCAATACGCGCCGTGGTGCGCGCGGCCACACATCACGGCATCGAGGTGATGGGCATCAAGCGAGGCTACAAGGGCATGATTGACGGCACCGCGCGTCTGCTCGGTCCGCGCGATGTCAGCGGTATCATCAACCACGGCGGAACCACCCTCTACACCGCACGCTGCCATCGCTTCATGGAACGCGAGGGGCGGGAGCGGGCTGCGGCAAACCTGAAGGAATGGGGCATAGACGGCATCGTGGTGATTGGCGGAGATGGCTCGTATCGCGGTGCGGAAAAACTGCATGAAGAATTTGGCATCCGCTGCATCGGCCTGCCCGGCACGATCGATAACGACATCGGCGGTACCGATTACACCATCGGCTTTGACACGGCGATCAACACCGCGATGGAAGCCATCGACCGCATCCGCGACACCGCCGCCTCGCATGACCGCACTTTTTTCATCGAAGTGATGGGGCGCAGCAGCGGCTATGTCGCCATGATCAGCGGACTTGCAGGCGGCGCGGAAGACATCCTGCTACCGGAAGTCGAAACTTCGGTTGAAACGCTGATCGAACGCCTGCGCACGGGACAACAGGCCGGCAAGAAATCCTCCATCGTTGTCGTGGCCGAAGGCTGCGAGTATGGCGGCGCGATGGCGCTGGCGGAGATGGTTGGCGAACGTTCCGAATACAAGGATAACCGCGTCACCGTGATCGGACACCTGCAACGCGGTGGCACGCCCTCCGCCTTCGACCGCGTCCTTGCCAGCCAGATGGGCGTGCGCGCCGTTGAAGCATTGCTCGCAGGTGAATCCGGCAAGATGGTCGGCATCTCGGGGCAAAAACTGCAACTGCGTCCGCTCAGCGACGCATGGGAACAGCGCACAAGATTCGATATGGAATTGCTCCGGGTGGCGCATGTGCTGAGTGTGTAGCAAGTAATTAATGTAGGAATTAAAGGGATCAGCAGCATCGGCGAGGAAAAGGTGCTCAATACACGCATCGCGGGCAAGACCGAGGCGAAATTCGTCGCGATCATGGACAACCTCAACCTAGACCTTAGGGACGGAGCCCTATTGATTTCAAAGAATGGGGCTCCGTCCCGATGTCATTCCTATGTTCGCTGGCGTACTGTGTGTGCACGTATGTAATATTATGATGATGTCAATTACGAATTGCGGATACTGGAGGGCGAAGCCATGACCAAATCATACGACGTTGCCATCATCGGCGCAGGCTCTTCCGGCCTGTCAGCGCTGCGCGTGGTGCGCAAGCAGACCGATAATTTTGTGCTGATCAATCACGGATCATACGGCACTACCTGCGCGCGCGCGGGGTGCATGCCTTCGAAAGCGTTGATCGAAGCGGCCAACGCTTTTCACCTGCGCAAGAAGCTCGATGCCTTCTGCGTGAGTGGAGCAGAGAGTCTGTCTGTCGATATCCCCGCAGTATTGAGGCGCGTGCGCCGGTTGCGCGACGGCTTCGTTGCGGGCATGCTGAATCTTACGGATGAGGTGAAAGATCACAGCATTGCGGGCCGCGCCCGGTTTCTTGAGCCGCAGGTTCTGCAAGTCGGTGATCGCCGCGTGCACGCGAAAAAAATCATCATCGCTACCGGTTCTCGTCCTGTCGTTCCCGATGAATGGGCTGCATTGGGTCCAAGGATGCTGACCAGCGATGATTTGTTCGAGCAGGAAACACTGCCCTCGCGCATGGCGGTTGTGGGAATGGGTGGCCTCGGTAGCGAGATCGCCCAGGCGCTCGCCCGGCTTGGCATTGAGATTACCGGTTTCGGTTCCGCCGACCATATCGCCGGACTGAGCGATAGCCAGGTCAACAGTGCAGCCGTGGCATTATTGAGTGCGGAGTTCGCCATGCATCTGGGCCAGGCCGCTGCGCCGGTGATCGAAGGTGAGCGCATCCGCGTTCGAGCCGGAAACGAAAGTGTGGTGGTCGACAAGGTACTTGTCGCGCTCGGTCGCCTTCCCAATATCGATCAGATGGGCCTTGAGAATCTGGGCGTAGCGCTGGATGATCGCGGTGTACCGCCTTTCGATTCGAGCACGATGCAGATCGCCGATCTCCCGGTGTATATCGCGGGCGATGCCAACCGCCACTTGCCGTTGCTGCACGAGGCGCTCGACGAGGGATATATCGCCGGATATAACGCGATGCGGAATGAGCCAATATGCTTCGAACGACGTGTGTCGCTCGCGATCGTATTTACCGATCCGGCCAGCGCCGTTGTCGGACACCGCTACACTGAACTCAACAAAGATGAGATCGTCATCGGCGAGGTCGATTTTTCAAATCAGGGACGTGCACGGATGGCCGAGGTGAATTACGGTCTGTTGCGCATCTATGCCGACAAAAGCAGCGGCCGCCTATTGGGTGCCGAGATGTGCGCGCCACAGGGTGAGCACCTTGCGCATCTGCTGGCATTGGCAGTGCAGCGCAAGCTGACGGTGCGCGAAATGTTGGGCATGCCGTTTTATCATCCCGTTCTGGAGGAGGGCCTGCGCACCGCGTTGCGAGATGCCGCCGGCAAACTGGGCGGCAAGGATCTTCCCGATCTGGCTTACTGTGACCGGATGGGCGCTGATGCGATAGATTAGTACAGGGGCGCTGATGCCGCAAAAATAAAAGGTTCAGCATCGCATTACGTTTAAACAATTATGATGCTGAACCTTATAAATCGAGAAAATTTACGGGCCTGACACTCTATAGCTTATAGAATAGGTGCATGAGACATATTGAAAAACACAGAACACATCGCACCGGCTGGCTGCGTGCGGCGGTGCTTGGTATTGGGCGTCGCGGCGGCAGGCGCGAGTTCGAAGAATATTCTGATCGCGGGTGTCGCCGGCCTGGTGGCGGGTGCGATGTCCATGGCTGCAGGCGAATATGTTTCGGTGAGCTCGCAATCAGACACCGAGAGCGCGGACCTGGAACGCGAACGAAAAGAATTGGCGGATGATCCCAGACACGAGCGAGAGGAATTGTCGGCGATCTATGTCAAGCGCGGACTTGACGCCGAGCTCGCAGCCGAGGTTTCTGCGCAGTTGATGAAGCATGACGCGCTCGGCGCGCACGCGCGCGACGAGCTGGGCATATCCGAAATGATGACCGCGCGACCGGTTCAGGCCGCCTTCGCTTCGGCAGGTACTTTCACGGTTGGCGCTGCCCTGCCTCTGCTTGTTGTGTTGTTGGTGCCGACCTCTGCGCTGTTCTGGACTGTTTCGCTCAGCTCGCTGCTGTTTCTCGCGTTGCTCGGCTCGCTGGGCGCACGCGTCGGCGGCGCTTCGATGACCACTGCCGCGATAAGGGTGACCTTTTGGGGTGCATTGGCAATGGCCCTGACTTCCGGCGTCGGTGCCTTGTTCGGGGTGGTTGGCTGAGACATCTGTAACGATCAACAGACCTGAATCAGCACAACCAATCAGGCCTGCATCCGCAGCCGGTTTATTTCGGCGGCACCACCGAACCGGCATAAAAATCAATAGAAAAAATCAATAAAAATATCAATGGAGTCGGACTCCATTGATTCAAGCAGACAGGCTGCCAGAGGCGACACTGTTAGAATGTAATTCTTCTCACACCCTCCTGCCCAGCCGCTCATGACCAAGAACACATCCATCACCATCCATCGCAAAGACTACACTGCCCCGGCCTATTGGGTGAACACCGTTGAAATGGGTTTCGATCTCGACCCCGCGGCAACCCGTGTGGCCACGCGCATCACGATGCAGCGCAATAGCGCATCGCCCAACAAGGATGTGGAGCTGCTGGGCGACGGCATCAAGCTGGTGGCCTTGCGCATGAACGGCAAGACGCTGCGCAAAGGTGCCACGGGTAAAAATAACAAGAGCGGCTACTTAATAGCCGACGGGAAATTGCGTATCGCCAACGCTCCGGACGAGATCACGCTGGAGATCGAGACACTGGTTCAGCCCGAGAAGAATACTTCGATGATGGGTCTGTTTGTCTCCAACGGCAATTTCTTTACCCAATGCGAGGCCGAAGGTTTCCGCAAGATCACCTGGTTCCCCGATCGCCCGGACGTGATGGCGAAATACACCGTGATGCTACGCGGCGACAAGAAAAAATATCCGGTGTTGCTGTCCAACGGCAACCTGATCGAACAGGGCAACCTTCCCAAAGGCCGCCACTATGCCAAGTGGGAAGACCCGTTCAAGAAACCTTCCTATCTGTTTGCGCTGGTGGCAGGCAAGCTGGTGTGCCAGGAAGAAAAATTCAAATTAAATAGTGGACGAAAAGTGCTGCTGCAAGTGTGGGTGGAGCCGGGTAATCTGGACAAGACGCAGCATGCGATGGAATCGCTCAAGCACAGCATCCGCTGGGATGAGGAACGCTACGGGTTGGCGCTGGATCTGGATCGTTTCATGATCGTTGCGGTGGGCGACTTCAACATGGGAGCGATGGAAAACAAGGGTCTGAATATATTCAACACCAAGTATGTGTTGGCCAACCCCCGCGTCGCCACCGATGGCGATTACGCCGGCATCGAGTCGGTGGTGGGCCATGAATACTTCCATAACTGGACCGGTAACCGCGTGACCTGCCGCGACTGGTTTCAGTTGTCGTTGAAGGAAGGCCTCACCGTGTTTCGCGATCAGGAATTTTCCGCCGACATGATCGGCACGGACAGTGGTCGCGCAGTGAATCGCATCGAAAATGTGCGTGGGCTGCGCCAGGTGCAGTTTTCCGAAGACGCGGGGCCCATGGCCCATGCGGTGCGGCCGGACAGCTTTGTGGAGATCAGCAATTTCTACACCGCCACTGTTTATCAGAAAGGCGCCGAGGTGGTGCGCATGTACCAGACCCTGCTGGGGCGCGACGGCTTCCGCAAAGGCATGGACCTGTACTTTGCACGGCATGACGGGCAGGCGGTTTCCTGCGACGATTTCCGCGCGGCCATGGCACACAGCAGCGGGCGCAACCTCGCCCAGTTCGAGCGCTGGTATAGCCAGCCCGGCACGCCGCAGCTCAACGTGCAAAGCCACTACGACGCCGCCAAACAGACCTATGAACTGACGCTCAGCCAAAGCTGCAAGCCCGGCGCCGGGCAAAAGAACCCGCTGCCATTCCATATCCCCGTTGCGGTTGGCCTGCTCGATGCCAAGGGCCGCGACATGGCGCTGACTCTTGAGGGCGTTGCCTCGACTAGCCCGGCGACCACCTGCGTGCTGGAGCTGACCAAGGCAAAGCAGACTTTCATCTTTAACCGCGTCAGCACAAAACCCACGCCATCATTACTGCGCAACTTCTCTGCGCCGGTGGTGATGGAATACGACTATACCGACCAGGAGCTGGCGCAACTGATGGCGCATGACAGCGATGCCTTCAACCGTTGGGAGGCCGGACAACGCCTGGCGATGCAACGCCTGTTGAATCTGATCAAGCAGGTGCAACGCGGTGAAAAGCTGACGCTGGATGAACTGTTCATCAACGCCTTGCGCACCACGCTCAACGACCCGGCGCTTGATCCGGCTTTCATTGAGGTGGTGCTGACGCTGCCTTCGGAATTGATGCTGGCCGAACAGTGCGCAGTGATCGACCCACAGGCGATCCACACTGCGCGCCAGTACCTGCGCAAGACGCTGTCGGAAAGACTCAAGGCCGATTTCATCTCCGTCTATGCCGCCAACCTGACACCCGGCAAATACAGCCCCGATGCAAGATCGGCCGGCAAGCGCGGCCTGAAGAACCTGTGCTTGTCCTATCTTTTAGGCTGGCAAGATGAATCCACGCTGCAACTGGCTCACGCGCAGATCGCCGCCGCCGACAACATGACCGACCGCCTTGCCGCGCTGATGTGCTTGGTCAACACCGGCAGCAAAACTGCACAACAGCCATTGAACCGTTTCTATAGTGATTTCAAAAACGAGGCGCTGGTGGTGGACAAATGGTTCAGCCTGCAGGCAGTAGCGATGCATACCGATGTAAAAGCGGTGCGCCGTCTGATGACCCATCCCGCGTTCACGCTGAAAAATCCCAACCGCGCACGCAGCCTGGTGTTCAGTTTCTGCAACGGCAATCCGTCACAGTTCCATGCGGCGGATGGCAGCGGCTATGCCTTCTGGACAGAACAGGTGATCGCACTGAACAAGCTCAATCCGCAGGTGGCCGCGCGTTTGGTACGCACGCTGGATCACTGGAAGAAATACCAACCTGCGCTGAAACAACAGATGCAGGCTGCGTTGCAGAAAGTAGCAGCGGTCAAAGGCTTGTCCAAGGATGTGCAGGAGGTGGTGTGCCGGACTTTGGGAGATGGGACGTTGGGGTGAGCGTGTTGAAATCAATTTGATGTTCGCTGACGCTTTCTGCTAAGGTAGTCACATGAAAAAATCAACACTACACCTAGGCACATACGCCATACTTTTTTGCTCACTGCTTTTATCGGGTTGCGGGATGCAAAGCATTCCAACGGCACTCAACGATGTTGAAGCCTCATGGTCGGAAGTACTCAACCAATATAAACGTCGCTCAGATCTAATTCCTAATCTGGTCAATATCGTTAAGGGTTCAGCCGCCCATGAAAAGGAAACGCTCACTGCAGTGGTAGAGGCTCGTGCACAAGCGACTCAAACACAGGTCAGCGCCGACCAGCTCACTCCGGAAACCATGAGCAAGTTTTCCAAGGCACAATCGGGGCTGAGTTCTGCTCTGTCACGATTGATGGTGGTTGTTGAACGTTACCCAGACCTCAAGGCGAATCAAAACTTTCGTGATCTTCAGGTGCAACTTGAAGGGACGGAAAATCGTATAACGGTTGCCAGAAATCGCTACATTCAAAGCATTGAAAAATTCAATAATCTTGTAACAGTGCCCCCTACTTCCTGGTACAACTCTCTCTTCCTGAATCATGAGAAGAAGCCCCAGTTCACGATTGAAAACGAAGCGACGGTTAAGCAAGCACCGCAAATCAAGTTTTGATGTTAGCCAGAGGATTCCTCCTGCTGAGCATGCTGGGCGCCCTATGGGCTAGCCCGGCATTTGCACTCGATGTGCCTGCACACACCGGCCCGGTGGTTGATCTTGCCGGCGTGTTAAGCCGTGGTGATCAGGCAAAAATTGCATCCAGCTTATTACAATTTCAGCAAAAATACGGGCCACAACTACAAGTACTTGTCGTGCCCTCGCTGGAAGATGAAACCATAGAAGGCTACTCAATAAAGGTTGCTGATAAATGGAAGCTGGGAACCAAGGGAAAGGATGACGGCGTACTCCTCCTCGTGGCGACAGAAAACCGTAAGGTACGTATAGAAGTCGGTCGCGGCCTTGAAGGTGATCTCCCCGATGTTATCTCCGGTCGCATCATACGCACGGGTATTATTCCGTTTTTTAAACAGGGCCAAACCGGTGCAGGCATACTCGTTGGCCTTGGCATGATTGCCGAGAGTGTTGGCGGAAAATTAGAAGACGTTCCAGCCCCCCGCCTGCGTAAAACAAAAAGCAGCGGTGGTGGCCTTGCCTATCTACTGTTTATCGGCATGTTTTTAATTGGCCCTCTGTTTGGGCGAAGAAGACGTGGCCGCGCTGGCGGCGTTGGCACCGCATTGCTAGGCGGATTATTAATGGGGGCTGCCATGGGTGGAGGTCGGCATGGCGGCGGTGGATTTGGTGGAGGCGGCTTTGGCGGCGGTGGTGGCGGCGGTTTCTCCGGCGGCGGCGCGAGCGGAAGCTGGTAGGAGCAAGATAAGATGATTGAAATTACACAAGCCGACCGCGACAAAGTATCACAGGCCGTACTCGAAGCAGAAAAGCATACCACGGGTGAAATAGTGCCCATGATCGTTGCACAAAGCGATGATTACTCCGGCGCTCGCTGGCGGTTAGCCGTAGCCGGTGCATTATTCGCTGGTTTTCTCGCCTACTTCTTTCTGGGCGATTATGACTCGGTATGGATACTCTATGCACAAATTCCAGGGCTATACCTCGGCTACGCTCTGGGTAATGTTGGCGCGATCCTGCGACCCTTTATGCTGAGCGACAAAATTGACGAAGAAGTTAATCAGCGTGCACTACAGGCATTTTACGAACACAATTTGCATCACACAAAAGATCACACGGCGATTCTTATTATGGTCTCCCTGCTCGAACACCGCGTAGAAATTCTCGCCGATGCAGGCATCAATTCAAAAGTTCCCCAAGATACCTGGCAAACCATCGTAAATGACATGATCGGCGCCATAAAAACAAATGACCTGAGCGAAGGCATCTGTATTGCGGTTCGCGAATGCGGCGACATCCTCACAAAAGACTTCCCCGGGCAGCATGATAATCCCGATGAAGTTAGTAATAAGTTGATTGTTGAAGAATAAATTCGAATAGAAAAAGTGCCGGATGATATTGTTTTGGGCTTATAACTGATCTGGCCGACCAGGGACAATCGCGGACAGAACACGGTTTGCCCAAGTTCTGTTCTAATACCGCATTCGCGGATGGCCACGCCATAATGTGACCTTCGATCCAAACACAATACTAACTAACTTAATGAATAAAATCGTCCCGACCAAGGCCGAGATCGCGCTGCTGGATCCTTTTATAGGCCTAGAGCTTGCGCATATCCGTGTGCCGACCAGCATCAATGAGTTCACCTCCGCTACTGCCGAGATCAAGGCGGCGGGTATCGTTGGCTTCGATACCGAATCCAAACCGACGTTTGTCGTGGGCGATGTCAGTGAAGGGCCGCATGTGGTGCAGTTTGCCCTGCACGACAGGGCTTACCTTTTTCAACTGCATCGGGCGGAAGGGATGCCGTTCCTGTTGGAGTTACTGCAATCGGAACAACTCATCAAGGTTGGCTTTGGTCTTAGATCGGATCGCGGACATATCCTCGCGAAACTGGGCATTCATTTCAACGCGATGGTTGATCTCAATTCGGTGTTCAGTATGCAGGGTTACCACAAAGAGATGGGCGTTCGGGCGGCGGTGGGACTGGTGATGAATCAGCATTTTGCCAAGCCCAGGCATGTGACCACCTCCAACTGGTCGCAGCCACAACTCAACCCGCGGCAAATGATCTACGCGGCCAACGATGCCTATGCGGCGCTGAAGGTGCTGGAGGCGTTGGACATTCCCCGCAAAGATTTGCCCATCATGGGCCTGCTTACTCGGCCATCAATGCCGGTAGCCACTGAACTATATCCGGAAACACCACGATCGCACCTAATACCAATACTTGAAGGACAATAAAGGGGATCACACCGCGATAAATGTCCTGGATGCGCACCGAAGGTGGGGCGACCGATTTGAGATAGAACAACGAGAAGCCAAATGGTGGCGTCAAGAATGAGGTTTGCAGATTCATCGCGATGAGTATTGCAAACCACAACATATTGATGCCCATCAATTCGGCAATCGGTGCCAGGATCGGCACGACGATAAAACAGATCTCCAAAAAGTCGAGGAAGAATCCCAACACGAAGATCAGCAACATACTTGCCGCAAGAAAACTCCATTCGCCACCGGGCAGCGACGTCATCACATCCTCAACCACAATGTCACCGCCCATAGAACGGAACACCAGCCCAAAGGCGGTTGCGCCGATCAACACCATGAACACCATGCTGGTCAGGCGCGCGGTTTGACGTGAGCTATCCCGTAAATTGGTAAACGACATGCGCCCGTGTGAGGCTGCCAGCAGCATGGTGCCCAATGCGCCGACTGCCGCTGATTCTGTTGGGGATGCAATGCCGAAAAAGATTGACCCAAGCACAGCAACCACCAGCAACAATAGTGGCAACAGGTTTTTGATAACCTTGCCAGCCAAGCCCGGCAAGTCTTCTTTCACCTTTGCTGCAGGCACCAACTCTGGACGGAAAAAGGCAATGATTAAAATATAGACTATAAAGATCAGCACCAACAACAAACCCGGCACCACCGCCGCGGCGAACAGCTCACCTGTTGCCACGCCCATGACATCCGCCAACAGGATCAGAATAATACTTGGCGGAATAATCTGTCCCAAAGTACCCGAAGAGGCAATGATGCCGGTCGCCAGGCCTTTGTCATATCCGTTCTTAAGCATCACTGGAAGCGCAATCACCCCCATCGCCACCACCGTTGCACCCACGACTCCGGTGGTCGCCGCCAATACCGCGCCCACCAGCACAATGGCAACGGCCATGCCACCGCGCAACTGCCCCATCAGGCGTTCCACTGTTTCCAGCAGTTCTTCCGCCATACCAGAACGTTCCAGTATCACGCCCATAAAGACAAACAGGGGCACTGCCAGCAAGCTGAAGTTGGTCATCACTCCCCAGACCCGCATCGGCAGCAACTGGAATTCCTGCCAGCCGAGGAAAAAGCCGCCAAAGGCCATGGCGATAGCGCCCAAGGTAAAGGCCACCGGGAACCCGATCATCAACAGGGCCACCGCCACTGCAAACATCACCAGTGCCCAGTATTCCATCTCCATCAGGGGTTTTCCCCGGTTTTATCTTCGGGGGCTGCAAGGACATGCAGACAACGCACCACCATTGCCACGCCCTGCAACATCAACAGTGCAAAGCCAAATGGAATCATTGCTTTTAGTAGCCAACGGTAAGGCAGGCCGCCAGGGTCTGGCGATGTTTCTCCCCATCCGTAAGATTGCATCACAAAGGGAATCGAGCTGTAGATCATCAGCACACAAAAAGGGAACAACATGAACAGGCAACCAAAAATATCAACCAATGCCCGACGCTTGTCACTCATCCAGCGCGCCTGATAAAAGACATCTACCCGAACATGCTCGTCATGTTTAAGGGTGTATGCCCCGCCGAGCAAAAATATCAGGGCAAACAAATGCCACTCCAACTCTTGCAAGGCAATCGAACCCGCCTGAAACAGATAACGCATCGCCACGTCGTAACAGACCAGCGCCACCATCACCACCACCAGCCAGGCACTCAGACGCCCCACGCCTTCGCTGATTTTATTAATCAACGCGGCGACAGGATCCAAAATTCGCAAAAATATTGTTGTCATACAAAGCTGATTATTCAATAACCGAGGGCGCATTCTACTCGGATGGAGAGAGATAACGGAAACGGTTAACGGATCGCCTCCCCTGTAAGGAGGATAGGGTGTGGTGACTGATGCAGCGATTCCTTAGAGCTTCAATGTTCGGGCGTGAGCCGCCTCAGATATATCGCCCCATGCATCGTTGTTGTCGCGGAATGTGTTGTAGGCCTGATATATCTTTTTAAATTTAGCATCCTTGGCCGCTTCTGCTTCCAGTGTTTTGTGAGTGAATTTTTTGAGCGTCTTGAGCACATCGTCAGGGAAGGCAAGCACCTTAACTTTATGCTTTGTTTTTAGCTCATGCAATGCCTCAAGATTTCTGGCCTCGAATTCAGACAACATCCAACTGTTGGCTGCGGCTGCGGCTGTTTCGATCATGACCTGATATTTTCCCGGCAATGATGCCCATGCTTTGCTGTTGATGGAAAGCTCCAAAGTTGGGCCGGGCTCGTGCCATCCTGGATAGTAGTAAAACTTGGCGGCGCGATGCAAACCGAGGCGTAGGTCGTGATAGGGACCGATCCACTCGGTGGCATCGATGGTGCCACGTTCCAGCGCGGTGTAAATTTCACCACCAGCCAGCAGTACCGGATTGACGCCTGCCTGAGCCATGACTTTACCGCCCAGACCGGGGATGCGCATCTTGAGCCCTTTAAGATCGCTAACAGAATTGATTCGTTTGCGGAACCAGCCACCCATCTGCACGCCAGTGTTACCCATAGCGAAAGGAACGAGGTTGTATGGTTTGTAAAGATCGCGCCACAGCTTCAGCCCACCGCCGGAGGAAAGCCAGGCATTCATGCCTTGCGCATTCATACCGAAGGGCACCGCTGTAAAAAACTGGGCGGCAGGCACTTTGCCCGCCCAGTAATAGGCAGCACCGTGGCCCATCTCTACCGTACCCTGGGAAACTGCATCGAAAGTTTGCATGGCAGGAATGAGCTCGCCCGCTGCATAAACCTGAATGCGAAAACGGCGGTCACTCATCTTTTCGATATCTTTTGCAAAGCGTTCTGCGCCCAGTTGCAGAATCGGCATATTGGGTGGCCAAGTGGTGACCATCTTCCAGTTGAAGCGTTGTTTGGGTGCAGCCAAAGCGGAGGTAGAAGCAACAGTAGCGGCAGCCAGCGCACCACCTGCTGCTGTTTTCAGAAAATCACGGCGTTTCATGAAAAATCCTTATAGTTTTTATGAGGAATAAGGGCGAATTACGTATTCATGCTAAATGGAATTTGGAAAAGAGCACAAAGCTAGTACACGTTTTCTACTCCACTCTACATTGTTACGACGCAAAGCGGACTGAAGAGGCGCACCGCTGCTGCTCCGATTGATATTTAACGCTTACTTTTTGACTACGATGCTGGCATCTTCAATCAGCAGCGGATACATATATCCGGCACCAAAATCCCGGTTCAACACGACCACACCGGAAATGGTGACCTGATCGCCGACTCTGGCAGTTTGTTTGCTGGTGACAACCAGATTGTTTGTGTTTTTGTCTCCCGTACCATCCTGCACATGGACAAAATTGCGCTTCATGATGCCGTTGTTGACCTTGACTACCTTGCCTTGGGCACTGACAGTCTGGCCGACTAGTTTGGCCATATTCTGATTGATGGCCTCAACGCTCCTCAGATTTTCTTCTGCTGCGGTAGCGCTAAATGAAGTCAGACACAGTGTGCAAACAAGCCCGGCAAATACGATGGATAGGTTCTTCATGAAAACTCCAATGGATGGTTAATAGTTGGTCATAATCATTCTGATGCGAGTATATCATCCGTGCCTTCATCATGATGCCTGCAGTAAGACTTGTCTTCGGAAACTGCACAGTTGAAGTAGCTCTCGAAATCCGGATCGGCATTTTCGTTGATGGTTAATGAAGCCCAGGTGTGCTTGATTAAAACATTCATCATGCCATTCTAATTTAAGGACACCGTGAAAGCTCATAGGAACGGTTCAAAATATTCGTGGTAACTCTGTTCCTGGCAGAATCACTTCTTTATACTGCGACCATGAACGAGGAAGAAAGAAATACTGGGCATCCATCCAAACCCGTTTGGCGACTGCTATTCGAGACGACTGAGGGACGCATCTTGTTGTCTGGCATTACTATCGCACTTACCGGTCTTATCGTGATGGGGCTGATCGCCTTCTGGTCGCCGCAAGCCTCGCTGATGATTGGCTCCATGAGCTTCGCCAACATAATCCTTGGTCGGGCGGCATCCATGTCCATAGGCTATGCTGGCGGCTATGGTCATGTCATTGTCGTCCCGGTAAATATGTGGATGGAGACGGTTTTGGTATTGCTGTTTTATCCTGTTTTTGTTTTTAGTATGCGCAAGTTGGTGGAATTTCCAAGACTGAGGCTCTATATTGAGCGCATGCATGCAACCGCCGAGCGCCTCCACGACAAGGTGCGCCGCTATGGCATCGCCGGACTTTTGATCATCGTCTGGCTCCCCTTCTGGATGACGGGCCCGGTAGTTGGCAGCGCTATCGGTTATCTGCTTGGTTTTCCCGCATGGCTGACATTGTCAGTCGTACTCGTCGGCACCTATATCGCCATGGCAGGTTGGGCCTATGTCTTATTCGACCTTCATACCCGCGCCGCTGCTTTCGGATCATGGGCGCCCGTACTCATTATTGGCCTGATCGTCCTTATTATTCTCGCCGGCTACGGCCTGAATAGGCGCGGAAAAAACAGTAAGCCAGTAGATTCAGCAAATAAGTAGCAGTGTACCGTTTTCTCTGACAACAAGATTGAATGGAAATAGGGCTCGATATTCCTATTCGCCGATGTGAATTATTAAGTAGTACCTACTCGCCCTGTATCGTCACGACAATACGACGATTACCGCCGTGGTTTCGGTGTTCGCACAGGTAGATACCCTGCCAGACGCCCAATTCTGCTCGGCCATTGGCAATCGGGATGTTCAGGCTGTTGCCTAGTATGCTGGACTTCAGGTGAGCAGGCAGGTCGTCTGACCCTTCATCATGATGCCTGTAATAAGGCTCGTTTTCGGGCACGGCACGGCTGAAATAGCTTTCGAAATCCTGGCGAACCGTGGGATCGGCATTTTCATTGATGGTTAATGATGCGGAGGTATGCATGATAAAAATATTCATCATGCCAATCTTGAAATTGCTCAGCTCAGGCAATTCACCAAACAGCTCTTCTGTGACCAGATGAAAGCCTCTGCTCCGTGGCCTCAGTCGTATCTCTTTTTGCATCCACATAGCTACGCTATGGCAAACTACTAAGCTTCAACCGG
>Ga0316187_10002351_pt1 | contig 16445 bp, 16 predicted proteins | sample CroRivburrow1_MG_FD_204927 | JGI IMG/M metagenome (GOLD analysis project Ga0316187, IMG submission 204927) | Coastal sediment microbial communities from Maine, United States - Cross River worm burrow 1 | ecosystem: Environmental > Aquatic > Marine > Coastal > Sediment | place: USA: Maine... | reverse complement strand
TGATTCCACCAAAGGAAATTCAGTCTAATAGTTTTCAGCAAACCAGTCAATCAACTGCCTGGCGATACTGATTTTAGGGGGAATGGGGGGAAGATTTCGGGCTGAATACCATGCCGCGTCAATAATTTCGGATTTGTCGACGTTAATTCGGCCGCCGGCATAATCCGCTGTAAATCCAACCATCAGAGAATTAGGAAAAGGCCAGGGCTGACTGCCGAAATAGCGGATGTTCTCTACAGCAATACCGACTTCCTCGTAGACCTCCCTGGCAACGCATTCTTCAAGGTTTTCGCCCGGTTCTGCAAACCCGGCAAGTACACTGTAAAAGCCGTTTCTAAAGCGACGGTTGCTACCCAGCAGGATTTGATTGTCTTTAATCACAGCCACGATGATGGCCGGCGAGACACGCGGATAATTAATCAGACTGCAGGTCGGACATATCTTGGCGCGTTCACTTTGCTTGTATTCGGTGGCATGGCCGCATTTCCCACAAAATTGATGGTTCTGGTTCCAATCTACCAACTGATTTGCGCGGCCCGCCACCCAGATCAGTTCTTCTTCCAACCGGCCGAAAAGCCGCCGCAAACCTTCAAATTCAAAACCATCGGGAAGATTGCGATCGTGCAATAACTCGGCGGCATAACATGGAAGGCCATCCAATGAGCCCAGATACTGTTTGTGGATAGGGGCGATATCGAATTTCGCTAAATCCCGGTTGCAGGGAATAAGTTGACCCGGCTCGCCGGCCTTTATCAACAGCCGGCCTTCATGAAAAACAAACCACAATGACCGGGCCGATTCAGTTGTCGGGAGGGTGAAATCAGGGTTAAAGGGCATCTTTATTTTCGTATTTTTCGGATATCTGCTGGAACCGACGGGCTTCTTCTAGGTTACCCTGAGCCGAATAAATTCTGCTGATTTTTTGATAGTATTCGACTGCATTCTGCGGAATTTCACTGGCCAGGGAAAGGTAGAGCTCCAGAACGGTGGTGGTATTCAGGCCGGAGGCAAAACTGAGATCGGCAAATTTTTGCTTTATGTGAGGGTCGATCCGAGCGTGACAGCTGCTGCACTGAGCCATGATCTCACTATATATGTTACGGGCGTTGGCCATTTCGCCTAAAGCTTCATGGGTTTTGGCCAGGCCTCGGGCGATGGACTCATTCCATTCATAGGTTTTAAAAAATCCACGGTAAAATGATTTCGCATCCGCGTATTTCTCCGCTTGAAACAGGGTTTCACCACGCAGTAAATAACCGGCGACGGATTCCTCAAGGTCCGGCGGCAAAGACGCCAGCAGTTCTTCGGCACGATCAAAGGCTTTGGTTTCCCAGTAAACTTCGCACAGCAGCTGATAAGCCGGCAGGGCATCCGGATGGTGTTCCAGAAACGCTTCCAGCAGCCGACGAGCTTCATCATGTTTGCCAAGATTCAGGCAGGCGGTGGCCAGCTCTAAGGAGATATAACCTGCCGGATCGGGATGCGCTTCCATGGCGACAGCCAAATGCTCTGCCGCTGTTTCGAAATCTCCCCGGTTCAGGGCCAGGTAGCCGGTTTTAAAGTCCTCTCCATAACCCAGATAGGTGTCTCGGACATCATCGGGCAAGGTGCCAACCAACGCAGCGAAATGTTCGTCATCCGCGTCACCGTCGGGCGAATCTTCAACTTGCTCATCTTCGTAATCGGGTTCCTGCTCCTGAATTTCAACTTCCGCAATGTCATTTACAATGTCTTGGGTCTCAGGTACTTCCCCGGTTTCCAGTTGTTGTTCAAGGACATTTTTTAATTCCGGATCTTCTGTTAGTTCCAGCGCCAATTCGATGTACTGACGGGCATCGTAATCATGGCCGGCTTCCATCAGGTTTTCGGCTGTTTGTTGATGCTCAAGCGCCAGGCTCTCTTTGCTGGTGCGAATTTTATCCTGAAGATTTTGCCGGTAACCGTCATCCGAGGGCGACGTCTTTCCCAGCCGGTCCAGGGCGCGTTGATATTCCACAACAGCCTTTCCATAGGCGTTGGCTTCAAAGAGCGCATCCCCTTTTTGCTCATAGTTTTCGGGGGCTTTTACTGAAAATATACTTAGTAGTCCCATTTTAGTACCTTTGAAATAATTGAATCGATCCTTCAGGGGACGATGATGCGAGAGTCGGGTTTCTGAATTTGGGATTGTTCCTGTTCCTGGTATTTTTTGACTTCTTCCATCAACTGTTCCATGGCTGCCTGCATCGCCTCGGGGAACTTTTTTATCGCCTGCTGTAATTCCTTGGCGGCAATGACGTTTTGGATCGGAAGGGGCCCGTTGGGGGTAAGGATGCTGGTATGTCCGACAAAAACTGTTTTGCGGGTTTTGTCCTGCGAACCATCCGGGCGCACCGGTGTGAGGCGCTTGACCGTGCCGGCTTTCAGGTCTGTAAATGATTCCTCGAGGTAGAGGTCTGATCTGTCAATGGTGAACTCAAGGTTATTTTGCTGTTCATCGATCATGAAATGTTCGCTCCTTTTAACTATGTTTTTACCTGCCGCAACGTATCAGATAAGGATCAAGAACGCAACCGTCACAATGATCTTTGACAGCTGCCGCGGGGTTGATTTGAAACGATGAAGGTCTTAAGTTCAAGGTACCCAGAGGTGAACGGTTCGGTCTGCAACAAACCTTTCAGTTGTGATTTCAGGGCTGAATAAACCCGGATAGTGGTAAATATTTGATTACTAATACAAAGGATTTTAGAGTTCCCAATGAAAATAGCCAAAAAAATAACCCGACGTAAATTTATGGCATCTGCCGGCGGAACCATCGTGTCAATCGGATTGCCGGGTGTGTTTGTTAAATTGATGGATTCCGATAACCGGGCCGTGGCGGCACAGCTCAGACCGGACGGAAGACCGAGGATCCCACCCGGGCAGCATGCCGTAAAAGCGCTCCCCAACATGGGAGGCGAACAGGGGGACGTGAAAGTATCCGAATGGCAGCTGCAAATCATAGGTGACGTCGAAAAACCAATGACCTTGAATATTCCGGACTTGGTGGCGTTAAAACAGATCGATCTAACCTGTGATGTCCACTGTGTCACCGGTTGGACCCTGCTGGATTCTCGCTGGCGCGGCATCTCAATGAAAACGATATTAGATCTTGTGAAGGTCAAAGAAACCGCCGGTTTCATCATTTTTGAGGCTTCCGGAAATTATACCAGCAGCATTCCTCTCGCTGACTCTCTCAAAGACAATGTGATCCTGGCCCATGGCTTCTATGACCAAAAGCTTCCCCGGGCCCATGGCGCCCCCCTGCGCGCTCTGGTGCCGGATCGCTATTTTTATAAAAGTGTTAAATGGCTCAAGGGAATCAAAATATCGGCCGTTGACGAGCCGGGATATTATGAAAGTGCAGGATACAGCAACAGTGCTGATCCCTGGAAGGAAGAGCGTTTCGATTAGTCACTTTTTTGGCAATCTAAAAATAAACGGAATACCAACCAGCCCCATGGCGGCGCTGATTAAATAGGTGGTCTGAAGTCCGATGCGGTCGGCAGTGAACCCGACCACGACAACCACTGCGGATCGGGCGATAAACGATATCATCATAAACAATCCATTGGCTGCCGCCGGACTGTGCCGGCCGTGTTCCTGGACCAGAGCCAGCATGACAGGTGTGGTGGATAAGAGCGTAAATCCGGTAACAAGCAGGGCGGCTATACGAAACCAGCCGCCGCTTAGTGTAAAAACAAACAGGCAAAGCGGTGCGCCGATCAGAGAAACCAGCAGTGTTTTGCGGCGGCCGAACAGATCGCTCATAGATCCGGCCGTCAACACACCGGCCACTCCGGCAACTTCAAACAACGTCAATGCAATGCCGGCCAACCAGAGGTTACCGGTTTCCTGGTTTATATAGGTCGGTAAAAATGCGGTCATGGCGGCGTGCATAAATCCGCGGGAAAATAGGATCAATGTCAAGGGCCAAAGGATATAGCGCAACTTGCGCCATGTTTGCAGCGCCGACAAATTGCGTTTTGTGTAAACATCACTAACCGGGACGTCACGAAGTTTCAAGTACAGCCAAGCGGTTGAAGTTAAGCCAAAAACCATCACCGGATAAAACCCTTCCAGACCTAAAAGGGAAACGCCCGCCACCGCCACCAGGGGACCGATGGTCCTGGCAAGCTCTCCGCCAGTCATGAAAAAGCTCATTCCGCGGCCCTTCCTGGAAGCAGACAATTGCGCAATCATCACCGGCGCAGGCACATGAAAAATGGAAACGCTGATACCGGTGATAAATAGCAGGAGCAGCAGAATGCTGTAACTGGGGGCTACTCCGATAAGGCTCATCGGGACAGCCGTAATGGCGGGGGCCAGAATAACAAAATAACGGACACTGATGCGGTCCGCCAATACCCCGATGTAAGGGTTTAGTAACGCAGGCAGCTGCATAATCGTTGAGAGAAAACCGGCCTGAGTCAGGGTTAAGGACAGTTTTTCAATCAACAGTGGTAAAAGCGGGGAGAGAAAACTGGAATAGACGTCGTGGATAAAATGGCCGATGGACAGTGCCAGGATTTTTCCGGTATGAAAGCGATTGTTGCGGTAATCCGGATTTTTATTTTTTAGTATATCGGTTTTGGCACTCATTGATGGTTCCTCGGAATACCGTTATCGTGGCAAAGACTATTGCAACTATTATTTTGTCGATGCGCTGTCAACTGAAAAAGGTGACTTGATTATTCTGTAAACAAGCTTAGATTGGGCTGTGCGCCTCCATAACCCGAACGATCTTAGGGGTTCGCAGCACAGTGGAAGTCCAGCTCGCGGGGCTGTCGCAAATCTATAATCCCGCTATATCCGGGACTTGATTAAACGAAAACTGAATATTTAAGGAGATCGAAAATGGGAAAAACAGTTGTGATAGACGCCGATGAATGCATTGGTTGTGAAAGCTGTGTCGAGCTTTGCTCGGAAGTGTTTGCATTTAACGAGGAGGAAGAGAAAGCGGAAGTCATCATGCCCGAAGGCGGACCCGAGGATTGCATCGAAGAGGCCATGGAAACATGCCCGGTGGAATGTATTCACTGGGAGGAAGGTTGAAAACCCCCATGAACCTCGGCTACCGTATCTGTCCAACTGAAGTGGTTGTCTGCCCCACCGGTAAGGCGCTCTCTTCTCCCCGATCCAGCACAACTCGCATGGTGACTGAAGAGGCCAGGCTACCCAGGGTCAGTCCCACTGGACCGATCAAGTAACCCGGTGTTCCTAAAAAAAACAGCACAAAACCGGTTGTGATGATGGTAACCATAAACATCGCATGCCCAGCAAGAACTGTTATCGGCTTTTTCGACCAGGCAGCCAGACCTTCGCTCTGGGCCCGTATGGCAACACTGAAGGGGAAACAAATCAGAGATATCGCGGTCAATCTGACAAGCGGTAGATCCTGCGCACCCAACTTCTGCAATTTGATAAAGTAAAATTCTGCCAGACCGGGAAGAATAAAAATCAACGGTAAAATGCCCAAGACCGCGCCGGCTCCCAGGCAAAAACGAAATGTCCGGCGGTCCTTAACCGATTGCGGTGGAAATGCGAGCACAATGGTCTGGATGCGTGTCGCCGCAAATGCCACGGGATTGGCAAGGCCCAGTGCCAGGTAATACACCGGGAGGATGCGATCGGGATCGGGTGAACGAGCAATAAAAGCCGCCAAGATGACGGCCGAGGCGGAAAGAAAATATCCGCCGACCGACAACGGAAGATTGAATTTAAAGATTTCCATTGCTCCGGGAGGATCCTCAGGACAGGATTCAAGGGATTTAAGGAAGGGATTTGCAAATATCCTGGAGATCAAAACCTCCATTGCAACCGGAATGGTAAGACAGACGACGGCCCAGATTGGACCAATCATTTCCAGGGTGCAAAAAAGCAAAGACAGCATTGCGGTGAGGAGGATGCGGACGATGGTTGCCAGGCTGGCCTTTCCGGTGGCTTTGCCGAGGTACATGACCACAAAATAGGGAAGCCGCATAAAAAATAAAAATTGCAGCGGAATACTGATCATGAATACGGTAGACGCCGGTTGCTCTATTGATGGTGGCAGTCCGATAAGTCGACCAAACAGTAGATGCGACAGAACGGGAATGGATAGGATTCCCTGGATCGCGATGACCCCCGTAGCGGTTAACAGGGTAACTTTCCGAAATTTTTGATATCCTTCACGTGTTTTGGCATAAACCATGCCTGTGGTAACAGAACTGATGGCGATCATTCCGAGAAAAAACATGACGGTAATCGCTTGGGCCAGACCGGCCAGATTGAGCGGGCCGCCGGGGCCACGTGACGCGACCATGGCTACCAAAGGGTAACTGAGAGCCTGGGAGGCTGCCTGGATTGCGAGGGGTATAAAAAAACGTGTTAGCGTCCATTTGTCCGGCAATTTCTAAAATTCTCCGACTAATTTAACTTCCCGTTCAAGCTGGACCCCGAAGCGATCGAGCACCCTGGCTTCAATGAGTTGTATTAAAGCGTATACGTCGATGGCTTTGGCATTATCCACATTTAGAATAAATCCAGCATGTTTGGGGCTGATCATGGCACCACCAATGCGTTTTCCCTTCAAACCGGTCTCCTCGATTAAAGCGCCCGCGTAATAACCTGCCGGACGTTTAAAAACGCTGCCGCAGGAAGGATAGCTCAGGGGCTGCTTTGCGGCACGCAGCGCGAGGATATCTTCCATGCGTGTTTTTAAAGCCCCGGGATCTTTTTCTGTGAATTGAAAAAGAGCGGATGTAATGACCACTTTTTCCAGTTCCGGTACCCGCCGGTAGTCGAAGCTAATTCTGTGGCGTTCGGCCAAAAAAGCGCTGCCATCCCGTCTGAAACCGCTGACAGAGACGGTAACCTGTTCGATTTCCTGTCCGAATGCGCCGGCATTCATACATAGCGCACCGCCCACCCCCCCGGGTATCCCGGCCAGTAGTTCCAAACCAGATAGACCATTTTTCACCGCAGCACGAATTAAATCCATTAAAAGGGTACCGGCCTGCACTTTCGCCTGCCGGTCATCAAATCGCCAGCCGCTAAAATTCTCACCAAGGTAAAGGGTCGCCCCCTCCCAACCATGGTCCGAAACTAGCAGATTGGACCCTCTACCCAGAACAAGCAGCGGTACTTTTTTCTCGTGGATGACTTCGAGGGCATGACCCACTCCCTCTTTCGTAACCGGGGCGATCCAGACGGCTGTGGAGCCACCGATTTTGTAAGAAGTAAATGGTGCCAGAGGTCTGTCGGTCTCTATCTGGCCATCAACCCGATCGCTGAGTTGCGCTGCCAATTCGACAGGATCAGCATTCATTTTTGTTTTATCTGTTTCAGGATTCCTGCGAACCCCAACAATTTGTAATTTTTAAATATTATTAATAACATGGTAGATACCTATTTTGGAGTAGTCCCTTGTTCTGACCTATTGACGAATTTTGGATCTGGATCTTGCTTTGATTGCAACATGCGTTGAATTTTGTCAAGCCATAATCAGCGACCCCCAGCAGAGCTAAGGGTATGAGGAAGGCCCCTCAAGGGGGCCGGAGCCATGCTCTGCTGGTGATCGCTGATTTGTAAGCCACCGATATTGTTCCGCCTTAGATCAATGAGCCGCGATCACCCGATAACGGTAGAACCTTTTCATTTCTCATCCCGGAAGAGCCGGTGGCTGATGCAAGGAGTTAGATCAGAAAAAACTTAAGCTTCTGCGGTATTATACCGATACTCCCCATGATTAAGGCAAATGATGAAATTTGTTATAGCTTATTGAATTTAAATTGGATTTTTAATTTTTCGGGGGAAAATTTTAAAAAAAGGGGAATAAATATGGAATCAGAAGATTTTTGCAGGGTAATTACAGAATTCGAATTTATTTGTGAAGATATTGGCGAAATCAAAGAACAGATTGACCTGACCAAATCTGAAATTCAGAAAATTTCGCAAGCAATCACCAGCGTCGAAAATGCAAAAAAAATTCTGACAGAACTTTTCCCTAAGATCGAATCACTGAACAACGATTTGCGTGAAGATCTGACGTCTGAATTCGTAGACATGGGCTGATATAGTTGGGGTCTTCTGAGTCGGTCGATAGTTTTAGTCGACCGACTGAATGGACCTGAAACTAATTTGCCAAAAGAGTTCGAAATACCTCGAGTAGCAAGAAACATGAACTCAATAGCGTTACCAATAATGATCATTTTGTTATTTATATCCCGCAGGGCCGCAAAGAGCGATTATTGACATCTGTGCTCATAATAAGCGTCATTGAAAATGATTCACATCCCGCATAATTCCCACCCAGCTTTTTAATTCCGATTTCCATCCATCATGACGCGATTTTTTGCTTGATATGGACCAATCTCTTCTCAAAAAATAGCTTAAATTAAGTTAAAACAGCAAAGGATTATTCCGGGCTTGATTAATCCACTCAATTTGGAATATATTAATTGTTAGTCTGGAAAAATGTGGGCTTTTTAATCATTCCATTTTGGGAAGGACATCACCATGAACAACCTAATGCGAATTGCGTCTCTTGCTTGCACTCTGGTGGTTTTTTCCGGCTGTGTCGGCAGCAACTCCTCGACCTGGGAACACTTCCATGGCGGATTGTCGAACCAGGGATTCCGGGAGATAGACAGCGGATTTGCGCTTTCTTCCAGCTGGATTTCCAATGCCTATAAAATAACTAGTGCATCGCCGGTCATCGGCAAAGATTTGCAAAATAAAGAGGTCGTTTATATCGGTACCTCCGACGGGATGTTGGTCGCGATCAGGTCAGAAGATGGGAGCGAAAAGTGGAAAATCTCTTTGGGGTCGGTCGGTTCGGAGACCCGCATCGTTTCATCTGCTTCGGTATCGAATGAGGGCTATATTTATGTCATCACCAGTCGTAAGGTGGACGAAGGAGGGGCTTCCAGCACGCTTCACAAAGTTGATCAATTCGGTTATCCGAGATGGGCTTACACATTTCCGGATAAAGGGTTTACCTCCGGATCACCCAAGGTTGCCACCGTGGGAAACGATACTTTTATTTTTGTGTACGTGTCGGTTGACGTGAGCAGCAATATCCGGGGTGAGCTTTTTGCTCTGCGTGATGAAGAATACGGAGCAAGCCTGCTTGATCGTAAAGCGCTTGGAACCTGTCGTTTTGATAACTCGAGCCATGCCACGAGCTTGGTAGCTTTTTGGGAAGAGACCTGGCAGTGGGTCAGCGCTTTTCCCGTCGAGTTTGACGAAGACAATATTGCGCTATCGGACCATTTTCTAGACCCAACCGTTGCGGTTGTAACCGGTCGAAAAAAACCGCTGATTGCCATTGCAGACAATCTATGCAATCTTGGCGTTTTTGAATGGGATGGTGTTGAATTGTCTGTGCTCTGGTACCAGGAGCACGACTTTGATAAACATTCCTCCACCATGGTGTCACCCAATGATTTGATGGTTTTTGGTCGACAGGATGGAAAAGTGCCGGCCTACGATCTGGAAACCGGTGTAAAAATGTGGGAGTATGATGCCGGGCAGGCTGTCTTCGCCACACCGGCAGCTGCTCGTGAAAAGTATCTCTTTGTCGTATCCAAAGATCGGATCCAGGTGCTCAACGCCTTGGACGGTAGCCTGATTCAGGATGACAAATCACCACGAAGATTTAATTTGCAAAGGGTCACGCATTCATCACCTGCTGTCACCGCAAATCGGATTTATATTTCAACCTCCGAAATGCTGACCGTTACGTATAGTCTCAAAACAAGGGCTCATGACACCAATTTTCATGGAAACAGGCTATCATCTGTTGTTGTCGGCAGCGATGGCTCTGTTTATGGAGTTGCCGTGGATGGCACGATTCGTAAATATGCCGGTATGGAATCGGAGTAGTCGGCGGCGGCGCCGCTGGCCTAAAAAGTTTACCAGCCATACAAGGAGGGCGGTCAGTTCGATTGAAAAAAGACGTTGATATTAGCGCCGATTATTCATCTTCATTGGGATGGGACAATGGGGATTTCACCAGCAGCCTTAAGATTTCATCCCAATCTTTTACAGTTTTACCGTCTTCGGTTTTCTCAAACGAAAACCGCGTCTCTATTTGTTCCGATACCGTCGATATAACGTCGGAAGAACCAATTATAGCTTGAATCTGCACACTATTTTTTTTCAAGTTTTTCAGAGTTGTCAGCCCTCGCCAGCGGATAATGACGGATTGGGGAAAATTTTGTTTTTCCAACCAGCTTCCTGAGATACCCTTACCTAAAACCCGGCTCAGGTAGATGATTTTATAATTCTCGCTGAGTGAGTTGACGGCCTTTTGGCTGCTTTCCCTGATCGCATCTGAAAATACACTATCTTTAAATGCGCCTTCGATTTCAATGAGAATCGCCTTTTCGTTTTCGGTCATTACCAAGATGAGTCCGGAAGCGCTGCCCTTGACTGAGTGGGCGGTAATTTTTTTTAATCCCGCTTCCTGTGGTGTGTATTTTAAGTAACCATAACCATCGCCACCAGTTAATATTTTTTTCAGAGGCTTGTTATCCAAATAAATATCCACCATCTGCCCACCCACAGCAAAGAACCCAGCCTTGGTCAACACTTCGATATTTATCGGTTTCTGAACAGTCGTCACGCGATCAAAGACGACCACTTTGCCGTGGGACACCGATACAAAAAGCAAAATGAAAAGAATGGGCAGAAGATATTTTTTTATGCAGATGACCATGTTTTTTTATGAATAAAATGGACGCGCCCACTTCGCCGTTTGTTCCGGGGCGACAAAAGTTGTCATATCTCCGAGCATAACTTCAAAGCCGGTATGATCACTACGCACCCAAGGTGCATAATTCGAACGAACCATGAGTACAATTCGCAATTCCAGGCGGCTGGTAGGGGATTCAACCGAGAGCAGGCCAAAATTGTATCCATTTCGGCAAAGGCTTCGATAAAACCGCTGGGTGTTCAAAATACCTTGAGCCAGATCTTCCCAGTCCGCTGCTTCAGGCTGCAGAAATGAGGTTCTTCGGGGCAGTATACCCCAGATTTCAAAGAAGCCTTCCGGGGCAAAAGCCGATATCCATTGCCATGATCCTGTTGCACCGATATATCGGGAACCGTCAGCTTTTTCCTGGGAAAGGTAGCTGGAAAAGATAAAATCGTCATGCTGCTGATAAAATTCATCGGCCCTTTGCAGCAAATCGCGGTGGTGATTGGCCGGAATCGGGTCGGCATTTATTTGTAGATGGGGGTGAATTAAAGACCCTCCCGCTGATGGCAGATGGTTCTGAGTGATAGCCATGTAAATAGCCCGGGGGTTGTGGGCTAATACGCGGGCCAAATACCGGCAGCAGTTTATCATACTGTCGGCATAAGATGGGCCGGAGGCCTTGCCGATCTCAACAAAGTGCTCATCATTGAACAGGCTGACGGCAGAATAGCTGCCGTAGGGGTAGAGGTTGGGAAATAACAGGGAATCGCCTTGTGATATTCGGTCAGTATTTGCCAAATCGGGATGCATTCTAGGAGTATCTGAAGTAACCTGGGGGTGACAGAAAGGACATTTGGCGGTCTTGTTTGCATCCGGCGGTGGCTGGGGCAGATTATCGGTGGCGGTCTCCTTTTCATTGATCCGGCTGAAAGCAAGGCGACAGGTACGTCCGGTGATCGGATTTGTTCTGATTTCAATGGGCTGCTCAACAATTTCCCCAGAGGGGTCAATGAATTTCGCAGATATGAATTGACTTTCAAACTTCAGCTCTGGATGCTCTTTCGGCAGCATGGTAGTTGATCCCTGACCTGGACAAGCCGATAGCAAAATGGATACATCTTTTCGTTAGAGGCAGCTACCGTTCTGCGGAATAATTCTATCCGGCAGCTACACCGAATGCCGAAAATAGTAAAACGAACATTAATAACTGAAAGACAGCACTGATGATCAAACCGATGATACAAACACCCAGTGCGCGAGAGGTGCTTTCATAGCTCAGGGCCTGCTTGACACCAACAGTTGCAGTCGCGACCATCCAGGTGGCAGCAATCAGCAAAATAATGAGGCCAAAACCCTGAATAAACCCCAATACGCGAAATACCCCGGGCGCACTAGCGAAGCCCATTACCCGCATGAGAGTTTTTCGATCAGGTTTGGTTCGTGTTTCAGGCAAAAATCGTGCACCGATGATGTAAGTAGAGAAAGCCCAAACGTACCATCCTAACAGGGTTGTGATCATTCCAATATTGATTCCGGTGGCACCTGCTCTGCCAAAAGTCCCGTAGGCGGATGCCATGCTGTAAATAAACACGACGATTAGAGCCTGATTCATCGCCCCGCCATCGTTTACTATTTCCTGATACAGGCTTATGTCTAGTTTTGCAGCACGAAAGAATCGATTCAGAAAACGACTCATAGGACCTCGCGTCAGTCGGCAGGTTTATGAACCTGAGTTGAGCATTTTGAGGTAATGATATAAGAGTATCTTATAGTTAACGGCTATCATTTTGTCGGCGGTGTGTCAATAAAACGCGGGATTTTAGAATAAAATGTTCACGTCGCAGAAGGCGGCATTGGATTATCGCGATACACGAATTAAATGCAGTCCCACAGCCAATTAACCGATAAAGCGGCATTTCCGCTTCTTTACAGCCACTCATCCGGACTTCAGGCGATGGCTCCGTCACGACTATTACAAAAAAAAACCGATCCGTGAGCAGACACGAGATCGGGTTTGATTGATAAAAATGAAGTATGTCCTTAGCTGTTGTGCGATCGAAAGCGTTTATGAGGTAGTTGACGGCTTATACTGATTTCTTGCTGCCTTTAGACTTTGTGGATGAATACCCGTCTGCATACCATCCGCCGCCTTTCAGCTCAAATGTGCAGGTCGAAAGAATCTTCTTGGCTATTTTTTTGCATTTGGTGCACCGAGTATTTTTTGTTCCCATGGGAACGAGTTTTTCGGTAATGTGTCCCTTGGTGCATTCAAATTCATAAACCGGCATGTTCATCCTCCTGTAATGGTTATTAATCCAGATATCTGATATTGAAGTGTCAATTTTTAGGTTCTTATTTTTTGGCAAAATAATATTCATTTTAATCTTTTTGTCAAGAAAAATCAAGTTACGAGCTCTCTCCAAACTGAAATATTGCTTGACAGGATTGCTGATGGCAATATAAAAATCACAAATATTTTCAGATAGTAAGAATAAAAATCAAGCATTACCGGCAACGGTCACCCCGGGTTGATCACACTATTGTCTATCCCGGATCCGGGAAGACGGAGGAACCAAAAGAAAACAAAACCTATAAATTAGATACCAAAGGCAATTGTTAGTATGGATCAAAAATTCTCATTATCAAAATTATTGAAACTGGGTCAAATAAAAACCAACGAGCATACCGTAATGGCCATTCTGGCGGTGATTGTGGGCTTGGCGGCAGGGTTTGGTGCCGTTGGTTTTCGCCATCTCATTAATTTTTTCCAAACCCTTGCTTATGGATCTCCCAATGAATTGCTCGAGGTGATTAAGACGATTCCCTGGAGCTATAAAGTATTCATTCCGGCTGCCGGCGGACTTCTGGTCGGGCCATTGGTATATTTTTTTGCTAGAGAGGCCAAGGGCCATGGCGTGCCCGAAGTAATGGAGTCGGTTGCTTTGAGGGGCGGGGTTATTAGAAAAAGAGTTGTTCTGGTGAAAACCCTGGCCTCCGCTATCAGTATCGGTACCGGCGGGTCCGTCGGCCGGGAAGGCCCTATCGTTCAAATCGGTTCTGCCATCGGATCCACCCTCGGACAGGCATTGAATGTATCCGGGGATCGAATGCGGGCCCTGGTTGGATGCGGTGCTGCCGCAGGGATTGCTGCTACCTTTAATGCCCCTATCGCCGGCTCCATGTTTGCGTTAGAGGTAATCCTTGGAGACTTCGGACTGGCCACATTCAGTCCGATTGTAATTTCTTCCGTGGTGGCCACCGCCGTATCACGAGCTTTTCTGGGAGATACGCCGGCATTTATCGTTCCCGCCTATCAATTGGTCAGCGCCTGGGAATTTCCGATCTATCTGATCCTTGGCCTTTTTTGTGCCGCTGTGGGGGTAACATTTACCAAAACCCTGTACCGCTTTGAGGATCTATTCGATAGCCTTAAATTTCCCGAATATTTAAAGCCGATTATCGGGGGATTGATATTGGGAGTCAGCGGTTTGTATATTCCTCAAATTCTGGGTGTGGGCTATGGCGCCATGGACCTGGCACTGGGGCAGCAGCTTGCCTGGTGGCTAATGCTGTTGCTGGTGGTGGCCAAATTGCTGGCGACCTCCATTACCATCGGTTCCGGGGGATCCGGCGGCGTTTTTGCACCATCGCTGTATTTGGGTGTGATGGCCGGCGGTTTTTTTGGGATGGTGGTACATCATCTGTTTCCAAATGTGACGGCTTCTCCCGGTGCCTACAGTATTGTCGGCATGGGTGCGGTTGTCAGCGCTACCACTCATGGACCTCTGGCGGCCATTTTAATTCTCTTTGAAATGACGGGCAGTTACGAAATTATCCTTCCCCTGATGTTTTCCTGCATCATTGCAACGATTGCCAGCGGGCAGTTGATGAAAGATTCGATTTATACCTTAAAGCTGGCCAGGCGGGGTGTTGATATCAGAGAAGGCAAGGAGGTCAATGTATTAAAGTCCATGCACGTTAAAGATGTGATGAGCCCCCATGTAGAAACCGTGTCCGAGGAATGGTCCCTGGAAAGAACGTCCGATAAAATTTCCAAGAGCAAGTACAACAGCTTTCCGGTACTAAATTCCGAGAATAAACTGGTAGGTATTCTCTCTTTTAATGATTATAGCGAAGCAATATTTGATGAAGATTTAAAATTTATCGTGGTCGCCAAAGACCTGGCAACCTCCGAAGTTGTTACCGTATCCACGGACGACGATCTCTACACCGCGCTTGGAAAAATCAGCCGATATGATTTCTCGACCCTGCCGGTGGTATCACCCAATAATCCCCAACAGTTGGTCGGTATCGTCAGCCGCCGTGATGTTATTGGGGCCTATGAGAAAGCCGTACTAAAAAAATCATTGTTTCAAAATTAACCCGTTGCGTTTATTGCGCGGTGAACAGATAGATCTAGCTGAAAACATAAATACATACCAAACCGCACAGCTTGAATTATTTTAGGACGGTAAAAAAATCGATTAGAAATATTCTGATGAAAAGTTTACATTTATAAGTAACGAGCGTTCAAAAAGTCTTCACAATGATCTCAGCCACCCCAAATCGTGCCTTTTTTCTTCGCATACCTGCGGATCAACCGGGAGAAGAAGACGACACCGCAATCCTTGAAAAAGAAGCCGAGGAACGGTCGCCTGAAGAAGAGGAATATATTCTTTGCCGCCAGTGCCACCAGGCGATCACCAAACCGGCCGATCGAACTGTGATGCAGGGATCACATCGGCATACCTTTGCAAATCCCCATGGAATTGTTTTTGAAATCGGATGTTTCAGGAGTGTCACAGGATGCGGATATGCCGGGGCTGCTTCAGATGACTTCAGCTGGTTTGCAGGTTACAGCTGGCGAGTTTGTTTCTGCGCCTTGTGCCTGACGCATTTAGGATGGATGTTTAGTCGAATGGGGAGCGATATTTTTCATGGATTGATATTGGACCGGCTGATAGAACCCGGTTAGGCCCATATCGGGTTTTAACTGACAACTTGTTGTAAGAAAATTAAGGTTTCAGTGACGATGATCGAATTTAAACAGCAAAAATATCAAATAGCAAATACCAAATACCAAAGAAATCACAATGACTAAAATTCAAAATTCCAAACAACTGGCGTTTGAGCTTATTTGAGATTTGGATATTGAGATTTAGAATTTATTTGTAATTTGGTGCTTGTAATTTGTTATTTCCGGTTTATCCGGGTTAAGTGCTTTTGTAGCTGAACTGTTATAGAAAGGGTAATCACCAATGGGAGAAATAAAAAGCACACTGGATCTTGTTCTGGAGAAAACGAAAAATCTTACACTCAGCTCCGAAGAGAAGGAGACACAGAAGCAAAAGGAAATTGAAAATCGTATTAAAGGCATGGTGCAGAAATATCAAGATGGGATACTGTCCCAAAACCAGCTGATAACCGACTATGAATTACTGAAAAAAGATTACACTATATCGCAAAATAATTCATTGATCGTTGAAATTTCCAAGCGTATCGATCCGGACCAAGACAATCAGCCTTTGCTTGAGTTATTGCAGAAGTGCTGCGCCATCGATACCGCAGCCATTGAAACGATTATCGAGAATTTCCGAAAGGAATATATCACAGCATCGCAGAACCGGATAGAGCGGCTGAGGGAAGATCTTGCACAGCGACACAACATTAGCGGTTCTGCCGTTCTTCCAAACTTGGATGTGGACGAACAATGGCGGCAGAAAATTGGCGAACTGCGTGCCGG
>Ga0316187_10002350_pt1 | contig 16450 bp, 14 predicted proteins | sample CroRivburrow1_MG_FD_204927 | JGI IMG/M metagenome (GOLD analysis project Ga0316187, IMG submission 204927) | Coastal sediment microbial communities from Maine, United States - Cross River worm burrow 1 | ecosystem: Environmental > Aquatic > Marine > Coastal > Sediment | place: USA: Maine... | reverse complement strand
GAAGTCCGCGGGTGGCGTATCGCCACACCTGTCCTCGGCGGCTGCAGCCGTCCAGGATGCCGTCAGAAGTGCCACCAGTATCAGGCTAGCGAGGTATCGCATAATCAAAGCAAGACATCAAACTGTCGATCAAATGAGGTAATATCGCCACCCCATGATGGGAACGTAATTCCCTGGGCGCAGTCAGATCTGCCCACGAGGGAACTGATTCATTTTACTTCATAGATGGGGACCAGTCGGCATATTTCAAACATGACCGGGACAGGCGAAACAATTGACAATGGCATCGGCTCCGGCGCCGGCCGCTTTCTCTGGAAGGCACTGTCGTCACGCCACAGTCCGTTGCTGGCACAGATGGTCGTCACTCGCCGGTGCAATCTCAGCTGCGGGTACTGCAACGAGTACGATGACTTCTCGCCACCGGTACCCGCCGAACTCCTGATCCAGCGTGTCGAAGCGCTTTCCCGGCTCGGTACGGCGGCGATTACCTGTACGGGGGGTGAGCCACTTATGAACCCACACCTCACCGTCATCATCCGGCTGATCAGGGAAAAAGGGATGATCGCGACCATGATCACCAACGGCTATCGGCTCAATGAAAAGCGAATCGAAGAACTGAACGATGCCGGACTGCAGGAGATGCAGATCAGCATAGACAACCTGGAGCCTGACGACGTGTCCCAGAAGAGCCTTAGAGCTGTGGAAAGCAAGCTGGGCCTGTTGTCCAGGCATGCGAAATTCAAGGTAAACATCAACTCGGTGCTCGGCATCAGCGACGACAGAACGGAAGATGCATTTATCGTGGCCGAAACCGCTCGCAAGTACGGTTTCTTTCACAGTGTAGGCGTGCTGCACGACGACAGCGGGATCATTAAACCGTTCAGCGAACGGCAGTTCAGCACCTACAAACGTATCACCGGGCTCTCCCATTCCCTGTCGCACAGGATCAACTACAGCCTGTTCCAGAAGAACCTGATGCACGGCAAGCCCAATTCCTGGAAATGCCGGGCCGGAGCCCGGTATCTGTACATATGCGAGGACGGCAATGTGCATCTTTGCTCCCAGCGCAGGGGTTACCCCGGGACACCGGTAACCCGGTACACAAAGCTGGATATTGCGCGCGAGTTCGATACGCGCAAGGAATGTGCGCCGTTCTGCACATTGAGCTGTGTCCACCAGATGAGCGCATTCGACGGTTGGAAGAAACAGGACAAGTCCGATCACAACCTCCCGTAACTTGTTGACTTTCGGCGCCAATCGTTTGTCATTCCGGGCGTTTCAGGGTCCATTGCTTTGCAACTTCCAGATCGAATTGCTATAAAGCACGCCATAAAGTTAATACCATTCGGGGACAAACAGTGAAAGCAATTATTCTGGGCGCCGGCCAGGGAAAACGCCTGCTACCGTTAACGTCGGACAGGCCCAAGTCAACCATCGAACTCTCCGGCAGGAGCCTGCTGGACTGGCAGATCGCCCAATTGACCCGATGCGGCATAAAACAAATTTATGTGGTTACCGGTTTCAAGGCCCGGGTGATGCAGGATGAGATCGCTGAATTGAGGCTTACCTACCCCGACTGCACGATCAACCCGATCTTCAATCCATTCTACGCCGTCGCGGACAACCTCGTGAGCTGCTGGATGGCCCGGCACGCAATGGACGAGGAGTTCATTCTCATCAATGGTGACACCATCTTTCACTATGGAGTCCTGCAGCGCCTGCTTCAGAATCCCGGCGCCCCTATTACACTCGCGATCGACAAGAAGGACCATTACGACGAAGACGACATGAAGGTGCATCTCGACGGAACAGTATTGCTGGAAATCGGGAAGAACCTCACTACCGACCGAATCGGCGGCGAATCCATAGGCATGATCTATTTCCATGGGCGGGGGCCTGAGATCTTCGTCAACACGCTGAACAAACTGATGAACTCCGATGGCGCCCTGAACATCTGGTATCTGTCTGCGATCGGCGCCATTGCCCAGAGCAACAAAGTTGCTACCCGCTCCATCAAAGGCCTCGACTGGTGCGAGATCGATTTTCCTGTCGACAAGACGCTGGCGGAGGATATGGTTTCCAACTGGACTGAAAAAACAAAATCGAAACTGGTGCTCGTCGCTTCCTAAGCGATTCAGTGCCAGAGCGCGGGTGACGCCGGTGACATCGGCCGGTTTTGATTCCAGTGGCGCGGCAATCGTCCCGGCCCTACATGAAGGCCAAACATAAAAGCCTGATACACGCCTCACTCGAGATCATTGCCGGGCGGGTTTTCGTCGCGGTGATCTCCCTGCTGTTTATTGCATATTTTGCCAGAGAGCTGCCCAAGCCTATTCTGGGATTGATCGGTGTACATGCCGCAGTAGCTGCATTGTCGAAGATTCTGCTCGATCTTGGAATGCATTTTCAGGTCGTACGAGAAGCAACACCGTTGATCGACGACAACAGGCTGACGGACGCCGTTGACAAGGTGATTCGTCCAGCCGTTACCATCCGTGTCATCGCCGCAACCGCTTTCTCAGTTCTCCTGTTTGCGCTCGGTTATCTGTTCATAGACGATCTGCAGGCGGCCATCCCCGGCATGGATATGTACCTGGCACTGCCGTTCGCGTGCGCACATATCCTGCTGAAGAACTACCTGTACATACTCACACCGGTGTTCTTTGCCAGTCAGAGATACTGGCAGGATTCATTGATCGACTCGGGGTCGGCAACATGCGAAAAAATATTCGCATTCCTGTTTTACATTGCCTTCGGTATCGATTACTTCTTCGCGGGCGTGCTGGTCGGCGTGGCAATTACATTGTTGCTTGCCTTGTGGCTATTGCGAGACGTGGCCATCCACTTCCGCCCTCGACGATTGCCGGTTTCCGAGATAATGCAGTGGTTGCGAATCTGCTTTCCCAACTATCAGCGCGTACTGTACCGTTCCGGTTTCCGTCAACTCGACCGCGTGGTCATTGCGGCGATGCTTCCCCTCTCTCAAATGGCCAACTATCACATTGCCCGACAGGGCGCGCAGGTGCTCGGCCAGCTTGCCAGAGTCCTGTCCGGGCCCGTGTCCGTCAGACTGGCCGCCGATCTCGACGCTGACACTCGGGATCGGGATCGCAGGCTGTATTACACCACCTTCATCGTGCTGCCGCTGCTGATGGCGGCTCTGAGCCCCTGGCTCGTCACGCTGATTGGCGGTGAAAAATATGCCGATGCCTGGGTGATCATGGCCGTACTCAACGTCGCGTTCATTTTCAATGGTCTTGCCCAATACCAGCTTTCCGTGATTGCGGTAAAAGGAGATTCACATACCCCGATCGGCTGGGAAAGATTCGCCGGTGTTGTTGGCCTGGTGACGACGATCGCAATGACCTGGTGGATCGGCCAGAGTGGCGCCCCCCTGGGGCAGTTGGTAAACTTTATGCTGCTCTACTTCCTTGGCCGCTCGGTAGTCCGGCAAATCCTGGCAAATCCATGACCTTCATATCAAGTTCGAAGCTGCAGAACGGGATCGATCACGCCTACCTGATTGCCACGGACAACGGCGCCCTGCGCACGATCTGGGGCATGACCCTGGTCGAGCGCCTGCTCCGTCAGTTGTCGCAGATCGGGATCAGCCGGGCCACGGTGATTTGCGATGCCTCTTTTGATGTCGGTGATGTCCTTCGGCCGGATTTTTCACAGTGGAATGACATCCGGGTTGAAATCTCCGTTCCAGAGCGGGAGGCGTCCGCATCTCTCGTTCCAGTGTTCCCCGGTCGGGCCCTGATCGTCGATGCGCGGATCGTGGTCGACAGCCGAATCCTCGAGCACCTCAAGAACACCAGTGAGGACACCCGGTTCGACGTTGAAAACCGGTTCGTGGGAGCAACAACATACGCGGGCTATGAGGATCCGGCAATTGCCCGTATCCGCGACACTGACGTCAACGCCTACATAAAGACCACCCGCAAGCACGTGACTGCCTTCGCAATACCTGTGGACTCAGGGCACGACGTTGAGTTCGCCGAAAACACCACCTTTGCAGCCGCCTACAAGGGCGCCACGGACTTCATCACCAAGTACGTCTTCTACCTGCCCGCACGTTGGGCGGTGAGGAAGGTCAGCCCGACCGGGATCACCCCCAACCAGGTCACGATGACGAGCATGGTGATATCTTTTGGAGCCGTCGTTCCCTTTTTTACGGGACACTACTGGGTCGCCACCATCATGGGGTTCGCCATGGCATTCCTGGACACGGTGGACGGCAAGCTGGCTCGGGTCACCCTGCGGACCAGCAAGTCGGGCGACCTGCTGGACCACGTTTCGGATTTCGTGTATCTGCTGCTTTGGTATGTGGGGCTGGGCTGGTCACTCACGGGCGGACATCTGTTCGATTTCTCGAGGGAGGCCGCGCTATATCACGCGGTGCTGATCGGTGCCTTCCTCGCAGACAAGATCATCACGGGACTGTACAAGCGCATTTACGGATACGAACTGCACGACTACACGAGGCTGGACTATACTGTCCGTATCTTCATCGCCCGCAGGAACCCGTTCCTCATCTGCATGCTTATCGCTCTCATCCTGGGCGATCCGATGATCGGACTGTTAATGATAACCGCCTGGTACGTATTGACGCTGATCTTCCACCTGATGCGATTCGTGTACCTGCCCATCAGCGGCGAGAAACACCAGTATGAATCAAGCTGACACGTCGGCATTCTCTGTCACCCTGACCCTGCCGGAGTCAGAGCCCGGAGACAGTGCGGCTTTTCTCGAAGTTGCGGGGGTGATGGTTCTGACACGGCTGATACTCGGCGCCGCGCAGGCCGGGGCGCACTCGATTTCGGTGGTGGGGTCATACTCGGATGTCGCTCGCCGGCGGTGCGGAAATGATCCGCGCCTCAATGACAAGGCCGTTCACTGGCTTGCAGTGGAAGCCGATACGAAATTCGCCGATATCCACGTGGAAGCCAACGTGGTCGTGGGAAATCCCGTGTGGGTGCTTCTCGGCAATTGCAGCGGATCGGCGTTCGTTCCGGGAGCACCCTGTATGGTGCGGTCGGGCCGATCCGATCCGGAGCCATTGTGGCAAGGTAAGGGTCCTGCAGGTGCCTTCGTCGTCCCGGTGAACAGCCCCAGGGACATCCCGGCCGCCAAGGACGCTATTTTTGCCAATGTCACCAAAGCCAGTTCAGGCCCGATTTCCCGCAAGCTGAATTCGCGCATATCGATCCCCATCAGCAAGCGCCTGTGCGAGTTGGGCGTCACCCCCAATCAAATGACCCTTGTAACCACCCTGGTAGGCTTTCTGAGCGCCTGGTTCGTCGCCCGGGGAACACTTCCGGGCGTGGCCCTGGGGGGTGTACTGTTCCAGCTTTGCGCGGCACTGGACAGGGTCGACGGCGAGCTTGCGCGGAGCACCTTTCGCGCATCTCCGCTGGGGGCCTGGATAGACACCCTCGGAGACAACCTTGTATACGTGGTTTTTGCTGTTTGCCTGATTATCGGTTATCACCGGTACACGCTGGATCACGGTCACATGATCTCCGGATGGGTTCTGCCGCTGGGCCTAAGTATGGTTATCCTGATGCTCGTCATTGTCGGTGGAATGACCTGGTATCTCTTGGAGAACCGCCAGCCCGGGACCATGACCGCCGTGCACCAGGACCTGAGCCGGAAGGTGGATTCAAACAGAGCCAATTGGCTGTTCAGGGCGCTGGATAAACTGAAGATCCTGGGCAAACGTGATTCATTCTCGTTCATCGTGTTTCTGCTGGCAGTGGCGCCGGTGCTGGTCGGGACTCCAGCCCCCTACCACATACTGTTCTGGCTCAGCATGGCGGGGATTCTTTTCACTAGCATCCACTTTGCCATGGCCATCGCGATCTCGCGCAGGCACGACGGCGTGGCCCTCAATCAGGAGCGCTGAGCAGCGCTATAAAGCTCCTCGGGCTCGGGCTCCGGCTCTGATCGGGCGTTGCGTATGGTATCGCTCCACTGCAGGAGTGCGGGAAACACCGTCAGTGAACTGATCATGCAGCAGGTCAAGCCCAGGCAGGCCACCAGGCCCAGAGACTGAAGGCCCTGATTGGACGCCGTCAGGGTCCCGGCGAAACCAAGCATCGTTGTCAGAGTAGTCAGAAATGCGGCGCCACCGGTGGTGCGCACGACATGGAAGACGCGGCCGCCCTCCTCCCGGTAGCGATGAAATAAATGTATTCCGTTGTCGAGCCCGATTCCGAGCACCGTGGGGAGCACGACCATGTTGAATATATTCAGCCGCACGTCCAGGGCGGCCATAAGGCCAAGCATCCAGATCATGCCGACCACCACCGGCACCATGACCACGATCGTGCGCTTGACGCTCCTGAAGGCGATCAACAGAACGATGAACACCGAGGCCAGCACGACACCGATGGCATGGACCGCGTCGTCCTTCATCAGATTGATCATGTCGACGAAGATCATTGCCTCGGTAGCAGGGTGGAAAGTCTTGCCGTTGGCTTCCACCTCCCTGATATCGTTCACGAAGGCCTGGGCGTTTTTCAGCTTGGACATGCCCTTACTGTTGTATATGTAGACCAGATAGCCGCCTGCTTCCGGCGTCCCGGTATACAGCCGCTGGACTGCGGTCGGAAGGTCTTCGGTAGTCAGGGGCGAAACGCCGAAATATCCCAGCGCTTCTTCGATATCCTGCTTCCTTGGGTCGTTTTCCGTGCTGAAGTCGTCCAGCAACCGCCTCGCCTCCAGCAGCTTCAACTGGATGCTGTCAATGGCCTCCAGCCTCTCGTACTGGTCCTCTGATTTGGGAACGACACTGTAGATCGACTTGATTTTTTCGATAGTCACGTCGTCACCGGTCCGTGAGTTCCTGATCCTTTCCAGTTCGTCAACCAGGGGGGCGACATCCTCGAGTTTATCGACGAACACCACGGCCTTGTCGCTGCGCAGGGGAAACACCTCTTTGATCTTGTCGTTGGTCTCGGATATCTCCTCCACCCTGGTCTTTATTTTCCCGAAATCGTCCTCGAACTGGATGGTCGGCGCCAGGTAGATCGCGGAAATGACCAGCACCGTGGCCAGGCCCATGATCGGCCCCACCGCGGGGAAAGCACGGGTCCGCGACTTCTTGTGGATTTCCCTGAACGTGGGCGGCCGGTACAGCCTGATCTTCTCGGCAAAAATCATCAACGCCGGAAAGAACAGGTACATCGTCAACAGGGTCAACACGATACCGCTGCCGGCGATGAAACCGAACTCCGAGAATGCCTTGAAATTGGTCAACATCAGCGAATAGAAACCGCAGGTTGTGGTGATGCCGGCCAGCAGCGAGGCATAGCCGGTTTTCGAGTAGATCGTCCTGAGCGCGGTGCGCATGATGGCACCGCTCCTTCTCACTTCGTCGTAACGGGCAAGGTTGTGGATACCGAAATCGATGCCCAGACCGAAGAGGATCAGTATCAGGAAAACCGTCACCAGATTCAGACTGCCCAGCACCAGCTGGGTCAGCGCAAACGTCAGCAGAAAGCCGACAATCAGGGGCAGCCCGATGTAGAAGATCGCCATGAGGCGACGATAGAAAATAACCACCACGAGGAATATGCTCAGAATCGACCAGAGCATGCTGCCCTTGACGTCACTCAGGATGGAATCGAAACTGGCGACGCGGTTCGCGATGCGTCCGCCCACGCTGACAGATAACTCGGGATGGTAGGATTGCGGATCAGTCTTCGCGATAATTTCCTCCAGATCCCGGATGATCTTTCTGGAGTGTTTCACGTTGGTTGCCCCGCCTTTGGGAAAAACCACGAGGATGGTCAGTTCCCCGGACTTGCTCCTGAACAGCCTGGTCGACCCGCTGCCGGCCTGCTTGCTCCGGTACTTCGACTCGATATCCCCGAATTCCAGTGTCGGACGTTCATTGGTCGCACCCCTGATGGTGACTTCTACAGGGATTCCGTCAACGGCAAAATCGAGGTGCTCTTTTTCATACTTCATTCGCTCATCTAGCCGTCGGTCCATCTCCTGGAGATCTTCCTGATCGACGTAGATCAGCTTGTTGCGCTCGAATATCGCCGTGTTTTCGAAGTATTCAGCGCTCGTTACCCACTCCTCTTTTCGGATCCGGGCCGCCAGATCATCCAGGTAGCGGGTCGCGGCATCGGGGTCCGGCGACTCCACCAGAATCATCGCATTACTGTAACCACCGGTCTTGTCGATCACCTCCTTCAGGTTGTCCACACTGGGAACACCATCCGGCATGAGCGATGTGATATTGGCGTCCAGCTTCAGACCTTTCGCGATGTCGAAACTAAGGTAGCTGAGTACACCGGCGATCAAAAGAAGCGGCATGTATGCAACCAGCAGGAAGGATATCCAGCGATCGAGGAATGTAACGGGTTTTTCGGGAATATCGGGCTTGACCGGGCCACCCGTTCCCGTTGCAGAAGATGTTGCCGCGCCCACTTCAGCCATTGCCCGCATCTAGCGCATGTTTTTTGAGCGGCTACCCTTTTTTCGCTCGTGCCTGAGTACCATATGATCCAGCAACGCCTGACCCTGCAGCCGGATTGCCCGGCTCCCGTCAGCGTAGTCCATGTCGTATTTTGCCAGATATCTGTACTGGATTGGCGTATTCAGCAGCTTCACGATGGTGCGTACAAACGGTTTCAACGAGTCCACGGGATCTACCCGAGCAAGGAACTTTTGGATTTCTACCGTTCCCCTCAAAGTGAAATTGTCCTGTTCAATGTTGATGCTGTAATTGTCCGGGATGTTTCTGGAGTCGTCGTCCGCGGTTTCGAGCAGGCCGCTGGTCTGCAACTCGAAGCCCTCGCTCTCATGCAGAATACGGCCGTCCTGGAACAGCGCAAGATGGTTCTGCACTCCACCGCTGTTGTCCACGGAAGTGTACATAACGGGGCTGATTCCAGATCGTTCCAGGTCAACGATTCGGGTTGCGCTGCTGATCAGGTCGTGGAGGCCGACGGAGTTCACGTAACGCACGGCAAATCCCCGGCCTCCCGCCAGCTCCTGCCATTGTTCCGGGTCTGATTCAACCCCGTTGCCCAGCCGGAACCGTCCGCTCGCGTCGGCCAGAGGTGCGTAGAAACTCATATACTGAAAGTCACCGTCGCGCTTCAGTGTCTTGCCCAGCCGCCAGGGCTCTGCCAGGGATTCAAACGCAAGATCGACCTCATCCAGATTTTTTCGGATCAGAACCCGATATTCGGGGGGTTGGCCAGTGAGCCGGTGATCCGCAATCTCGAGGCCGAGCCCGGTCTCGGAAAACTCCCAATCCCTGTTTGATCTGCTCTGCTTGACGATGGTCTTGGTGCCGTCAGGGGCCACGTGCATGGCGAACACCCCTGCGTGGTGCCCGCCAAACCCGATATTCAATACCGTAATCTGGGAAACCACCAGTGAGCCGTCCGGAAAGTAGAAAATCTGGTCCCAGCCTTCGCTGTACCACTCGTCAGAGAGCAGGCTCGGCTGGAAATCCACCGTAGCCTCGCTGATATCTTCTGCTACAGCACCGTGAGCTACAAAGGCCAACACGACCAGCAGCCAGACACGGACCATATCAACCCGCATTTCTCACCAACCGGTTTTCAGATTCCATCACAGTGGGAGGATACACTACATGACCATTACGCGCAGCGACGCCGAACCGGAAAGACTCGCCGCCGAAAGATCATACTTCCGGCACCGGCGCCGGTCAGGAAATCAGATCCAGCTGACGTCCGACTTTGGCAAAAGTCTCCAGAACCTTGTCCAGGTGATCTTTGGTGTGGGTTGCCATACAACTCGTCCGCAGCAGAGCCATCCCGGGCGGCACCCCGGGAAACATGACCGGGCTGGCAAAGACGCCCGCGTCAAACAGCATCCGCCACATCTTCAAAACTTTTTCCTCGTCGCCGACGACGACGGGTACCACCGGCGTTTCGCTGACGCCGGTATCAAATCCGAGGCTCCGGTATCCGTTACGCAAATAATTTGCATTTTCCCACAGGCTCTGCCGGCGCTCAGGTTCTTCCTCGATAATCTTGAGCGCCATCAAAGCGGCCCCAACCGGGGCCGGTGGCAGACTCGCTGAGAACATGAGCGAGCGTGCATGATGCCGGAGATAGTGGATCATCTCCTCGCTTGCCGCGATACACCCTCCTATGGTCGCCAGAGACTTGCTGTAAGTCACCATGATCAGGTCGATATCATCGACCATGTCGAAGTGTTCGCCCGTTCCGCGGCCGTTCCGGCCCAGGACACCGATGCTGTGGGCGTCGTCAACCATCAGACCCGCCCCGTACTGCTTGCACAGTCCGGCCACGCCCGGCAGATCCACAATGTCGCCTTCCATGCTGAATACGCCGTCGACGACAACGAGCGCACCCCGCCCTTCGACGCTTTTGAGAATCCGCTCCAGGTTCTCCATGTCATTGTGCTGGTATTTCTTTATCTGGCCGTACGACAGGCGGCAGCCGTCGTAAATGCTGGCATGGTTCATACGGTCGATAATTACATAATCACTCTTCCCTACCAGCGCGGAAATGGCGCCGAGATTGGCCTGAAACCCAGTTGGGAATACTGCCGCGGCCTCCTTGCCGAGAAATTTTGCAAGCCTCGTTTCCATCTCCTCGTGCATCGCCAGGGTGCCGTTGAGAAATCTGGAGCCGGCGCAGCCGGTGCCGAACTTGCGAATGGCCTCGATCGACGCTTCCTTGACCCGTGGGTCGCTGGTGAGTCCGAGGTAGTCGTTTGAACTCATCATGATCATCGGCCGACCATCACAGACCACGTCGGGTTCCTGCGCCGAATCGATCCTGTGAAAGTAGGGGTAGACACCTGCGGCCATCGCTTCGCGGGCCCGCGTATACTTCCGGCACTTGTCGAACACGGTCGGACGGACGTCGGACTGTTGGGTGACGGCAGTTTCTTCGGCGAATTCCTGTTTTGCGTATAACCGGTCTGTCATAACCATTTTTCTTTTTTATACCAACGAATCACGTCTAGTAAACCGTCGCTGAGATTCATAACCGGCGTGAACCCCAGTTCCCGCCTTGCCTTGTCGGTATCGCAGCCCCATCGGCGCGCCGTCAATTCGGCAACTCTTGATCTGTTTAACATAACAGATTTCCCGGTAACGCGGCCATACCCCTGTCCAAGCAGGCCAAGGCCGCTCAGCAACCACGATGGGATTCTTAGGCGCTTTGCCCTGATGCCCATAGCCATCTCAATTATAGTTTCAACCTCACGCCAAGAATAAGGTTTCGGGTCTGCGAGGAAATACACCGACCCGGTGGCCGCAGAATCGCTGTACGCCGCCTGCATTATCCCACGAACGACGTCGCTAACCTGGCACATACTGACGATGCGATCCTCACCGGCCCCGAATTCTAACAGGAATCCCCGGCCAACTATTCGAAAATAGGCTAAAAAAGCTGTGTCCCGGGGCCCGTAGACCGCGCACGGGCGGACAATGACCACCGAAAAACGGGATTTATACTCCAAAACCACCTGTTCCGCCCCAAGCTTGCTTTTCCCGTAGGGGGTGATTGGTGCCGGCGGGTCTGATTCCTTTCTCGGGGAAACCCCTGCGCCGGGGCCCGCCGCCGCCTGGCTGGACACCAGCACAAACCGCGTCAGGTCGGAGCAGGAATCGGAACACGCCTCGATTACATTGCGCGTTGCCTGGACATTACCCTGGTAGAAATCCTCGTCACGCCCCCCCCACAGGACGCCTGCGACATGAAACACATGGTCAACTCCCCTGACCGCCGCGTCCAGGACAGGTCGGTCCAGGCAGTCTCCCTCCACAATCTCCACATCACGGCCTTCCAGCCAGCGCAACCGGGCCGCTGACCTGACGAGGCATCTGACCTTCACCCCCCGCGCCAGCAGGCCTTCCACCAGGTGACTGCCGATAAAACCCGTACCCCCGGTGACCAGTGCAACCGACATCCTCTCAGCCCGTCAGTGCGTCAAGTTCACCGCCCAGCAACTGCGCCCTCCAGCCGCGCAGAAGGCTGATATCCCTGCTGCCGTGGACGAGCCGGGAAATATCCTGGCGCGATGACAGCAGCCCGGGTGAAATTCCTTCTTCCACCGCCACGCGCTTGAGGCAATCCTGGATCCGCTGCTGCAGTGCCCGTTGCTCAGCGCTGAGCCTGGTTTTCTTACGCCAGATCACGGAATGGCTGTCCGCGCTCAGGGCCTGCCTCACCAGCCCGACGACATGCTCGCCGTGGCGCCTGACGAACTTCTCCGACACCCCCTCGAGACGCGCCAGTTTATCCTGGCTGTCAGGCAGCGCTTGGGCTATCTCCGCTAGCACGGTGTCCTTCACCACCCAATTCCGGGGCAGATCCATCAGCTGCGACGTCCGTTCTCTCCAGTTCGCCAGTTCCCTGAGAACACTCTGGGCAACGGGATCGAGCCGGTCACCGAAACCGATGCGTTTGTAAGCCTCGGCGGGCTCCGCCCGGTAAAGCCCGGGATCCGACAGTGACCGACACTCCTCGAAAACCCAGTCCAGTCTCCCGCGCTTGTCCAGTTCAGCCGAGAGCTGTTCGTAAATCTCCAAAAGGTAGCGCACATCGTCGACGGCGTACTCGATCTGTTCCGGGCTCAGCGGGCGCCTGCACCAGTCCGTGCGCGTGTGGGCCTTCGGCAGGTCCCTGCCCGTAACGATGCTGACCAGGCTCGCATAGCCGATCTGATCGCCCAAACCCACCATGGCCGCTGCCACCTGGGTATCGAACACCCTGCGCGGGACGTCATCGAAACACTGGAACAGCACTTCGATGTCCTGCCTCGCGGCGTGAAAGACCGTTGTTCTATCCGGTGCGCACAACACCTCTCGCAATGACCCGGTTCCGGGATCAACTGCGACAGGGTCGATACAAAACACATCATCCCCGGAGCCGATCTGCATCAAACAGAACCTGGGATAGTAGGTCTTGACACGCAGGAATTCCGTATCGACCGCCATCACGCGGACTGATTCCATCTTCCGGCAAAACGAATCAAGGCGCTCCCGGGTATCTACGAGGTGTTCATGCATGTTTTCATTGTACCCTGCGGATGCGGTGGCAGGCTGTAGTTTCCAGTTCCCGATTGCTATGATCCGCCATTACTCTTATCAAGAATGACCATGAACGCCCTTAAAATTTTTCTGGACATCGGTTTGCTCAAGGCCAAGCCGCAGGATGTTCCGTTCTCCTACCAGCTGCTGGCGCTCGCCACGGTCACGTCGATTGTCGCCTACATACTGGCACTCGAACCCGCCACTCCGGAGCTCGCGCGGATACTGGGGACACAAAACTCGATCGTGATGATGTCTCTCGCCGAACACGGTTTTTTTGCCCTGACCGTCTGGGTAATCCTGAAACTCAGAGGTTGCCCGACGCGCTTTACACAGGCCCTGACCGCGATGTTCGGCGTGAGCACCATCATCCGGATTATCGTCTGGCTGGTGGTCAGTCTGCTGGCGGCGGACAAGGAGTCCTCGGGTGCGGGGCTGGCCGGTATGCTGGTGTTCGGCCTTTCGCTGTGGATATGGGTGGTCTACGCCCACATATTCAAGGAAACCCTGGAGACCCGCTTCGGGGTTGGCATGATGTATACGATAGCCAGCCAGGTCATCACATCCATGCTGCTGCTGACGGTGATCGAAGTCAACTTTTAGTGCGCGTTTTTATCCTCGGAATCTGCGGCACGTTCATGGCCGGCGTTGCTCGGCTGGCCTCGGAACTGGGCTACCGCGTCGGCGGTTGCGATGCCAACATGTACCCGCCCATGAGTACCCAGCTTCAGGAACTGGGAGTCGACCTATTCGAAGGCTATGAATCCGCCCATGTCGTGAACTGGAAGCCGGATCTCGTCGTCATCGGCAACGCAATGTCCCGGGGAAACCCCTGCGTGGAGTCGGTCCTCAACGGAAATACCCGATTCGTATCGGGGCCACAGTGGATCTACGAGGAAGTGCTGAGGGACCGGTGGGCGGTGGCAGTCGCCGGCACCCACGGAAAGACCACCACGTCAAGCCTGGTTTGCTGGCTGCTGGAAGACGCGGGGCTGGAACCCGGATTTCTGATTGGGGGTGTACCGGAGAATTTTGGCGTATCGGCCCGGCTCGGCAATCCCCCGTTTTTCGTCATCGAGGCGGACGAATACGACTCCGCTTTTTTCGACAAACGTTCGAAATTCGTGCACTACCACCCGAGAACACTGGTCCTGAACAACCTTGAATTCGACCACGCAGATATCTTCAACAACCTGGACGAGATAAAAAAGCAGTTCCATCACCTCGTCCGTGTCGTTCCCGGCGATGGGCTGATCCTGACGAACCAGGACGATGCCAATCTGGCGGATGTTATCGATCTTGGCTGCTGGTCGAAGCTTCAGAGTTTTTCCATTACCAGAGACGCGGACTGGACCGCGCGGGCGAGCACCGCCGATTTCTCCCGTTTCGATATCAGCAAGCACGGCAAACTCCAGGCCGGAGTGGAGTCCCCCCTCATCGGCGCGTTCAACATGGAAAATACTCTGGCTGCCGTGGCGGCTGTTCACCATGTGGGTGTTCCCGTTGATGTCGCCTGCCGTGGCGTGGCCGGCTTTTTGTCGGTAAAGCGCCGCCTTCAGCTGCTGGCGACGATCCGCGGGATCAGTATCTACGACGATTTCGCCCACCACCCTACCGCCATAAACCAGACCCTGACGGCGTTGAGGCAGAGCGCCGCGGACAGACGCATCATCTGTGTACTGGAACCCAGATCAAATACCATGCTGCTGGGCAGCCATCGAAAAACGCTGGCCGATTCCCTTGGCAAGGCAGACAAGGCCGTTGTTCTCAGACCTCCGAACGCAAACTGGGACCTGTCGTCCATCGCGACCGGGGGTATATCGGTTTCCGATTCCGTTGCGGAGATCCTCCGGATTCTGGTATCCGGTGCAAGAAGCGGCGATCAGATCGTCATCATGAGCAACGGAAGTTTTGATAATATCCACGAAAAACTAATTGACGCATTGAGTGTCACAGACCTTAATGTGTAAGGTGTGTATAACGCACGATCAAGTTGCAGGAGAGAAGATGAACAAACGAACCGAAGACAATCTGGCGCGGGCAGGCCGGAAAATGGTACTGCTGGCCGGCATATTCATACTGGCGCACGCACCTCTGGTACTCGCCCAGAAGTACGAGGAAGGTGTCCACTACTACGCCCTTCCACAGGCACAACCGGTGCAGACCGGCGACGAGATCGAGGTTCTGGAACTGTTCTGGTACCACTGCCCTCATTGCTTTGCCCTGGAGCCCGTGCTGGATGAATGGCTGGAAAAGGCCAAACCGGACAATGCGGGGTACGTGAGGATGCCTGGGATCTTCAGAAGATCCACCATCTTCGACGCGCGTGTTTACTACGCGCTCGAAGCACTGGGAGTGCTCGACCAGATGCACGCAGACGTGTTTCAGGAGATACACGTACGCAAAAATCCGTTCAAGGAGCAATCGGATTTGACCTCGCTGCTCGAGAAGCATGGCGTATCCGAGGCGGATTTTGCCGCGGCGTTCGACTCATTTGCGGTCGACACCAAGACAAAACACGCACAAATGATGTTTGAGCGCTATCAGGCGACCGGCGTTCCCGCCATTGTGGTCGACGGCAAATACCGGGCAACCGCTTCAAGCGCGGGCGGTCACAGTCAACTCATGGAACTCACCAACTATCTGGTGGAAAAGGCGGCGTCCGAGCGCCAGTAGTGTTGCCAGGAAATTACAAACAGAGAACTCTCAGGGGAGGTTGACAATGTCAAAATCGATCGAAGCAATCGAAGGTATCGGCAAGGTATACGGTGCCAAATTAAAAAATATCGGGTGTAGCAGCCCGGAGAAGCTGCTGACCGACGGCGCCACCCGCAAGGACCGGAAGAAGATCGCCGCGGCCGCAGGCATCAGTGAGGCCATCGTGCTTCGCTGCGTCAACATGGCGGACCTGTTTCGAATCAAGGGCGTCGCCACCCAGTACGCTGAACTGCTCGAAGCCGCCGGTGTAGACACGGTCAAGGAACTGCGCAACCGGAATGCAAAAAACCTGTTCGAGGCCCTGAAAAAGGCAAATGAAAGCAGGAAAAAGTCATACGTACGCCAGTTGCCGAGTGAGAAAATGGTGGCTGACTGGATCGAACAGGCCAAGAAACTCAAACCTGCCGTATCGTACTGAACCCAGTCTCCCGAGGCGCTTCCCCCCCGGGGAGGGGCCGGGGTGCGGCGGTAGGTTAGGTTCGCCTTACCTTCTCCCTTCGAGGAAGGAGTCGTAAAAGTGTCTTCCCCTTCTCCCCGCCGGGGAGAAGGGGCCATACGCCTGCGTGCAGCCCTGCACCATCTACCTCACTGCTGCTAAAATCGTCTCACGCCTGAGGTCAAACCAAGGACACAGAAATGGAAGACTACGAGAAACTCGGCAAATTCTACCTG
>Ga0316187_10002348_pt1 | contig 16453 bp, 12 predicted proteins | sample CroRivburrow1_MG_FD_204927 | JGI IMG/M metagenome (GOLD analysis project Ga0316187, IMG submission 204927) | Coastal sediment microbial communities from Maine, United States - Cross River worm burrow 1 | ecosystem: Environmental > Aquatic > Marine > Coastal > Sediment | place: USA: Maine... | reverse complement strand
CAATCTTCAGCCCTGATCCACAGATCCCGTGGTCCAATCGTTGGGGTCCCGGCGGCGAGGTCGGCATCGAAGGCGGGATCCCGATTTACACCTTCGGCAAGTATCGCGCTGGCAAGAAGGCCGCCACCGCGGGTATCAGGGTATCCGAGCAGGAACGAGACCGGACCTTGGCGCGAGTCGTCTTCGACGTTCGCCGCGCCTACTTCGGCACGCAACTCTCCCTCGACCTGCAGGCGATGATCTCGGAGGGCAAAGACAAGTTGAGGACGGCGGTGGACAAGCTCGACGCGCGGCTCAAAGCAGACGACCCACGCGTGAAGCAAACCGACTACTGGCGCCTCGTGTCGGCCTTGTCTGAAATCGAGTCGCGCGAGTCGGAGGCTCTAAGGCTCGAAGCCTCAGCCCGAGCCGCCCTCGAAATCCTTTCTGGCCTCAGGCCTGCCATCGTTCCGGAATGCCCGCTGGAAGCGTTGCAGAGCGAGGTCATCGAGCTCAGCGAGCACGTCGACCGTGCCCTGGGGAATCGCCCAGAGCTTTTCCAACTCGAAGCTGCAAGGTCCGCAACCGACGCCAACCTCACGGTCAAACGTGCAGGGTACCTTCCCGACATCCTCCTCGCGCTTCGCGCGAGCTTCGCGAGGACACCAGGCATCACCGACATCCAAAACCCGTTCGTCATCGACCGAGGCAACTTCGCCGGCGCGTATGCGGGCGTGCTCGCTCAGTGGAAGCTCGACTTTGGCGGGACACATGCGCGCGTGAAGGCGGCCAAGGCCGAGATCAAGTCGTTGAAGGCCAAGACCGAGGAAGCCCAGCAAGGGATCGAGATCGAGGTGACTGCAATCTATGAGGAGCTGCAGGACGCCAAGCGACGACTCGGCAGCTGGACCCGCTCCGAGAAAGAAACCCGAAAGTGGTTCGTGTCTGCAGGCCAGGGTTACGAAGTTGGAACGACGACCGCAATGGAGCTGGTCGACTCGATCGAAGCGTACTTCAGCGCCCGCTCGAAACGCCTCATGGCCACCGCCGAGTACAACCTTGCGATTGCTGGCCTCGAGAAGGCTACAAACATGCCGCTGCTCGCGCCAAAAGGCTGGCGCCCGTTGGACTGCGAGGAATAAACGGCCTGCTATGCTCGTCTACATGGAAATGATGGCTCGTTTATCAATAATTCCAACTCTTCTCGCAGCTTGCCTTCTTCTCTCTTCGCACGCATTCGCAGAGGGCGACCCGGCGACCGCAACCGAGATTGCAGTCACCGCGGCCGAAGCGGAAAAGGCCGAGACTTTCATTCGCACCAAGCACAACAAGGTGCGCCAGGTGCTGCGAAAGCCCGACACTCCGAAGCGCGCCGAGGAGCTCACCGTCCTGCTGGGCGAGTTCCTCGACTACGACCGCCTGGCGAAGCTCTCCCTCGACAAGGAGTGGGTCAAGCGCACTCCCCGGGAGCGCGACCATTTCGTCAGCCTCCTCCGCCAGCTCGTCGAGCGGCAGTACCAACGCAACATGGAGTCGACTCTCAAGTACAAAGTGAAGTGGGTCGGCACCGAACCGATCGAAACCGGCGTCAAAGTGAAGTCCTCGGCCAAATCGATCACGAAGAAGCGCCAACCCCCAGTCACCATCGACTACAGCATGAGCTCGGCCGACAAGGACTGGAAGGTCTTCGACATCTTCACCGACGAGGTAAGCCTCGTGAAGAACTACAAGCGCCAGTTCCGCAGGGTGATCAGGGACGAGGGTTGGAGCGGGCTGATCGGACGTATGGAAAGGAAGCTCAAGGCCGAAGACGACCTGCTTTAGGACCGGGGCCGAGACCGGCCCCGGTTAAAAAACCGTCCGCCCGGCGGCGGCCCCCCCAGGCCGCGCCGTTCGGACGCTCCCCTTTTTTGTTAGACCCTCTTGCGCAATCCTGCGATGTTTTTGATGACGACGCGGCGGTGATCGGTTGCGATCACGCCTGCCCTTTTGAAGGCGCCGAGCACCAATGTGACGGTTTCCCGAGTCGAGCCTACGTAGCTCGCTATCTCCTGGTGGGTGAACTTCACACCCACCAAGATCCCCCTTGAATCGGGAATCCCGTGCCTCGAGGACGCATCGAGTAGAAATTCTGCAACACGCGATTCTACGCTTCGCGTGAGCAGTGCATCGATTCGCCGTTCTGCGAGCAGGCGGCGTTCCCCCATTAACCGATGCATAGCGGAAGCGAATTCCAGGTCCTCACTCATCACCATTTTGATGAGACGAGGCGGAATGCGTAGCGCTTCCACATAATCCAAAACCACCGTTTCGAGGCGCGCTTCCGGGTCGACCAGCGACATTTCGCCGATCAGATCTCCGGGGCCGTAGTAGCCGAGCGTCAGTTCTCGTTCCGGTGTGCGGCGAACCCGCCGAACGCGACCGCTTCCGATCACGAAGATCGCGGGGTCGCTGGGCATGCAAAGGGATTCGCGGCGATCGGCGTCGACCAGCGCGCTTCCCTCTAGGACGCGCTCCCGGAACTCTGCAGTCAGTGTCTCGAAAACCCTGCAACGGGTGAGAATTCTCGAGCGGCGTTCTTCCGTGGTGCGCAGTCGTCGTGCGCCGGAGCCGTTTTGAAGTGCAGGAGCGTTAGAATCCATACTTACAGCCTTAACGGTATGGTGCATGAATACAGGATTACCGTCAAGACGCATTTTCACAAAATCATTCAAAATCACATTTTCTCGTTCGTATTGACCAAAAGGGCCGGCTTAGCTAGTGTCGCCGCATTCGGAAGGGAGTCGCTCCGGGTCGAGGGCCGACACAGTAAATATGCGACTTTATTCAGGAAAAATTGGCCCGATCGTCGATGACCTGGTGCGCGACCTCACGGCACAAGAGGACATCGAAGTCGAAGAAGTGGCCGAGGTCAGGCTCGATCTCGAGGCGGTGCTCAAAGAGTACGTCCGGCGGGAGCGCCAGATGATCGACGAAGCCAAGGACCGCATGGAGCGCGAGGGGCTCGGCTATTCCAAGCTTGGGCGGATGCGGCAACGTCTCGCCAAAGAGATGGGCTTCCCGCAACAGGACGAGGTTCTGCCCTACCTGGTCGACCAGCTGCTCAACATGCTGTTCCACAGCGCCAACGTCATCGAGATCTACGCGGACGACGCCACGCTTCGAAAGAAGATGACCCCGATTCTGCGACGGCACATGGAAGTCGAAACGGGGCTCGATGCCGAAGTGCGTTCGAAGATCAAAAACCTCCAAGAGGGCACCAGCGCGTTCGAGGTCGAGTACGCCAAGGTGATGGATCAGATCAAGCACAAGCGCGGGCTCGAGTAAGCGTCCGATGCAGAGCATGACCGGATACGGAAGCGGGCGAGCACCGCTCGGCGAAGGACACGTCGTGCTCGACCTTCGCACGGTCAACCATCGCTTTCTCGATGTGCGTGTGCGTCTGCCCTCGCGCATTCAGGGTCGGACGCCGACGGTAGAGCGCGTGATTCGGGCACGTCTCGAGCGAGGGCGAGTAGATGTGACCGCGCGGTTCGAGGGCCAGACCCTTCCGCAGTCGACGCTGGACCTCGATCGAGCCCGCGCCGTGTATGGCGAGCTTGCTGCGGTACGGGACGCGTTGAATCCCGAGGAGCCAGTGCCTCTCGCCCTCCTCTCTTCGGTCCCCGACCTGTTCGTGGTCAATCGCAGCATCGACGAAGAGGCGCTCGACCGCGCGCTCGAACAAGCGGCCGAGGAAGCCTGCAGTGCGGTGGTGTCGATGCGCAACAAGGAAGGGGCCGCCCTCGGTGCGGAGCTCGCCAGCCGGCTGTCCGAGCTCGGCGCGAGCGTCGGGGCCCTGAAAGTCGCGGTTCCTGAGATGCTCGAAGGACGAAGAACCCGGCTTCGCGATCGCCTGGATGCGCTCCTTGCGGGCGTCGACGCCGAGCTCGAGCCCTCGCGTCTCGAGCAAGAGATCGCGGTGCTCGCCGACCGATCCGACGTGGCGGAAGAGCTCGTACGCCTCGATAGTCACCGTGATCAAATGCTCGAACTGATCGAGAATTCGAGCGCACCGGTCGGGAAGCGCATCGACTTCCTGCTCCAGGAGATGGCTCGCGAGGCCAACACGATCGGCTCCAAGGTCCAGGACGGAGCAATGACCACGCACGTCATTGCGTTGAAGGCCTGCGTCGAGCAAATGAGGGAACAAGCGCAGAATGTCCTGTAACGGACTGCTTCGGCGCGGTAGTGCTCGCATCGGAGGGGTAGTTGAATGAGTGTCTCGGCACCGACCGATCCAGATCTCATCCTGTTGATCATCAGCTCACCGTCGGGGGCCGGGAAGACGACACTGACCCGGCGGCTGCTCCAAGAGTTTTCGGAGTTCCGGTTCAGCGTCTCGCACACGACGCGCCTACCTCGCGCGAACGAGGTCGACGGCCAGGACTATCACTTCGTCGACGAGAAAACGTTCCGCGACATCATGGCTGAGAACGGATTCGCGGAATGGGCCGAGGTGCACGGCAACCTGTACGGAACGAGCGTCGCCGAGATCGACCTCGCCCGGGCCGGAGGCAAGAGCGGCGTGCTGTTCGACGTGGACTACCAGGGTGCTCGCCAGATCAAGGAGAAGTTCCCTCACGCGATCGGGGTCTTCATCTTGCCTCCCTCGATGGACGAGCTTCGCCGCCGTCTGGACGGGCGTGGCTCGGACGACGCCGAGTCACGCCAGCGCCGGTTCGACAAGGCGCGCGAGGAGATCGGCCACTACCCGTTCTTCGACTACATGATCGTCAACGACGAGCTGCAGCGCGCCCTGAGTGAGCTACGAGGCATCGTCCTGGCCGAGGGCTGCAGGCAGTGGCGCGTCGCCGCCAGAGCCGAATCGCTCCTCCAGCAGTAGCCTCAGAATTGAATGCCGAGGATCAGCCGGAGGGTCATGGCGCGGCTGATGCCCAAGCCTTCGGTGCCCGGCTCTCGAATGCCGTCTACCTCGAGGTACCTGAGGCCATTGAGCGGAAACAGGATACCGAACTGGGCCGCCGCGTAGAAGCCATCTTTGAAGCTCGGGCCGTCCTCCGTCCGGTAGTAGATCGACAGGTCGATCTCCGCACCCAGGTTGGGCTCCGATGCGTAGGCCTGCTGCTCGTACATCGCGCGGCTGTAAATGAAGTCGAGTTTCGCACCCAGCACGCGCCCAAAGTCGCTGCGGATGATGTCGTAGCTGATCGCAGGCGCCAGATAGTACGCTCCGGCAATGCGTCCCATGATGCGGCGCCACAGGATCAAGTCGATGCGGTAGTCGGGGTGGAACGAGAAGTTCGAAACGTTCTTCTGACCGACCGGCTGAGTCGCGAGGTCCTCGTATTGCGAGAGCCCGACGACATCGGGATCACCGGAGGCAGCGCCGCCTTTCAGGAAGACGCCGAGCTTCTTCTTGAGGAAGCGGTACTCGCCTTCGAAGGCCACACCCCACTGGCGCAGCTTGAACTTGCCGCCCTCTGCGGTCGGCGGGAACTCTGCCGGCGAGATGTTCTGAATCTGGCCGAAGATCCCCGCGAACTCGACTTCGAGGCGCAGATCCTTCCACAGCACCTGTAGCCAGCCATCGGGCATGTAGACCTTCGCATCACGGCGGACGAAGGCATTTTCGATGTCACTGATCGTTCCGAGCAAGGGAGCGGTCGAGGTGGACAGGAACTGTGAGCGGTAGATGAAGTACGCGCCGCCATTGATCACCCACTTGCCGCGGGCGAGGCGTTTCTCCTGCTTGAGTGGCTCCAGGCGGCGCGCGAGCAAGAAGCTCCACTGCCGTGTGTCGTCCAGCCTGCTCGCGTCGACCGGGATGTTCTGGATGTCCTCGATCGGGTTGTAGATGTAGCCCTTGTTCGCGAAGTCCCAGGAGACCCCAAAGAAGATGCCCTTGAACTTGCCGATGAGCTGAATGCGGTCGATTTCGGACTGGAAGTCCGAGTCGAGGGCGGTTTCGAGCGGGTTCGTCCCCTCGCCCGCGTTCCAAAGCATCCCGAGGCCCCACTGGTGGCCCATGCGGCCGAAGCGAAGCTGACCGATGGTGCTGTTGGTGACCTCGCCCCAGACGCGCCGGAAGTAGATGTTGTCGCCCACCGTGTTGCGGAACGATTCGGGCGGAGGCAACGTTTGGGTCAGGCTGTCCACGGGGACTCCGGGAGCGCGGCCCGTAATCTGGCCAAACTGATTGACGGACTTGACCTCGGGGGTCGAGCCCAAGACGAGATTGTCGAACACGTCGACCATCATGTGGAGCCGAATATTGTCACTGAGCGAGATCGTCGGTTGCAAGCGAAGCCGCATGTTCGCCCAACTCACGGTCGCGCTTCCGTCGCACCGCTGGTCCTGGCTCGCTGGAGACGCCGGCTCGCCCTTGCAACCGCCCTGAGGAAGCACGCCATTGCCACCGGAGCTCGCGGCGTTGTCGACCGGAATCCATCTCGCAAACGGGTCTTGGTTCAATCGGTCGAGTGGAATCCGACGGACCGAAAAGTTGTCGGCGTAGTTCCCCCGGACACGGAAGTAGCCGCCGAGCGAGAACACCGGTCGCGGGTTGGTCCACGATGCCAAAGTTGGGTCCGACGCGGGTGGCTCGGCCATGCCGAGAAGCTTGGCGTCGTCGGCCGCCATCTCGTCCTCGTCCTCGAAATCTGCCTCGTCGAAGTCGCCCTCGAACTCCTCATCGATGCTGGCGTCGCGCGCGGGCGGGGCCGGGTTCTGCAGGCCCTCCATGCTGGGCGCTCTCAATTGAGGCGGGAGGTCTTCCTCCCTGGTCGGCTCCGGAGAGGCTTCTTCGTCCTCGGAGATGGCCTCTTCCTCGGCGGTGGCTGCGCTGCGCTGCGCCCCGGCGGTCGTGGCATCGTCGGTGGACGACCCCTGCGCCGCAGCCGATGTTGCCCCGAGGGAAACTACCCAAATAATCGCTAAGAAACGGCGCATTGAACTCGTGCGGTCCGGGGCGTAGCACGCCGGGATCGCACGGGTCAACGGGGCAGTCGCTGCCTTGACCAAAGTCGCCCGGGCCTTTAGCCCCGGTGCCGAGAGTTCTGTGACGGATAGTCTTCGCTTCATCCCCCTTGGCGGCCTCAACGAGGTCGGAATGAACTGCGCCGCCGTGGTCTGCGGCGATACGACGATCGTCATCGACTGCGGGATCGGTTTCACCGATGAAGATGGTGCCGAGCTGGTCCACCCGGACTTCGAGTGGCTCCATGCGCAGCGGGACCAGCTGCGAGCCATCGTCATCACCCACGGTCACGAGGACCACATCGGTGCCCTTCCCTACTTCCTCAAGAAGGTGCGAGTGCCGATCTACGCTCCGCCCTACGCCGCGGCTCTGATCGAGGATCGCCTGGCAGAGCACGGGCTGAAGGAGGTCGACCTCCGAGTCAGCCGAGCGGGAAGCCGCGAACAGATCGGGTCGATCTCGGTCGAGCGCTTCTCGGTTCACCATTCGATCGCGGATGCCACGGGGCTCATCCTGGATACCCCGGTGGGCACCGTCGTCCACACCGGCGACTTCAAAATCGAGTCGGACCCCTGCGACGGGCAGTACTTCGACCGGACGCGCCTCGAAGAGGTGGCGAGCCAAGGTGTGCGCCTCCTGCTGAGTGACTCGACAGGGGCCAATGTCGAGGGACGTGCCCGCATTGAGCGAGATGCCGAGGCGGCCCTCGAGCATTGGATTGCCCGATCGCCGAATCGGGTCGTCGTCGCCACGTTCTCCTCGAACGCGTTTCGGTTGAGAGCCGTGTTGCGAATCGCCAAAGAGCTGGGGCGCAAGGTCTGCTTGCTCGGCATGTCGGTCAACAAGCACACCGAAGTCGCGCGGGCCCTGGGCCTGATTCCGCCCATCGACAGCTTACTGATCCCGCCGGAGGAGGTCAGCGATCTACCCCGCAATCAGGTCCTGATCCTCGCCGCTGGCACACAGGGCGAGCGTGCATCGGGTCTCACTCGACTGGCGCGCGACGAGCACTCGCGCTTGCACCTCGAGGCGGAGGACACTGTGATTTTCTCGTCGCGCATCATTCCTGGCAACGAGCTCGGCGTGCTGGACGTCATCAATCGATTCGAACGCCGCGGCCTCGAAGTGATCACGCGCGACGGGCACCCGGAGGTCCACGCGAGTGGCCACGGGAGCCGTGAAGAGCAGCGCACCATGATTCAGATCCTCCGCCCCCAAGCGTTCGTTCCCGTGCACGGCACGCACCACCATCGGCGCCGGCATCTCGAGCTCGCCGTAGAAGAAGGAATCCAGCAAACAGAGCTCGTCGAGAATGGGAGTGTGCTGGAGCTCACGCGTGATGCACTGCGCATCGTCGATACGGTTCCCGTCGGGCGCGTCTACATCGACGGCATGCAGGCGCTCACCGAGGAAGTCATCGCGGAGCGTCGCAGGATGGGCTCCAATGGATTGGTCACTATCCTACTCTCCCTCAAAGCCGGTCGGCTCCAACACTTCCCTCGCGTTGTGTCCCGTGGAGTTTTCAGCGTCGGAGACCGAGACCGGGTGGAGCGCAAAATCGCCGAGCACGTGCGGGACCGGCTCAAAGGACGGCGATTCACGAGCCCCTCGGGGGCCGAAGAGGCGGCAATTGAGGTCACTCAACGCTTCCTGGTACACAATCACCGAAAGCGACCGCTGATTACGGCGGACGTGGACGGGGAATCATGAGCCGATGGGTCGCCTGGCTGGCAGCTGCTCTCATCCTGAGCGGTTGTCACCGGCACGCAAAACCGGAACCGAGTCCAGCGGGCGCTTCGACCGAGACAACGGCGAACGCGCGCGCCGAGCCCACGCCTGAGCTCGCCTCCCCAACGCGCGCTGGCGTCGCACGCCCCGCCACGGCCAAGGAACGCAAGGCAGTCGACGAGCTCGTTCGCGCGGCGGAGTCGGTGCGGCAGCTGAAGCTACGGCGCCCGGTCACAATCGAAATCGAGGACGGCAACGCCATCGCAGCCAGTTTGCGTTCGCAAATCGAAGAAGCGGAGATCGAGCGGGCGAGACTCATCTACGGCGCGCTCGGCCTACTGGACACCGAAGAGGATCTCCGGAGCATGTTCGCGGGCGTCCTCGGCGAGCAGGTCATCGGGTACTACGACCCCGACACGGGACGCCTGGTCATACGCGAAGACGTCATGGCCGGTTTGGCAGGAGCGTTTGGACCGGAGCAAACGCAAGAGGCTCGGTTGGTGCTCGTGCACGAGCTGGTGCACGCGCTCCAGGATCAAAGGCTGGGCCTCGGGGAGGCTTACGAGAAGGAGCGAACCGCCGACGCGGACAACGGCTTCCGCGCAGTCGTAGAGGGCGACGCGACACTCGCGATGCTCGCCCACGCGCTTCGCCAACAGGGCATCCCTTTGTCTGCGGCCACGGCAGGGATCCAGCAGATGGGCGACTACCTCGACCTCAACGCACTGGTGCGCGGAGAGAAGCTCGACGACGCGCCCGCCATCCTGAGAGTCACCTTGGTCGCTCCCTATCTACGCGGGCTGCAGTTCGTGGCGGCGGTGCAAGGACGCGGCGGATGGCCTGCGGTGAACAACGCACATCGGAGGCCTCCAGCAACCAGCGAGCAAGTCCTTCACCCGGAGAAGTACTTCGCTCGAGAGCCAGGCGAACAGATCGAGATCCCGGACAACCGGGACGTCCTCGCGGCGGGATTCAAACGCATCGAGGAAGATACGCTCGGTGAGCTCGAGCTCAGCGTGTACCTCGGCCAGGGGCGCGCCTCAGGCACGGATGAGGAGGCGGCTGCCGGATGGGCAGGCGATCTCCTAGTGGTCTACACGCGGGACGACGACGACGCTGCGATCTGGTGGACCACATGGGACACCGACGCTGACGCGGAGGAGGCCTTTCGCGCCGCACGCTCGGTCTCGCCCAAGGATTCTACGGCGCGCGTCGAACGCAAGGGCCGTTCGGTCCTGATCGTGCGGGGCCTACCGGCCAAGCTCCATCGCTCGGTTCGAGGTGACTTCACGTCGTTCGCGCGCCGCATCAAGTCGGAGCCGGCACCCCCGAATCTTCGTCCCAATCTCATCTATTGAGGTTGTCGCCGAGGAGACCCCAAGCTAGGAATCGCCGATGGAACGCGCCTCGTGGGACGAATACTTCATGGATATCGCCGTGGTGGTCGCCAGGCGATCGACCTGCCCCCGCAAGCACGTCGGCTCGGTGATCGTGCGCGACAAGACGATCCTCTCCACCGGCTACAACGGCTCGGTCCGCGGCCTCCCTCACTGCGACGAGATCGGCCACATGATGGTCGACGGACACTGCGTGCGAACGATCCACGCCGAGGTAAACGCGATCATTCAAGCCGCCAAGAACGGCTCCCGAATCGACGGTGCGTCGATCTACGTCACCGCGTCCCCCTGCTGGAACTGCTTCAAGGCGATCTGCAACGTCGGAATCAAGCGGATCGTCTTCGAAGAGTTCTATCGAGACGAGCGAATCTTCGAAGTTTCTCAGGCTTTGGGCATCGAGTTGGTCGAGCTTCACCGAGAGAAAGCCGCTCCCAAGGCTGCACCTTGACGGGTCTCCGTGCCGGCTGTACGAACCGCGCCTGGCAGACCGCCTAAAAACCAATGCAATCTGAAATTCGCGAGATCAGCCCGGTCCTCGTGGAGGTCACGGTCGAAGTGCCGTGGGACCGCATCCACAAGGACCTCAACGACACTTATAGAGAGATCGGCAAGACCGCCCGCGTCCGCGGCTTCCGTCCGGGTAAGGTGCCGAGGAACGTCCTCAAGCAGGTGTACGGCCGGCAGGCCGCAGCTCAGGTCACCGGCACTCTGGTCGAGCAGGGCCTGATGCATGCGGTGCAGGAGCACGAGCTTCACATCGTCGCGCAGCCGGAGATGGAAGAGGCGCCCGAGCTCGAGCATGGCAAGCCGCTCACGTTCAAGGCCAAGGTCGAGGTGCGACCGAAGATCGACCAAGTCGTGATCGACGGGCTCGAAGTGTGGCAGACGCCGATCGAGATCCCGGACGATCTGGTCGATGCGGAGGTCGAACAGCTGCGACATCAGCACGCCGAAATCCAGGTGCCCGACCCGATGCGCCCCGCACAGGAAGGCGACTTGATCACGATCGACTACGCCGTGTCGGTCGACGGCGAGGCCAAGGATGACCTCGGAGCCGAAGGTCGCCAGGTCGAGATCGACGACGAGCACTTGCTGCCCGCCCTCAAAGAGGGGCTGCTCGGGATGAAGCCCGAGGATGAGAAGACGATCGACATCGAGTTCGAAGACGATCACCCGAACCCCGACCTTCAGGGCAAGACCGCGCTGTTCACGGTCACGGCCAAGGAGCTCCACGAGAAGCTGCTCCCAGAGCTCGACGACGAGTTCGCCAAAGACTGTGGGGACTACGAGACACTTCTCGAGCTACGGCTGAAGATTCGAGAAGGCCTCGAAGGCTCCGCGAAGCAACGAAGCGACGCAGGGTTGAAAGACCAGCTGATCGAAAGCTTGATCCAGCACAACGACATCCCGGTGCCACCGTCGATGGTTCAGCAACAGCAGCAGATGATGATGTACGAGATGGCTCAGTTCATGCAGATGGCTGGCCAGCAAGGCGCGCCCGGCGCGGACTTCTTCTCGGGTATCGAAGAACGCGCGCAGCGGCGCGTGCAGGCGGGGATCCTCCTCGGGTCGTTGGCACGTCAGGAAGGCATCGACGTCAGCGAAGAAGACATGGACGCCAAGTTCCAGGAGATCGCCGAGCAGACCGGTAAACACGTCGCCAAGGTGCGCGCCGACTACCAGGAAGCGCAGCGCGACGCCCTCGAATCCCAGCTCCTCGAAGAGAAGGTCATGGCGCTCCTCACCGAGCGTGCCAAGATCAACGAAGGGGAGCGGCCGGAGCCCGAAGACCAGACCGAGGCAAACGACGAACCGGCCCCAGACGAAGCAGAAGAAGGGGAAGAGTCATGAGCGAGCCAACGTCCGCGCAGATGTACATGCCCTGGGTCGTCGAGACGACGCACCGCGGCGAACGGCAGTGGGACATCTTCAGCCGCCTATTGAAGGATCGCATCGTCTTCCTCGGCACGGAGGTCAACGATGACGTGGCCAACGCGATCATCGCGCAGATGCTCTTTTTGGAGAGCGACGACCCCGACAAAGAGATCACCCTGTACATCAACAGCCCCGGGGGCGCGATTACAGCAGGGCTCGCGATTTACGACACGATGCAGTACGTTCGATCACCCGTATCGACGGTGTGCCTGGGTCAGGCCGCATCGATGGCCGCCTGGATTCTTGCGTCAGGCACGACTGGATTGCGCAAGTGCTTGCCCAATAGCCGCATCATGATTCACCAGCCGCTCGGCGGAATTCGCGGGCAGGCAACCGACATCGAGATCCACGCGAAAGAGATCCTGAAACTTCGTGAACAAATGAACACGATCCTGGCCAAGCATACAGGCCAGACCACCGAACGTATTAAGGACGACACCGAACGCGATCGCTACCTCTCGGCCGAAGAGGCTAAAGAGTACGGATTGATCGACGAGGTCATCGAACCGAAGCGCGAGAAAAAAGACACCTAAAAACCGGGAGAATGCGCGCTGCGTAGTCCTTGCCGTGAACGGGGCAGGACGCTAGACTCTCCCAAGCAGGTACATGGTGGATCGCAGGCGAGATGACGGACACGGCAACCTTCAATGTTCTTTCTGCGGAAAGTCACAGAAGGAAGTAAAAAAGCTCATCGCAGGGCCGACGGTCTACATCTGCGACGAGTGCATCGGGCTGTGTAACGACATCATCGCGGAGGAGGTCGAGCGCGAGGAGTCTCTCACGACGACGGCGCCACTTCCGAAGCCCGCGGAGATCAAGAACATCCTCGATGAGTATGTCATCGGGCAGGAGCGCGCGAAGAAGATCCTCTCCGTTGCGGTCCACAACCATTACAAGCGCATCGACTCCAAGGTCAGCGCAGACGACGTCGAGCTGCAGAAGTCGAACATCTTGCTGCTCGGTCCGACCGGGTCGGGCAAGACGCTGCTTGCACAGACTCTGGCGCGCATCCTGAACGTGCCGTTCGCCATCGCCGATGCCACGACGCTCACCGAGGCCGGCTATGTCGGCGAGGATGTCGAGAACATCATCGTCCAGCTTCTTCAGAACGCGGACCACGACGTGGAGCGGGCTCAGCGCGGCATCGTCTACATCGACGAGATCGACAAGGTCGCACGAAAAGGTGACAACCCATCCATCACCCGCGACGTGAGCGGCGAAGGTGTGCAGCAAGCCCTCTTGAAGATCATCGAGGGCACCGTCGCGAACGTGCCGCCCAAGGGTGGCCGAAAGCACCCGCAGCAAGACTTCCTGCAGATCGACACTGGGAACATCCTGTTCATCTGCGGTGGCGCCTTCGTCGGTCTCGACGAGGTCATCGAACGGCGTATCGGCGAGCGAACCCTCGGATTCGGCGCAGACATTCCATCACGCAAAGACAAAAAGATCGGCGAGCTTCTCGAGCGCATCGAGCCCGAGGATTTGCTGCGCGCCGGACTGATTCCGGAGTTCATCGGCCGTCTGCCGGTCATCGCGACCTTGCACGAGCTCAATGAAGAAGCGCTCGTCGACATCCTGACCAAGCCCAAGAACGCCTTGGTTAAGCAGTACCAAAAGCTTTTCGAGATGGATGGCGTGAAGCTCAAGTTCGCCCAGGGCGCGCTGCATGCAGTTGCGCGCCAGGCGCTGAAGCGGAACGCCGGCGCTCGAGGTCTCCGCGCCATCATGGAAAAGTCGATGCTCGACATCATGTACGAGGTGCCTTCCCAGACAGATATCAGGGAGGTCGCCGTGAGCGAGGAAGTCATCGCGTCGGGCGAAAAGCCGCTCATCGTCTACGCAAAAGAAGAGGAAAAGGCGGAACTCGCCTAGTGCGGCCTCAGCCGCACACCGCCGCTTCGGTTGGCGTGAGGGCTTTGCGCGGATCTGAGTAGATTGATGTTCTTTCACCGAAACGACAACGACGATCAAAATCCCGGCACCGGCACGTCCGGTGGCGAAAGTTTTCCTCTGCTTCCCCTGCGGGACATCATCGTGTTTCCACACATGGTGGTGCCGCTCTTCGTAGGCCGCGAGAAGTCGATCAACGCGCTCGAAGAAGCGATGGGCCAGCACAAAGAGATCCTGCTCGCCGCGCAGAAGAAGGCCAAGACGAACGACCCCACCCCGGAGGACATCTTCGAGGTCGGAACCATCGGCACGATCATCCAACTGCTGCGCCTTCCCGACGGGACGGTCAAGGTTCTCGTCGAGGGCAAGCGGCGAGCGCGCATCACGAACTTCGTGCCGCACGAGGAGTTCTTCCTCTGCAACGTCGAGCCCGTCGAAGAAGTCTACGCGGCCAACGTCGAAATCGAAGCGCTGATTCGCTCAGTGCAGTCGGCGTTCGACGTGTACGCGAAGCTCAACAAGCGCATCGCGCCCGAGATGTTGATGACTGTGCAAACCATCGACGATCCGTCGAAGCTTGCGGACACGGTCGTGGTGCATCTAACGAGCATCAAGCTCTCGGACCGCCAAGAGATCCTCGAAACCATCGACCCGGCGAAGCGTTTGGAACGGTTGTTCCAACTGATGAACGCCGAAATCGAGATTCTCCAAGTCGAGATGAAGATCCGCTCCCGCGTCAAGAAGCAAATGGAGAAGACGCAGAAGGAGTACTACCTGAATGAGCAGATGCAGGCCATTCAGAAGGAGCTCGGCGAGCGCGACGAGTTCAAGAGCGAGATTCAAGAGCTAGAGGCTCAGCTCAAGCAGAAGAAGCTCTCCAAGGAGGCGCACCTCAAGGCGCGTAAAGAGCTCAAGAAGCTCAAGATGATGCAGCCGATGAGCGCGGAAGCGACGGTTATCCGCAACTACATCGACTGGGTGATCGCGCTTCCCTGGGGCGACAAGAGCGAAGAGAACTACGACATCGACGCGGCCGAACAGATCCTCGAAGAGGATCACTACGGCCTCAAGAAGCCCAAGGAGCGCATCGTCGAGTATCTCGCCGTGCAGGCGCTCGTGAAGAAGCTCAAGGGGCCTGTACTCTGTCTGGTAGGCCCGCCTGGCGTCGGCAAAACCTCGCTGGCGAAGAGCATCGCGCGGTGCAGCGGTCGTGAGTTCGTGCGCTTGTCGCTCGGCGGCGTGCGCGACGAGGCCGAGATTCGCGGTCACAGGCGCACGTACATCGGCGCTATGCCCGGCCGGCTGATTCAGTCTCTGCGCAAGGCTGGAGCCAACAACCCTGTCTTCTTACTCGATGAGGTCGACAAGATGTCGGCCGACTTCCGCGGCGACCCCGCGTCGGCCCTGCTCGAGGTGCTCGACCCGGAGCAGAACCACAACTTCAACGATCACTACCTCGACCTCGACTACGACCTGTCCGACGTGATGTTCATCACGACCGCGAATACCTTGCAGGGCATCCCGCTTCCTCTCCGCGACCGCATGGAGATCCTGGAAATCAGCGGCTACACCGAGTTCGAGAAGCTCAACATCGCGACGCGTTATCTCGTCCCGCGGCAGCGCGAAAACGCCGGCCTCAAGGACATCGACGTCGACATCAGCGAGAACGCGATTCGGCAGATGATCCACTATTACACGATGGAAAGTGGCGTTCGAAATCTCGAGCGCGAAATCGGCAGCATCTGCCGCAAGATCGCACGACAGGTTCTCAAGGACGGCGAAGAGTCCAAAGGGAAGAGCTACCAGGTCGAAGCGAAAGACATCCCTCACTACCTCGGCATTCCGAAGTATCGGCCGGACAAGGCCAGCGAGAAGGATCACGTGGGTCTCACCAACGGCCTCGCGGTGAACGCATTTGGCGGCTCGATCCTCGAATGCGAAGTCGCCGTGGTGCCCGGTAAGGGCAAGCTCAACATCACCGGCTTGCTCGAAAAGGGAATGCAGGAGTCCGCACAGGCGGCGATGAGCTACATTCGCTCGCGCCAAAAAGTGCTCGGCCTCGAGAAGGACTTCCACTCGAAGTACGACGTGCACGTTCACTTCCCGAGCTTCGTCCCCAAGGATGGCCCGAGCGCTGGCATCACGATGGCGACCAGCATCGCCAGCGCGCTTCTCAAGATTCCGGTTCGAAAGAACGTCGCGATGACCGGCGAGATCACCTTGCGCGGCCGTGTCCTTCCGATCGGCGGCCTCAAGGAGAAACTCCTCGCAGCCCACCGGGCGGAAATCACCGTCGTCCTCGTCCCGAAGGAAAACCAAAAGGACCTAAAGGAAATCCCCCGCCGAGTCCTCAACGCCCTGCGCGTCGTGCTCGTCGAGCACATGGACGAAGTGCTCCGTGAGGCCCTGGTCCTGAGCGCCCCTGACGCCCTCTTTGGCGAACACCAGGTCCGCCCCCTAGAATACCGCGACGGCGAGCTGTTCACCCCAGACGCCCCCGACCCAGACGACGTCCCCGAACCCACAGTAGACCCCCCCGGCGCCC
>Ga0316187_10002347_pt1 | contig 16457 bp, 13 predicted proteins | sample CroRivburrow1_MG_FD_204927 | JGI IMG/M metagenome (GOLD analysis project Ga0316187, IMG submission 204927) | Coastal sediment microbial communities from Maine, United States - Cross River worm burrow 1 | ecosystem: Environmental > Aquatic > Marine > Coastal > Sediment | place: USA: Maine... | reverse complement strand
CGCCGCCGCAATGACCGAGATGTTCGGGTCCACCGAAGCGGCCGAAAGTGGCGATATCAAGGTAAAGGCGCCCGACATCGCGGAAAATGGCGCCGTAGTGCCGGTCACCGTCGAAACCGGCCTGAGTTCGGTGGAGAGCATTTCTATCATCACTGAGAACAATCCGGCCCCCTTGTCCGCCAGTTTCAACCTGGCATCGAACGCTGAGGGGTATGTCTCAACGCGTCTGAAAATGGGCAAAAGCTCAAAAGTCGTCGCCCTGGTCAAGGCGGATGGAAAGCTCTACAGCGCGTCCAAGGAAGTCAAGGTGACCATCGGCGGTTGCGGCGGCTGATCCGAGCCGGTTGAATTTGATACAGAACGTCAGGAGGCAAAACGATGTCGAGCATCAAAGTACGCGCCAAGGCGGACGGCGACGTGGTCACGGTAAAGGCGCTGATGAAACACCCCATGGAAACAGGCCAGCGCAAGGACAAATCGGGCAATCCGATTCCCGCTCACTACATTCAGGAAGTGGTCTGTGAACACAACGGCAATGTGGTGATGACGGCCCTTTGGGGGCCAAGTGTGTCCAAGAACCCATATCTGTCGTTCAAGTTCACAGGCGGCGCAAAAGGTGACGCTCTGAAAATAAGCTGGGCCGATAACGAGGGCAAATCCGACTCCGAAGAAGCCACCATCGGCTGAAAACCGTGCTGCAGCACAATAAGAACGGTGAAGAGTAATGAACAAATTCATGAGCGCAACCATCGCGCTCGCTCTGGCTGTGCCGCTGGGTGTTGTAGCAACACCGCAGGAGGATCTCGACACGTTTCGGGCTTACTTCGAACAGCGCTTCCCGAACACGAGCATGGACGACTACGTCAATGGCATCTACTCCATCGACCCCACTTCCCGCGAGGAGTGGGTGGCGATCGAGGAGTTTGCGCCCTACGAGTTGAACATCGACAACGGTAAGGCCCTATTCGAGACACCGTTCACCAATGGCAAGAGCTTGGCAGACTGTTTTCCGAACGAGGGTATCGGCGTACGACAGAACTACCCCCACTACGACCTGGAGCGTAAGGAGGTCGTGACTCTGGAACTGGCCATCAACGAGTGTCGTGAGGCCAACGGTGAAAAACCGTACAAGTACTCTAAGGGACCAATCGCGGACGTCTCGGCTTACATGGCCTACACGTCAAGGGGCGAGAAAATCGAAGTCGAAATTCCCAACGACGACGCTTTGGCCTGGTATGAGCGGGGACGACGGCATTTCTATGCCAAACGGGGCCAGCTCAATCTGTCCTGCGCCGATTGTCATGTCTACAACGCCGGCATGTACGTGCGTGCAGACAAACTCAGCCCCGCGTTGGGGCATTCCAGCCACTTCCCGGTGTTCAGGTCAAAGTGGGGCGAGCTCGGTACATTGCATCGTCGCTACAAGGGGTGCAACGAGCAGGTCCGGGCAAAACCGTTCAAACCCCAGGGTGAGGAATACCGAGCACTGGAGTACTTCCATACCTACATGTCGAACGGTCTCGAGATAAACGGACCCGGCGCACGAAAGTAACGCAGCGCAGACATCAACGCCCGGTACGGCACCAATGCCGCACCGGGCGTTTTACATTCCACAGCATTACCAGATCCAAGCGCGCTCCGGCCATTGCGCATCAGCTGCGCGGCGCCTCGATCGAGTCAGGCGGGTTCGGGTCTTTTCGTGAACACATCTGTCGAGCAGAGATTCACCAATCTCCTGCGGGAACTGGAAACCCTCGTCGGCCAGGAACTCGCCGACCTGGCTCTGCAAGCCCTTGACGCTGCGGATGCACCCGCCACACAACACGCACCGGTCTTTGAGCTGGGATCGACGGGGCTGCCAGGGTGGCGAATCGCACGCGCCGTCGAGGAACTCGATACGCTTGCGACAAACCTGCACGCTGCCGCGGACGCACGGGATCGGGGCGCATGGTTGAAATACCACGGCCTGCCAAACCCGACCCGACCCGATCCGCTGCTCGCATGGCTTGCCATGATTCCCAGCCTGACATCTGCCTCGCCCAAACTGATCCTGGCGGGCGCGACGGATGCATTGAGTGGCATGCTGAGCAACAGCAGCCCGGATAAGGCGTCCGAATGGGCGCCCTTCTCCAATGCGACGATCCACAGGACTGCTCGTTACCTGCGTATCCGTCAGGCGCAAAGAGTCTGGCAGCAGAGCACTTTGGTGACCGCACAAGGGCTGTTTGCCCACGCACTGAATCGGATGGATGATCCGCGCCGCAGTCGATCTGACGACCTTTGTTCGCTGTTCCCGATTTGGTCACGCTGCCAAGCCCTCGCCGTACAGACAACGGCGGTGCCAAACGCAGACGATATTGAATCAGACACGGCCCAGACAGCACATAACAGTGCCCAGGCACAATCCGACCTTGTGCCCGGGGCCCCCGTCGAACCCGTTTCGCGCAGGGCACGGATCCCAAACCCGCTTCCTGGCGGACGGTCCACTCTTCCCACGCGGTTTCATGACGGCTTGGCCGCGCTGTTAAACGCCATGGTGGCGGCTCCAGCGCTTACGCCCATCACAACCCCGCGCCGAGCGCATTGGACGCAACATGGCGCGACACTGTACCGCTATGAAACCCTTGCAGGGGCCAACGCGGCGCCGGCCCTACTTCTCGTCAGTGGTTGGCGACATCGCAGCGCGGTGTTGGATCTCGAACCAGACCTGTCGCTGGTAAACGCGCTACAGGGGCATCATATCGATGTGTGGGGACTGGAGTGGGCTGATCCCGAGTTGTCATTGCGACCGCGCACTATTGAAAACTGTCTGCGTGACGTTCTCTCGCCAGCCATCGAATGCATTGCGCAGCTCACAGGCTCGCCGTTTACGCTATTGGGCGTCGGCGAGACCGGCGTTCTTGCCCTCTGCCAGGCGGCACTGCAATCTGAGGCCCTTTCAGGTGTCATTGTAGAGGGTGGCGGCCTAGGGCTCGACCCGACCTGGCCCGCCCTCGTCCGATGGCTTCCCCTGGATAACTGGCCCACGCAGGTTCCGTATCTTCCGGGCACGGTTCTGGGTGCACTGGAGCACAGTCTGTTGGGTTGTGGAGAAGATCTGAGCGCGGTGATGGTAAAACTCATGGCGTCCGAGCGGCCTGACTCAGCTCAGTCGTTTGCGCGCATGGTGTACTGGACGCTGGATCGATCAAGCCTGGACCCGCAGCTGCTGTTGGAGTACCGGGACGCCTTTATGCCAGCACCTGAGGTCCCGCGCAAGCCGGTGATGGTGGCTGGCACTTCAATCGATCCCTCCGCCTTGCGAACGCCGATTCTCAACCTCATCTGCGCCGGCCCAGCGCTCGAGCCTCGGGAACCGCCAGGCTGGAATTTTGAAAGTGAACGATTTACCTATCGTGAGCTGTCAACGCCTGATGGGGGGCTGGAAGCGATCGCCATGTCCACAGCCTCCGTGCGCAGCCAGTTTGCCCGCGACATTGCTGAGTGGCTTTGGGCTCTGGAGTGCCACACCACGGTCACCCGCCCTTAGGGGCCATGCTCAATCATCTGATTCGGGCTCGTCCTGGGCCTTCCTGTTCTGCGCCGCCTGCTTGTAGAACTTATCCTGCATGCTTTTCCACATGGCCAGATTCTGTTCGGCAAAATCGGACATGACGCCCAACGGATTCAGACCCGGGCTGACCGGGGTGAAATTTTTCATCTGTTCCCGGAACAGGTGCTGCTGATCGACGAATCCGCGCATACTCTGCTCCAGATATCGCCCCATCATGCCCTGCAGCGTATCTCCGTAGAAGCGAATGATGTGCGCCAGCACCTCGGTGGAGAAAATCGGGTCGCCCTGCTCCTCCTGCTCGCTGATGATCTGCAGCAGGATGGTTCGGGTAATATCCTCTCCGGATCGCGCATCAATCACGTGAAAACCGACCCCATCCAGCACCAACCGTTTCACATCCTCAAGGGTGATGTAGCTGCTGATGGCGGTGTCGTAAAGCCGCCGATTCGGGTACTTCTTTATAATCCGTGAGTCGCTCATTTTCTCCGCACCAGGTTCGTTGACTGCGGTACCGGTCAGCTGACCGGTACCGCCTGGGGTCAGTGCATGTACTGACCGCCGTTCACCGAGAAATCCGCCCCGGTGATAAAGCCCGCATCATCGTCGGCCAGGAATACAACCGTCCGAGCAATCTCTTCGGGCTGTCCCAGACGTCCAACCGGAATCTGGGCCACGATCTTGGCACGGACCTCCTCCGGAACCGCCATAACCATCTCGGTACCAATATAACCGGGTGAAATGGTGTTGACAGTGACACCCTTGCGGGCTCCCTCTTGGGCCGCCGCCATCGTGAACCCGTGCACACCCGCTTTGGCAGCGGAGTAGTTGGACTGCCCAAACTGACCCTTCTGCCCGTTCAGGGACGAGATGTTCACGATACGGCCGAACCCCCGGTCACACATCTTCTCGAACACCTGCTTGGTCATGTTAAACATGCTGTCCAGATTGGTGCGAAGCACCGCGTCCCACTGATGCTTGCCCATTTTCTTGATCACCCCGTCGCGGGTGATGCCGGCGTTGTTAACCAGGATTTCCACAGGTCCGATTTCCTGTTCAACCCGATCAACCAGAGCGGCACAGGAATCGAAATCGCTTACGTCCACCGGCAGAATGGTCACTTCGTAACCCGCATCCCGCATGACAGCCTGCCACTGTTGCGCCTGCTCTTCTTCCGCCGGAAAGTAGGCGCCAACCACTTTCCTACCCTGATCACTCAAAGCCTTGCACATAGCCGTGCCCAATCCGCCGTTGGCGCCCGTTACGATCGCGACTTTGCTCGAATCCGTCATTGCGCTTAGCTCCTTGATTATGTTGTATAAGCTTCAATTCAGGTGAAGCGGCCACAGTCGCTATGTACTGGTTCCGCACCACCGCCATGGGGCCCCCATGCCGCCCCCTGTACACCGCGTTGCCAATCCTTTTCGGGTCGCTTTTTTTGCACTGCCTTCAGCAGCGAGACCAAAATGTGCCAGCTCCGGAGGCTCCGATCTGATATCCCAGGGCAATCGCACCACCGTTTTCGTTGACCTTCGACGTGCCCAACCCATGCTACAGTTGTGCGAGGCGGCTCGAACAGCCGTCCGACCGGCCTTTTCCAGGCATCTCCGGCTCTGCGGGATGACTGTCGTACCCTTGATTCTCGGGTCTACGCCGGATTTTGGCGTATGCACGCACAAGAGTCTCCCGCTGCGGCTGCGCGCAAAGGCTCGGCAGCACAAAGCCGGTCGGTTCTGTTGCGCTACAGCGATGGAACATACTGTTCTGACAGTTTATGATGCGCCGCAATATTGAAGATTCTGGATTGGAGTGTCAACCCGCATCAACGATGCCTGACGACGGCCTCAGCCACCGGTAATGCCTCAGCTTGGCCTCCTTGAGACCACACAAGGAGACACACCTGGGTGACGCACATCGAGCTGTTGAATGACCCGCCTGGGTTGATCCCAGTTGCGCGTTGCCCGCGAATCTACCTGACCACATCCAGGGCTGGGGATTCGAATTGCCACGTGTGGCAAAGTACACGCCGCGAACCTCTGGGCAGGTCTGGGCGCAAGTACACACCGCGACCGCCGTGTAGTGAACCGATCCTCAATATCGACAACTCGCAAAAACGGAACACCCGTGTTCGACCCTGCGACCAAGACCCAACCCTGGCCCGTGTTCGAGTTACCCACATCAACGGCGGCCTGGTCATTGCTGTTCTTCGCCATGATGGTGGTCACACTCGCGTTCCCGATCATCGTCGATCGTTACCAGGCGACGGGCCCCAACTTGGTCGATGCTTCGCAATGGCGGAATCACAATCGCGCCACTGTCCAGTATTTGCCCACCGGTGCTTTGATCGTTCAGAACAACGACCGCAGCACCACCCGCGGTGTGTACCAGACCGTCCCGGTACCGGGAAAGTGTGAGCTGATTCGGCTGAGCGGGACGCTGAGTTCACAAGACATCGTGGCGGGACCAAGGCCCTGGCACCAGGGACGCATGATGCTGGGATTCGAAACCCAGCAACGCCCCCGACGCGGTCCCCTGTACGTGGCAGCGAGCCTATCCGGAACGCAACCCTGGCAATCCTTCCAATTGATCCGACCTTGCCCTCACGGTAAAACGGATCGAATCAGCGTTCGACTGGAGCTGACCCGTGTTCCAGGCCAGGTTGCGGCCCGCGATGTCCGGCTCGAACGTGTGGAACAACAAAATCGCTTCCTGATCGTCCGCTGGCTGTTGGCGGGTCTTTGGCTGCTCGCACTGTCCGGACTGACCCTCAATCTGTTTAAGGGCCATCGAGGCTGGACACTGGGTTGGCTGCTGGGTATCGGGACCCTGATTTGTATCGGCGTGCTGTTACCGAAACCGATCAGCAACCAAGTGTTGGATGTGATCATCGGCAGCCGCTCCTATGCCCGGACAGAACTTTGGTCGAATGGCTTACCAGCGCATTTCCTGCTGTTCACGGCCCTGGGCTTCGCCATTCGCCGGCACTGGCCCATGACCAGCCCGTGGATCATGAGCGGACTGCTTGTTCAGTTGGCGATCGGCGCGGAGATACTGCAAATCCTGGTTTTGGACCGAGAAACCGGTGTGATGGATGCGGCCGCCAATGTTCTGGGTGTGCTGCTGGGTTCCAGCGTTGCATGGGGTTTCAATCGGCTCGGCCGAGGCCAGCGCCAGTGTGAGAGCAAGCGCACCCCTGAAGACAGCGCCGGTCCATGAGGCCTCACCTTTGGGTCACCCTTTCCGGGCACGGATTTGGGCATTTGGCCCAGACGGCACCGGTGATCAATCAATTGTTCCGGCGCATGCCTGAGTTGCGGGTCACAATCCAAAGCACGTTGCCACAACCCAAGCTGAAGGAACGCATCGAAGCGCCGTTTGAGTACATAGATGAGCTGGACGATCTGGGCATGGCGATGGTCGATCCATTCGAAGTGGATTTGGGTGCAAGCGTCGCCGCCTACACGGTGCAGTTGTCAGAGTGGCCACAACGCCTTGCCAGGCAACGTGCGCTGTTGGCCCGATCCACCCCACAACTGTTGCTCTCCAATGTTTCACATCTGGCCATTGCCGCCGCTGCCGCAAACGGCATTTCCACGGTCGCTCTTTGTTCATTGAATTGGGCCGACATTCTGGAGGGCTGCCTGGCTCACCAGCCTATGCCGGAACTCGTGAAACCTTTACGGGCAGCGTATCGCCAAGCCGAAACCTTCCTGGCACCCACGCCGTGCATGCCCATGACGGGACTGGACCGGCTCGTTTCCATCGGTCCCATTGCGGCTTTGGGGACAAACCGGCGCCGTGAAATCGTTCATGCCCTGGGGCTGCCGGCGCATCAGCGACTGGTCCTGGTCACTCTGGGCGGGATCCATGGCCGGCTACCGATGGAGCGTTGGCCACGGACCCCCGGTATCACTTGGCTGGTGCCCACATCATGGCGAACCAATCACCCGGACGCCTTGGCCTGGGAGTCCCTGGGTCTCGGTTTTCTCGATGGGCTGTCCAGCTGCGATGCGCTGCTGACCAAACCCGGGTACGGCAGCTTCGTAGAGGCGGCTTGCGCGGGCGTCCCGGTGGCCTATGTCGCGCGCCCTCGTTGGCCTGAGGCACCGGCTCTTGTGCAATGGCTGCAAGCGGTGGCAGCTGCGCGCGAGGTCCGAGCAGAATTACTGAATTCTGGCAATCTCTTGCCCACTCTGGACATGCTCTGGAGCAGCACCAAACACCCGCCGGTTGATCCTTGCGGCGTGGAGCAGGCGGTCGACCACCTCGCGGCCCGATTGGACTGAGCGGTCACAATCCGCGCCCAGCGTGAGGCGTCGGACCATAGCCGCCTCTTCTTTGCCACCACAATCCTTTGTATGATGTCGCGGGGAAAGAGAATACTCGACCACGCACATCGCCGAACATGGAATGGCGGTGGCATGGAAAGCAACACGACGCCAGACGTTGCGTGGAATCGAGGCTTGGGGAAACTGTGATTGGAAGTCTCGTTCCGGGAGCAGGTCTTGGAAGGATCTGTGCCCTGTCGTGCGCCTGTCTGCTGTCTAAGCCAGTGGCGCCATTGGCCGGCATTCGGCGAATCAGCGTCGACAAAGGCGTGGGTTCGTATCGCGCTTTTACCGGCAATCCGGCAGCCGGAGACCAAAACGGCTTACCCGATGTTTCCGTCCGCAACCACAGTGTTGGGGCGGTACTGACAGCGCATCGCGACCTGCCGGCATGGCGCAGCCGCCTCTATCAAGTCCAGGATGTGGCCCGGACTCCAAGAGCTGAAACCCCAACCCCACAAACCGCCTGCGACGACTCTACAATCCGGCTACGTTCCAAAATTGCCCAGCGCGGGCTTGATCGCACGAACCCACTGAACCATCAGAACCTGGGCACGTGTCATCTGTGCTCGTTCGCCAGGTTGAACGATCCCCACACGCCTGCGTCAATCGACCTATATCCAGGATCTGCCTCTCATTGCGCCCATGGGCCGCACAGCGGATGCGCCGTTCTGCAGGCACAGAAGCGACGCCCGAGGCGTAGCCATGCATCGTGGGAGAATACGATACGCAGACCGGGAGGGCCCGTGCGCCCGGGACAGTGGGCACACCTTCGATTCGATACTGCTCTGCGAACTTGGCCGGTTTGCGCAGGTCTGTCGATACACCACTCGCAGCCTTGTACTGAGGAGCTAGGGCATGAACTTTCGAAGTCTCGGCCAAAGTGGCCTTCGGGTTTCCCCTCTTTGCCTGGGCACCATGATGTTCGGCGGCCCGACGGATGAGGCCTGTGCCCGCGACATCGTGGCGGCAGCCGCCGCCGCCGGGGTCAATTTTATTGATACTGCTGATGTCTACAATGCGGGCCGTTCCGAACAAATCGTAGGTCGTGCGGTGGCGGGACGTCGGGATCACTGGATACTGGCGACCAAAGTGGCCAACGCCATGGGGGACGGCCCGCATCAGCGGGGACTCTCGCGCCGCTGGATTATGCAGGCGGTCGAAGACAGCCTTGCCCGGCTTGGAACCGACTACATCGACATCTACTACCTGCACAAGGAGGATTACGGCACGCCGCTGGAGGAAACCGTGCGGACCATGGCGGACCTGATACGCCAAGGCAAGATCCGCTATTTCGGCTTGTCCAACTTTCGTGGATGGCGGGTGGCGGCGGTGTGCGCATTGTGCGATCAGCTCGGTATTGCCCGCCCCGTGGTCAGCCAACCCTATTACAACGCTCTGAATCGAATGCCCGAGGTTGAACACCTTCCGGCCTGCCGCCACTTCGGTCTGGGCGTCGTTCCCTACAGTCCGCTTGCCCGCGGCGTGCTTACGGCCAAGTACGATGCCGATCGCCCCCCCGCCAAGGAGACCCGGGCAGGACGGGCCGATCCCCGCATGATGGAAACCGAGTGGCGCCCGGAATCTCTGGCCATAGCTCGAACTCTGGCGGCCCATGCCGAGCACAAGGGACACAGCCCGATCGGATTTGCGATCGGCTGGCTACTCTACAACCGGATCGTGACCTCAGTCCTGGCAGGACCCAGGACCCTTGCACACTGGGAGGGTTATGTCGCCGCACTGAGCTACCCGTTCGATGCCGACGATGAAACCCTGCTGAATTCCATCGTCCCAGCAGGTCATCCTTCCAGCTCTGGCTACAGCGACCCGGCCTATCCCATAGAGGGTCGTGAGGTCGGCTGATCCACCAGCTTTTCGCGTCAGACAAACCAAGATGCTGCGTCCAGAATAGTTCAGAGGCTCCTAAACCGCACCGATGTACTCTCCCCGGGCTGGATAATCGTTAGCGATGGCGAAATCAAGTGCCCCCACCAACTCGGCGAATACCGGACGGACGAAGGGCATGGTCTGAACCGATCCATAGTAGAGGGATTGATCGGGTTTCATGAGGAACACGCCAGGCTCGGAGAACAGGGCCGGCTCTTCGATACCGATGGATGTTACGCCCCGCGAGGTGGATATGTACAAGCCCCAGTCCCGCGCAACCTCCAACTGTAGATCGTAGCCGAACCGAAGATCCGGCGAGGCAACGTTGTCCGCCATTTGCTGCGCACGCTCGCGCCCGTCAGCGCTTACCGCGAGAACTTTGACACCACGCTCCGAGAATTTCGGCAGAAGCCGGGCCAGGTCCTTCAAGTATTTTGCGCAGACCGGACAATGCAAGCCCCGGTAAAACACGAGCATGGTGAACTGTTCGGCGCCATCAGCGGCGAGGTCAAACTCGCCGTGAGACAGCGTTTGAACGGTCAGACCCGGCGTTTTCTGGCGTGGCATCAGCATTGGATAGTCCCCTGGGAGTCGATGTGGTGTCAGCAGCGTGTCGAAAAAGCCTCACTCGGCACGATACGGCGTTGAAAACGCCCTCACAATGCTCATTTGCTGAGTGTAGACTGTACTTTCTCCGTCGTTTTCGCCTTGCCTCGCACTCGACCGAGACTCTTTCAACGCGCTACTGGGCCAGCCTTCGAGTTCGGCGATTGAGTGCGAATCTACACGGTACGCAAAGATACTATGCGTCCGCATTTGTTGACCTTAAGTCGGATCCATCGACGAAACCCTTGATCAACTGTCGGCACTGATCAAACGGTTCCACACCCATCCACAGGTCCACTTGATGGTATCCGCGGCGGCAACGATGCGGGATACATCCTCTCCACCTGGTGTGTTTCGGTGGCCGAAACTGAACTGGCCCGGGGCATACTGCTATAGACGGTGGCGCTCAGCTCACTGTGCGCAAAGCATCGATCTCCCCCGCCAACGAAGCCGGTATGCTAATCCCGTTTTGGAGCGTCTCGGCACGCACCGCGAAACGACGTTGCGACGGAAGCCGGGTGCCCTCTTGTGCCAGAATTCGCTCAAACAGGGCCTCGGCGTGCTGCAACTGGTTCCCCGCGTCCTCATCGGCAATACAGCGACTGGGATCGATCACGATCATGAACTCCCCACCCGGTGGTACACCGCTTTTATTTGTGTCCAGGGCCTGAGCCTCAAAGCTGAAGACGCTGCCGATCAGCGCGCCCGCCAGCAGTTCAACCATCAGGGCAATGGCCGCTCCTTTGTGCCCACCGAAGGGCAATTGCGCACCTTCAAGGGCCATGGCCGCATCGGTGGTGGGCGTGCCATCGGGCCCGATCGCCCATCCTTCGGGAATCGGCTTGCCGTCCCGCAGGTGAAGCTGGATCTCACCTCGTGCACTGGCGCTTGACGCCTGATCGAACACCATGGGCGGGTGACCGGCCCGAGGCCATCCGAAGGCCATCGGGTTGGTGCCGTAAAGAGGACGGGTTCCTCCAGCCGGCGCCACGAAACTGCTGGCACCCGTAAACGCGAACGCGACCAGACCCCATTCCGCCAACCGCTCGACTTCCGGCCAGAGCGCAGCGATGTGACAGACATTGGTCAGCGCCAATGCGGCAATGCCCTGAGACCGTGCACGTTCCGCGATGGGTTCGGCCCCCAACTTCAGGGCCAACGGCGCAAACCCCAATCCACCGTCGATCTTCAATACGCCCGGGGCCAGATCGGTAAACGTTGGTACCGCGCGCGGCCGGACGATTCCGCCCCGTATGGCGCGTACGTAAAACGGGATTCGGAACAGCCCGTGGGATGCACATCGGTCGCGCTCCGCCGCGGTTATGGTCTCGGCGATGGCTTCGGCTTGCGGCTCCGAACAGCCTTGGACGCACAGCACCTCAAAGGCCGTTGCGTACACTTCTTCCAGCGTCATGGAAACGCCATCGCTCATGATCAAACTCCTGTGGATCAGCGCCACCCGGTCGCGCAGTCGGAAAATGGGACGTTGATGTTCGAACCGGTGCTGGATCGCGCATGGGTCGACACCAGTTCAGCGTCCGTCTGGTTAGCTTAGGCAGTGCCGACCAACCGGGCAAACCAGCCGGAGGGATCTGAACCGCCGAACTCCCCGAAAACCGATTTGCGGCGTCTATACTTCAGTAGGGTAGCGTATAGCGACTCTCTGTCGGAACTCCGGCAAAAGGTTGCATGGGTCCACGATACAGAACTGGGAGTTCAATAATGGGTGACTGGCAGATAAGCGGCACATACGTTGAAGCATGCAATTGCGAGGCGGCCTGTCCCTGCATTTTTTTTTCGCCCCCCACCGAGGGGGAGTGCAAGGTCATTCTGGGCTGGCGAATCGAATCCGGTGACTATCGGGGTGTCGATGTCGCGGGTCTGAACACCGCGATGCTGGCCTATGCGCCTGGCAACATGAAAGACGGTAACTGGAAGGTTGCACTTTACCTGGATCAACGCGCCAGCGAGGCCCAGGCGGAGGGCCTGCAAGGTATATTTTCCGGCGCTGCGGGCGGCCACCTGGCCAGTTTGGGACCTTTGATCGGTGAGGTCATGGGGGCCCGGGCCGCGGACATTCGATTTGAGGGTGGAGGGAAACGCTTCAGTCTGTCGGTGGACGGCGCCGCTTCGGTCGAGATAGAAGCCATCGCGGGACAGGGCGGGGGCGCGGTCGACATCACGGGGCACCCCCTGGCGATTGCGCCCGGCCAGCCGGCTACGGTTGCCCGAAGCACCAGTCTAAGCATCGACGACCACGGTGTGCACTGCGAAATCGACGGCCGCAGCGGACTGTTCGCGCCATTTCAGTACCAGGGCTGAGGCATGGGCGCACTGCCGCTGCAGGCTCAGCGCCCGCTTGGTTTGATTGCCGGGATGCTGATCTGTACCGGGCTCGGCTGGTGGTTTCTGGCCTGGGCCGTGGCCGATATGAGCCGACCGTTTGCCCAGCTCATGATGCCCATGAGCGCGGCTTGGACGAGCGATAACTTGCTCGCCGCATTCATTATGTGGACGGTGATGATGGCGGCCATGATGTTGCCCTCATCCATGCCCATGATTCTGACCTTCGCAAGACTCGATCACCGGAACCGCACGCCAGGACGCAGCATTGTGTTCGCGTGCGCCTACCTGGTGCTCTGGACCTTGTTCAGCGTGGGGGCGGTCTTAACCCAGTGGGCGTTGCAGGCAAAGGGACTGACCTCGCCCATGATGGTCAGCGTAAGCCCTTGGCTGTCGGCAGCCCTGCTGGTGTCAGCCGGCGTGTTTCAGTTCACCCCGTTGAAACATGCATGTCTGCGCCGGTGCCGATCCCCCATGGGGTTTCTCATCACCGAGTGGCGTGAGGGCACAGTGGGTGCATGGCGCATGGGACTCAGGCATGGCAGCTACTGCCTCGGGTGCTGCTGGGCCCTCATGGCTCTGCTGTTTGTCGCCGGTGTGATGAACCTGCTCTGGGTCGGGGCGCTGACCGTTTTCGTGGCAGCGGAAAAGCTGCTGCCCTGGGGTCATCGGCTATCTCATGCAGCAGGCGTTGCGATGGTTGTCGCGGGCTGCTGGGTGGCCCTGCGCGTCGCAGTTTAGCGTGTGCACCGCGGGACCGTATCGCAGTAATCAGCTAAGCGGCGATCCAACCGGGAGGCTGTATCCGCCACCAAGGGCACGGCCAACATGGCGCCATGTGTCCCCTCGATAATCTCTACTTGCAGCCGCGAACCCACCACGCGGCCCCACCCGAATGTGGGATCCTCGGCAGCATCAAGCGTCGCCTGTTGCTGGAACAACAACACCCGCAACCCACTGGGTTCTGGTTCGTGTCCCCAGTAAGACCAGGTCCTGCGCACAAACGCATAGCTTTTGTCCCACAGCTCAGCCAAGGATTTGGTTTTGAGCGACTGCCAACCACGACCCAGTAAATCGAGTATTCGCTGGACGTAGCCTTTATTACCCTCAACGGCTGGATTGATGCTGTCGAACATGACCACCAGCGAGTCCGAATCATCCAGCTGCCGGGCCACCTCGAGGGCGAGTGCGCCACCGCTGGAGAACCCACACACCACATATGGGCCCTGGCCCTGTATCTGGGCGATCACCCGGCTCGCGTCCGCCGCAACTGCGGTGACGCCGTAAACCTTTGCACCGTCGGATTTCGGAAGCACCGCATACACCGGCGCATCGGAGTTCAGGTGTTTCGCCAAGCCGGCAAACTGATCCACATTGCCGCCTAAAGTCTGCATGCAGAACATGGGCGGGCGCCCGGTTCCCTCCTTAAGCACGGCGATGCGGGACTCTATGTCCGCAGACAGTCGTTCGGCGTGGGCGGCAGGTCCGGCAACAAACCAGACGCAGGCTATGAGTATCAAGATCGCCCTGATCAAGCGTCGAGACATTGGGCTTGGATGTTTGGGTCGGGCAACAGCCGCCGCACGGGGAAAGGCCATCCCCATTACCCGGGAGCCGATTCCGAATCCCGCACGGGAGCGTACCGAGCAGTGAATTGCGCCAAATAGCACTGTACGATTTCTGCCGTCTCGGCGACGTCAGGGTCCTGCATCATGGTTTCGTGGTCACCCTGAACCAACTCCAAGTCAATCCCAGCCTGCGCGACTTCCGCCCATCCCAGGCAGGCATCACCGGTGGCGTCGACCGAATGGCTCGATCGGATCAATAGAAAACGACGCTCATATGGTCCGGGCTGATAACCCGAGTAGGCCCAGAACCGCCGGAGAAACAAGACACCCCTGGCACGAATCGTTGCCGCCGGATAATCCCAGACCTTATGCAGGACCCGTCGGACCAGCGCAACTGAGCGTTTGGCAACGCCGGGGCTTCGCTGCACGTTTGCGCTATAGCTGTCGATCATGATCAAGGCCGTCTCGGAGTCCGCCAACAGTCGGGCAACCTCCATGGCAATGACACCGCCACTTGACCAACCGCACAAGAGATATGGCCCGGTGGGCTGAACTTTACGTATGGCGTCTGCGGCACGGCGGGCGATGCTGAGTACATCGAAATCGACCTTAGTGTTAGGGACAACGTCGGGCGAACGTATGCCCACGACTCGCTGATTTGGGCCTAGTGCACCAACCAGAGGCATGTAGTGAAAGACGTCACCCCCGAGCGTATGAAGGCAAAACAGGGGACAACCACCGTTGCCCTTCTGCAGATTGACTGCAACGTCAAGTTCATCCCAATCCTGTTGGTTTCGTATATGCTCGGCGATCTGCACAGGACTGCCGCAATCGAGCCAGAGTTGATCCAAAGGCAGGCGCACACCCAGGTGCTGGTGTATTCGGTGCGTCAGCTCTATGGCCAGCAGTGAGTTGCCACCCAGTGCGAAGAAATCTGCTGCCGGATCCAATGCGTCCAGATTTAAAACACCTTGCATGACGTCGACCACGCTGCGCAACACCATATCGGGTTCGCAGGACGGCAGGGTGGTCGCATCCGACGCGGCGGCCGCCAAGCCAGAAAGCGCGTCCCGATTGAGCTTCCCATTTGCGGTTCGGGGGAGTTCATCCAAGAGCACGAAGGTGTCGGGAATCATGTATGCAGGCAGCCGCTCGCGCAGGTGCCTACGCACCGCCGAAAGAACTGACGCACCCTTCCATCGCGGTTTAAAGACCAGGTAGGCCAATAATCGAGCCGTAGTCTTGCCCCGGTCTTCCAGACTGAGCGCACACGCGGCTACGGCCTCGTGCTCTGCCAGAACCGCCTCGACCTCACCCAGTTCGATCCTGAATCCCCTGAGTTTCACCTGCTGATCGATACGCCCAAGGAACTCGATACGCCCGTCAGGCAGATATCGTGCAAGGTCACCCGTTCGATACAAGCGTGCGTCCGGCACACCCCCGATTGGGTTGGGAACAAAACGCTCCGCCGTCAGATCCGGTCGATTGAGGTATCCGCGCGCCAACCCATCCCCGCCGATGTACAGCTCTCCATACACGCCTATAGGCACGGGTTCTCGGCATGCATCCAGGATGTAGGCGCGAGTGTGAGAAATCGGTCGACCGATCGGAATGGAAATGGAGGTGTCTGTCAAATCGTTCGGAATGGGGTAGCAACAGGAAAATGTGGTGCCTTCGGTCGGCCCGTATCCGTTGATCAATCTGGCTCCAGACAACTCCGACAACGCCCGCCGTACATGGGAGACTGAGAGAGGCTCGCCACCGATCAGTATCTGCGTCGCCTGCGCCAGCACCGCCGGGGCCTCAGCAACGATGACGTTGAAAAATGACGCTGTCAGCCAAAGCGTATTGATCGCTTCGCGCTCAATCAAAGCCTGCAACGAGTCCACGGTGGGCCTGATGTTCGGGTGTAATACACATCGCCCGCCGTTCAGCAAAGCACTCCACAATTCGAAAGTGGATGCGTCAAACGACGCCGGGGCCAGGTGCATCACCACCGTTGACGGTCCAAGCTCAACGTAGTCGGTGGATTGGGTCAGCCGCACCGCCCCCCGATGCGGGATCATGACGCCCTTTGGCTTGCCGGTGGAGCCGGAGGTGTACATGACGTAGACCAGATTGTCGGCACCCACACCACTGTCCAGCGGACCCTCCGGCAGCGGACCAGACCAGTCA
>Ga0316187_10002345_pt1 | contig 16465 bp, 15 predicted proteins | sample CroRivburrow1_MG_FD_204927 | JGI IMG/M metagenome (GOLD analysis project Ga0316187, IMG submission 204927) | Coastal sediment microbial communities from Maine, United States - Cross River worm burrow 1 | ecosystem: Environmental > Aquatic > Marine > Coastal > Sediment | place: USA: Maine... | reverse complement strand
ACGGCAAGACGTCTTTCGACATGTTGCGCGCATCCAGTCTTCAGGCGAACCCGTCACAAACAAAGGCAGGAAACCGACCAACTCATGAAGGAGTTCAACCGACACCAGGAGAGCATTGGGTGCTCTGCTTGCTTTGAGTAAATGTGCACCACATTTTCTGACATACAAGCGTCCGCCCGAGAACTTTCGAATAAACGCGATAGCATGCTTATAGAATAGTGATTTTTGTGGTGCCCGGGACCGGACTCGAACCGGTACAGCCGTTAAGCCGGGAGATTTTAAGTCTCCTGTGTCTACCAATTTCACCACCCGGGCAGGATGGAAATTTCTGAAGGCCCCTGATACGAGGCGGCGGCATCATATCATAATTTCTTTTCCGTGAAACATCCGCAAAGACCTGCGGCCAAATCGACATGCTACAATCGCGGCATCATACGGCCCTGCATACACCAGATGCGACGACTCTACATAAGCTTTGCCGCCCTGCCACTGCTCCTGGTAATTTGCGCCCTTGCTCTGCGCTCACAAACCGTGGTGCTGGGCCTCACCCAATGGGCAATGGCGACATTTACCGAACTGCGCCTGGAACTGAAAAACCCTGCCATCAACCTGTACCGGGGTGAGATTACAGCAGATGAACTTCACCTCATCCCCAGGGGTACCCAGGGACCGGCGCTGCTAAGCGTCATCGGCCTGGACGTAGCGACGACACTCAATGATATCGCTTCAGGACGCTTACATAACACATCACTAAACGCAAGCCAGGTGTCGATCTATGTATCCGAAAATGATGAAACCAGCGACCCCGAACCCAAAGCATGGTTGCAGTTGGCCAACTGGCTACCTGAAAAATTGCTTATAGGCCAGGTACACCTGGTCACCGCAGCTGAAAATACCTGGATTTTTCCACTCAAGGACGTCATGGGAGCCCGTCTCGAAGAGGAGTACTTCAAGGCCAGTGCTTTGGCGGACTACGATGGCGAGCCACTACAGGCCACACTGGAAATATTTGCATTCTCCAGCGAGGAGCGGGTCGAAAGGCTGGAGTTGAAATCCAGTTTTCACGCAGTGGCGAGCGACAGCAAAGTGACACTGGAAGGCGTGGTTTCCGGTGGAGCAACGGCATTTACCTATGATTTTTCAGCACTGGGCAGCTATCGCGATATCAGCGAATTCCTCAAAGGTGTCAACAGTGACATTGTTTTACAGGGCTCCCTGGAGGTTGCGGCGCGCCTGCACGGCGATACCCAAGGCTTTACCCTATCTGACGCGAGTATGACCCTGAACAATATGCCCTCCTACGGCTTCGAGGCAGCCGGCGAACTAAGCTACACGCGCTCGGGGGAAAATCATGTGGAATTGGTCGCGGCCGGCGAGATGGACTCGCTCAAATACCTGGTGAACTGGCTGGACATGGATATCACCGGGCTGGGGCGTGCCCAGGCCAGCGTCAATTTATCGGGTTCACTTGAAGACCCGGGAATTGATAACTTCATCCTCATTACGCAAAGCGAACAGGGTCTCGGTGTAAATATCAGTGGCGAGCTGAAATCTCTGAGCAAAGACTCCGCAGCGGCGTCGGGCAACGAAATCCGGGTTGATGCGCACGGGCCATCCCTGGATGTAATGGCGCCCTGGCTGGGGCAAATCCCATATGATCCGGGTCCCTGGCGAGCGAGTTGGATTACACGCGGCACCACTGAGACCATCAGTTTGAGTAATATATTGCTGGAAATGGGTAGCAAAAACGCCCTTTCGCTGCGGGTGGAAGGTGCTATCAGTGAAATCGCCAATACAGCCTCGGTGGGATTGAACTCCATCGAAGGTCTGGATCTCAATGTCGTTGCCTTTGCGCCGGACAGCCAGTACCTACCACCCATGGAAGGATTAGCGATTCCACCTCACCATGAAATCAGTGCCCGCCTCGCCCTGCGCGGAAGCGGCAGCGATATTCAGGTTACCAGCGGCGAAATAACGGCAAACACTCCTGACATGACCGCCAGCATCTCAGATATCAGGGCACAATATACGCCGGGTGCTGCAGAGCAGACGGTACAGGCTGCGTCTGCTCACGTCGATATCACCCTCAGCGATACCAGCATCCTCTCGCAATATGTAGAGCAGGAAATCCCGGTACTGGGCGCAGTACATATGGTGGCCACCTTGCGGCAACAGGGGAACCTGGCCGGGCTCAGCGATATCGCCCTGGCTATCGATGGCGATGACTTTCATCTCCAGTCCCGCGGCAGTGTTAAAGATATCGCCAAGGTCAGTGGGGTGCGCCTGAAAAATACACTTGAGGGCGTAGACATTCGGCACTCACTGACGGCCCTGATGTCCGACTTCCAGTTTCCCCGAACCCTGGGCCATCTAAACGCAAGCTTTACCATAGCCGATGAAAAAGAGCAGTGGCAGGTGCGTGGACTAAAATTCGACACCACACCACCCGGGGGCCCGATAGAGGCTTCAGGCGATGGCAAGATAGACGATCTCACCGGGCTTACTACGGCTGACCTGAACGCACATATCTCTATACGAGACCAGGACCTGCTTGAAGCACTGACAGGACTGCGCATTGCCGCAACCGATGCTGCCTTGGCAATCGAAACCACGCCGCAGGATATCGATCTGTCGTTGCGTACGCTGACGGGCAGGACTGACTTGTCTGCAGATATAACCATCGGGTATCAGGACAGGAGGATTACCGGGGTCAAGGCGCAGCTCACCACGCCTCACCTGTATCTGGCAGACCTGGGCCTGCAGGCGGAGGCTGGCGAGGACTACGCTCCCGCTGCAATAATAGATAGCGAACCCAAAACACTACTCGAGAAACTACTGGAGCAAGCACCCGCCTATCCCGTTGATGTTCAGGTGCAAATCGAAGGAATTACCGGCGAAAACACCAATGTCGACAGCCTCAATATGCATATCAATGGCAGCGAAAAACGCTATACATTGCGCAAGTTCAGCGTGGTCTACGACGATGCACTGACAGAAATTTTCGGCATTATAGACCTGAACGCATCACCACCTTTTGTCAGCCTGGCCGGCGAAGCATTGGCATTACCCCTGTTTACCCTGTCCAGGGACATGGGCGCTCCCAGTGATATCACAGGCACAATGACTGCCCGAGGTGGCATATCTGCCACAGGCCGAGATACCGCTGCACTGCTGGCAAGTCTCGACGGTAGCGTGGCCGTCGCACTGGAAAACACGGTAATCCAGGGTGCGGCCTATGATGTTCTGGCAACCGATCTTCTGGCGTGGATCTATTCCGGGGCGGCACTGGAAAAATCAACTCACCTGGATTGCACCATGGCCAAGTTTCAACTGGAGGACGGCGTTGCCACCACCGACAGCATCTACATAGAGACCGCGCGAATGCTGGCCACCGGCAAGGGTATATTTGATTTGCCCAGGCAGACGATGGATCTCACCATCGTACCGCTTTCCCGGTCCAGATCGTTTCAGATCCCGTCTAAAGTCAGGCTAAGGGGTGACATGAGCAACCCGCGGCCGACCATTTCTCCTATTAGCGCAGCGGCAGACGCTTCTGCCCAGGCATTGATGTTAATTCCAAAGATCGCCATGCGTCTGTTCGGACAGGGCGGCCAGGTATCTGATAAGGGTATACAACCCTGCCAGGCCACACTCGCCAATTAGGGTGGCGGTGACGCCCCGGGTTCATGATAAACTCGACCGGCAATAACAATGAAAAAAAAGGAGACTCATGGCGTCCAATCGAGGAGAGTTCAGTTCGCGCTTCGGCTTTGTCATGGCCGCCGCGGGCAGTGCGGTGGGGCTGGGCAATATCTGGGGCTTTCCGACCCAGGCTGCCAGCAACGGTGGCGCAGCGTTTCTGCTGGTTTACCTGGTATTGGCTTTTACCCTCGCCTACCCGGCCTTAATGGCCGAGTTGATTATCGGGCGTCACGCCCACGCGAACGCTGTGAACGCACTCAGGCAGGTCTCCTCGAGTCCGGTTTCGCGTAACATCGGTGCCACTGTCGGTGTTATCGGTTTTATCGTCGCCAGCTTGATTCTCAGTTTCTACGCCATCGTTGCCGGCTGGATGATTGCTTTTTGCCTGTCCTCACTCGCGCACCTGTTCGGCATGCAGGACGTCGCCGATTGGCTGGTGTCTTTTGGCATGCCGCGGAATATCCTGTTCATGCTCATCTTCATGGTGATGACCGTCGCTATCATATCCGCCGGAGTGCGCGACGGCATAGAGCGCTGGTCAGCGCGATTGATGCCCTTGCTGCTGACGACATTGGTTCTGCTGGTGTTATATGTCTTTACACTGGACGGTGCCATGGAGGGCCTGAAGGTTTACCTGTTGCCTGATTTTGATCGCGCTCTCAGCCCCAAGCTGATTATCGCCGCAATGGGTTCGGCATTTTTTTCACTTTCACTGGGTGTAGGCACCATGCTGATCTATGGATCTTATATCAGCGACGAGGAGAACCTGCCTGTGGTGGGCGGCCTGGTTACGCTGGTGGACATCTCTATCGCGGTCCTGGCAGGTTTTTTGGTTCTACCGGCAATGTATGTCGCCTTGCATAACGGCGTGGAGATCTATACCGCCACCGGCGCACTGATTTCTGAAGACACGCTTATTTTCACCGTGCTCCCCGAACTTTTCAAAACCATGGGATTGGCCGGGATTGTGGTGTCCTTCACTTTTTTCTTTCTCATGGCGATCGCCGCCCTCACCTCCTCCATCTCCATGCTGGAGGTGCCGGTGGCCTATGTCATCGAAGAGCACGGCCTGGGCAGAAAATTGGCAGTCTGTACCATAGGCGCGGCCATTGCCGGTACCAGCGCCCTCATCCTGATGAACTTCGAAACGCTGTTCGGTTTCGTCATCGCATTCACCACGCGCTATAGCCAACCGCTGCTGGGTTTTATGTTCTGTATTTATGCCGGCTGGGTGTGGCACCGTGACAAGGTATTGCAGGAGGTGCGAAAAGGCAGCCCCGAGGTGGAACACAGTCTGTTCTGGAAGATCTGGCCAGGGTATGTAAGGTTTGTCTGCCCGGTGATTATCCTGGCTATCTTTGTCCAGTCTTTGTGGGGCTGAGGATCAGTTCAGAGCCAGTTCGCCCGTCTCCTCTATACGCTGGGTGGGCACCAGGCCGTTAAAGTCGATCTTGGCGGTAAATTTGTATTCCAGGGGCTCTGTCGATGTACGCCCCAACTTGGTGAGCAAGCGCACCAATTGAAACACCTGCAAGCTGGCCTCCAGGGTAACAACTTCTTCGGTATAACCGGCGATTTCAGGCACATCGTTGGTAACCCCGCTTATCACTTCCTCATCCAGTATCTCAATGCCATAGCTGATACCCGCAATGTCCAGGGTCTGCTGGTTGGGGTTGGCGACGCGCAATTTGATCCTGAAACGCGGGGCACCCCCGTTCCCGGGAATACTTTCGACGCTGTCCACCGTCACCTTGGGCGGATCCAGGGACGGCATAACCGTTGCGCAAGCAGATACCAGAAGCAACACCATCACACCGCACGTATGCCTGATCAGTTGACTCACGATGAGGAATCCCCGCTGGCCTGAAGAAAAAAGAGCCCGTATGCGAGACTCCCCAGGGCGAATACAGCCGCCACCCAGTCCCCGCTATTCATATACATATAGGTACTGAAAGCAAACATGGCTGCAGTGAGCGCAATACCTACTGCACGTCCGGTTCTGGACACAGCTGACTCCTGTGGAAATCGTCCCGTGCTCGGAACTTTCACTGCATTCTATCCCTAATGGCCACCAGTGTAACCCGCGGCATGCTGCAGACAGTAGCCCAAGGCCCGGGCTAGTCTATGCTGCAGATTCCGCATGCCTTAATTTCTGTAATTCCACCGAGAAATCTGCTGTCCGGTCCTCCAGAACCGCCGATAGCGCTCTTTCCATCAGCCAGCGCGCCTGCCCGGTATAGGCATATATACACGCATGTATCGAAGCATCATGCCAGTTCTCCACCGAGCAACTGGCCGAGTACTCCTCAAAGTTCGCCAAGGCGCGAATCAGATCGGTAATGTGCTTGGGGCACTCACAGTCGAGAGTAGACTTCAACTTGCGTGCTGCAGACAGCTCCTGTTCAGAATACTGTCTTGGCTTGGACTCGATAAGCTCCCCAAGGTTGGATTCACCCTGCCTGACCGCGGCCTCGGCGGCACAGTTGTTTATCTCGAATGCCAGATAAGCTGGATCGGGAGGGAATTCGACCGCACGTATATCAGATGTCTCTATCTCCTTGAGCCAACGCTCATTGCAGAACTGATAGCAGACGATCACCTTGCCAGGACGCAATTTCTCCAGCAAATTCTGGATCTTGCCCAACTGGGCGCTGGCCAGCGTGACGCATTGGACCACCAGGCAGTCTATCTGCTCTATAGCCTCAAACATTTCCTGCTCAGTATCCGCCAGGGAGAATCGGGCCAGATGCGCGTCGACATTGGCGAGACAACCCTGATGCTCATCCAACCAGTCGCACAAACCCTCCCCGATGAATATCGCCCTGGGCTTGGCGACGGGCACCTGCTGCGTGCTGGCACCCTTGGCCGGGCGTGCTCGCAACAACATTTCCAGGGTCTTGCGCTGGGAAGATGCAATTTCCCCTATTCGCGATCCGGATGAGACCAGCGCGGCGACCAGTTGCAAATGCTCCAGATCCGACTGGGTGTACTGGCGACGCCCGGTATTGGACTTATGGCTGGCACCCAGTCCATAGCGGCGCTCCCATACCCGCAACGTGTCAGGTTTCAGGCCTGTGAGCCTAGCCACGGTACCGATGCCATAAAGGGGACGGGGTTCAAGTATTGCCTGGTTCATGACGAAGCCTCTGTGATTTCTTGTGGTGTATACGACGGTAATAGATGAACGGATTTCTTGACCAGGTTTTGACCCGGGAGTATTTGGACAAACCATCTGAAAAGCTGTCCGAGAGTACGATTTGGCGCGTATAACCCGTTGAATGCAAAGGGAGAGTACAGGTGAGCAAGCTATTTCTGGACACGGACGACAAAGACCTGGACAGGCTGTTCTCAGAGGCGAAGCGCTTTCCACTGCTGACCCCCGAGCGCGAGCAACAATTAGATCGCGAAAAATGGGAGGCCGTGTGGCAACTACAGCTGTCTATGCTGGCTGACACCACCTGTCGTGCATACTTGTCCCGGTGGGCGCGCGCCTGCTCGGAGAACCCTCCGGAGATAGGCCGGTTTGCCAATCGCGAACACTATTTCCTGTTGCGTCGTGAGCTGGCAGACCTGCAGGGAGAAAAGAATGCTACTGCTCTGGGTTCCCTGGCGACACCAGGGGCTGCTGATCACGCCACGGATACTCAACTTGTGAAAGACCTGGCAATGCCCGCAACCCTCGCTGTAGGCCTTGCGGAGACTTTGCTGTCACAGGCCGGGAAGGCCGACCCAGGCGGCGTTGCCGGCGCCCTGCTTGCCTGGCAAGCACAGTGGCCGAAGGTGGAAGATCCCCTGCCCCAAGGACTGGACGCTATAACCCAACAACGCCTGGCAAAGCACGTACGTTCCTACATGACGGTCAGGGATACACTCGTTTCGCACAATATGCGCCTGGTATTCTCGATTGCGGGCGGCTTCGGCGACAAGGGCGTATCTTTCCTCGACCTGGTGCAGGAAGGCACCCTGGGCCTTATCAGGGCAGCAGAGAAATTCACCTTTGAACGCGGCTATCGCTTCAGTACCTATGCCTATAACTGGATAGCCCAGTCGGTGCGTCGCTGCGCCCAGGATACAGGTGCCCTGATACGTTACCCCGGCCATATCCAGGAACAACTGGGAAAACTCTATGGTACACGTGCGGAGTTACTCACTGAGGATGGACGGGCCCCGGGTGACGCCAGGCTGGGGCAGGATTTGGGGCTCTCCCCAAAGAAGACTCACGAGCTGCTGCAATTGCGCAACCGGGCCATTTCCCTGGATACCCCTCGCTTCGATGATGAGGAAAACAACACCCTGCTGGACAGTACCCCGGGGGGGCCTTTCGCCACGCCGGAGAGCGAAGCCCAACAGGATTCGCTAAAGCAGTTCCTGCTAAGCGAAATCAATCGGCTGGATCCGGCTGAGCAGCGCGTTGTTATAAGCCGCTGGGGGCTGGATCAGCAGCGCCCACAAACGCGCGCGGAAATCGCGGAACAAATGGCCGTAAGTCGGGAGTGGGTGCGGCAACTGGAGAGCTCGGCACTGGAGAAACTCGGTCGCAATGAGCAAGTTTTCGCTGCCTATCTTGACAGTGAGTCCGCCTGATCAATCCGCTTGCGGCTGGGCAATCAGGCTTAACCCCCCAGGATATCGCCCAGTGCGCTATCGATATCCGGATAACTGAATTCAAAGCCCGCCTGCTCCAGGGCAGCTGGCACGACCCGCTGGCCTTGCAGCAACAGCTCGCTGGCCATTTCCCCTACCAGCAAGCGCATGGCGAATCCCGGCACTGGTGCAGTGATCAAGGTGCGTGTATGACGCTTCATCGCGGCGCAGAAGTCGCGACTGGTGACTGGCTGGGGTGCCGTGAGATTAAAGGGCCCCGCTAATTCATCCTGCTGCAACAGGAACAACATAGCCGCTATCACATCCTTGCGGTGCACCCAGCTCAGCCACTGCCGACCGTCCCCCATCCAGTTGGCTATACCCATACGAAAAGGTTGCGCCATCTGCACAAATGCGCCACCGCCGGCATCCAACACAACGCCCAGGCGCAACAGGCAAACCCTTGCCCCCAACGCACTGGCCTGCTGTGCAAGGGACTCCCACTGCCAGCACAGGTCCTGTGCAAATCCCGGGGTCGCTTCTGCCTGTTCGTCAAGTGTCTCGTCACCGTGGTGCCCGTAATAGCCTATGGCACTGGCATTGAGCAGGGTCCCGGGAGTGGATTCGAGTCGCCGCAGCAGATGTAACACGGCCGTGGTCGTGTCCAGGCGGCTGTCGAGGATTTCGCGTTTGTAAGCCGCGTTCCAACGGCGACCAGCGAGGGAAGCACCCGCCAGATTAATCACCGCGTCGATCTGTGCCTCATTATCTATCTCTTCAAGGTCCTTTACATAGCGCAACTCGCCACGCGTTTCCAGGGCCTGGCGAGTCAGCACAGTCACCTCGTGGCCAGCATCAATTAGCTCACCGGTCAGTGCAGTGCCTATAAAGCCGGTACCCCCGGTAATCAAAACGTGCATGGTTTCTCCCCTGGATGGTTTGTATTTCTACGCCTTGGATACATATCGGATCAGTGTCGCCACGTCATCCCTGTTTCGCTTTCGCGCGTATACTCAAACTATGAACATACACTCAAATGACATTGAGCGCCTGGATGAGTTTCTGCACGCCTGCCCAAGGGTTGTGGTGCTCACCGGTGCGGGCATCAGCCTGGCCTCGGGGATCCCCACCTACCGTGATCAGCAAGGGCAATGGCAGCACAGTGAGCCGATCCAACACCAGGAGTTCCTGCAGGAGCCGGCCAGACGGCAACGCTACTGGGCTCGCTCACTGCGTGGTTGGCCGGGCGTACGCGACGCCCAACCCAATAAAGCCCACCATGCGCTGGCCACCCTGGAGCAGCAGGGCTGCGTGGAAGCGCTGATCACCCAGAATGTAGACCGATTGCACCAGCGAGCAGGCAGTGACAAGGTCATTGACCTGCATGGGCGTCTGGACAGGGTGCGCTGCCTGGAGTGCGGCGCAATACATCCCCGTGAGGCTATCCAGCAGCAAATGTCCGGCCAGGAGAAGACGCAATGCCTGCAGTCGGCGCCGCGCCCCGACGGGGATGTGGAGTTGCCAGAAGAGTACATCACGGCCATGCGCATCCCCAACTGCAGCGACTGCCAGGGCGTGATCATGCCGGACGTGGTGTTTTTTGGCGGTACCGTGCCCAAACCGCGAGTAGCGTCCTGCATGGACGCTGTAGCGCGGGCGGATGGCCTGTTGGTGATAGGCAGTTCCCTGCAGGTTTTTTCAGGGTTCCGCTTTTGCAGGAGAGCTGCCGAACTGGGCAAACCCATAGCCATTATCAATCCTGGAAAGACACGCGCTGACGATATTGCGCAGCTAAAACTGAAATCCGACTGCGGTCCTTTACTGGAGAGGGTGGCGAGTCAGAGAGCTGCCCTGTGCTGAAGACGCCAGAAGGGATGCAATACGCAACACCAGAGGCAGTTTAGCCCTCATCCATGCGCTCGCGATAATCCCAACTGAAAATTCGCCGGGGTGTTACGCTGATCAACAGCTCTTCCTCACGGCGCGACAGCAACCAGTTCCCCAGTCTTGACTCTGCGCCACCCAGGTAGCGTTGCAACAGCCCCTCCAGCACCTCGCCAGCTCCCTCGTTGCTCAAGGTTGCAATGCCCTGCCCCCGCACCCCGCAATACGGGGGAAGATTTGGCGCGACCTCGAAACCAACCTTGTCATTGTCGCGCAACAGCGCCACCAATTGGGAAGCACGGTGGGATACACAGTAAAATGTACCCTCCACGTACTGGAACCAAACGGATACCACCCGGGGGAAGCCATCCTCGCCCACGCAGGCCAGACGCATTGGGAATACACTGTCCTGCAGGAATTGATCGATCTGCTCAGCCGACCAGGGCCCTTTACTGGTCACACTCATTCGTTGTGCCTCTCGCAAGTTTGCCGGCATTATCTGGCAGCACCGGGAAAATTACAAAGATTCCCACCACCATCTGTCCATTCATACCATACATTCGCAAGCAAGGGCGGTTAAACTACCTCTCAAGCTGATCTTTCGCGACCCGGGGCACGTACTATTACCATGACCTCTCCCATTATCTACTGGTATCGCCAGGACCTGCGCACCCACGACCTCCCTGGGCTGATCGCCGCGGCTGCAACAGGCCAACCGGTGATTCCCTGTTACATTCTGGACGACCAGGCCCCGGGCGAATGGTCAGCAGGAGGCGCCAGTCGCTGGTGGCTACATCACAGCCTGGCGTCCCTGGACGCAGACATCGCTCTCGCGGGTGGCACACTGGTGCTGCGCAGCGGCAACACCGGAGAACAACTGCAAAGGCTGATACAAGAAACGGGGGCTACAGAGGTGTACTGCTCGCGCCACTACGAACCCTGGGCCGCGGCGCTGGAAAAACAGCTGCATGATGAACTGGATGCCGTCGGCGTCACGCTGAAACGCTATGGGGGCAACCTGTTGTTCGAACCCGAGCAGATCAGCAACCAGAGCGGATTGCCCTTCAAGGTATTCACACCGTTCTGGAAGCATTGCCTGAAAATGCCTGAGCCGGCAGCACCCAGGCCAGTGCCTGAAGCAATAAACTGGCAGCAGGAGACTCTCGAGAGCGTCTCCCTGGACGACTTGCAGTTGCTGCCCACGCATCCCGATTGGGCCGCGGCCTGGTCCGGGCAGTGGCAACCCGGCAGCAAGGGCGCGGCGAAAAAACTGCAGAGCTTTCTACAGAAGGGCATAGAAAACTACAGCGAGGGCCGCAATCACCCGGCCCTGGATTGCACCACCCGATTATCACCACACCTGCATTATGGCGAGATATCTCCCCGACAGCTGTGGCACAGCGCGCGGCAGACTGCCGCTGCCAAGCCCCAACTCGACAGCGAGGTGGCCAAGTTTCTCAGCGAGATGGGCTGGCGGGAATTCTCGCATCACCTGCTACACCACTTTCCCGAACTGGACGCACAACCGTTCAAGGAACGCTTCGCGCAATTTCCGTGGATGTCGAATGACAAGGGTTTGCAGGCCTGGCAGCAAGGCCAGACGGGCTATCCCCTGGTGGACGCCGGTATGCGCGAGTTGTGGCACACGGGTTATATGCACAACCGGGTGCGCATGATCGTCGCCTCCTTTCTCACCAAACACCTGCTGATTCACTGGCGCGCAGGGGCTAAATGGTTCTGGGATACCCTGCTGGATGCCAATCTGGCCAATAACAGCTGCGGCTGGCAATGGGTGGCGGGGTCGGGCGCAGATGCTTCGCCCTACTTCCGCATTTTCAACCCGGTGCTACAAGGGCAGAAGTTTGATGCTCAAGGTGAGTACATCCGCCACTGGGTGCCGGAATTGGCGGCCATGCCTGATCGCTATCTCAACAACCCCTGGGACGCGCCGGCGGCGACCCTGGATTCGGCTGGGGTCCAGTTGGGCAGTACTTATCCATTACCCATCGTGGACCACGCCAGGGCCCGGGAATCAGCACTGGCAGCCTACGGCTCACTCAAGGGCAGCTAAGGCCAGGCGGCTAAGCGTTTGTCATGCGACGAAACTGCCCCGGGCTCTGCCCATACCAGCGCCGGAAGGCCTTGTGAAAAGCTGCCGCGTCGTTATACCCCAGCAGGGCCGCAACGGCTTCCACGGACAGGCCTGATTCCTGCAAATGTCGAGCGGCCATTTCCGCCAGTAACTTCTCACGTATCTGGCGATAGCCGCCCTCCCGCTCCAGTCGGCGCGCCAGGGTTCTCTTGGAAATATACATCGCTCTAGCGACATCTGTTTCGGTTACCGAGCCGGGTGCACGCATCAACAGGATATGCCGCACCCTGTCGGCAGTAGACACTGCGGTGGGTGGCACCTGTTCCAGCAATTTCAGACAGAGATCCTGGGCCAGGGCATACGACTCGGGATCTCCAGAGACGTTAGGCACCCTGGCAAGGTTTGCCGGGAGCAAGTAACGATTTTCAGTACAGGCAAAACTTACCGGTGAGTGCATGTAATCGGCATAGACAGCATGGTAGGCGGGTCTGGGGTGTGCCATTTCAATCTGTGCTTCCGTCACTTGTCGACCCAATATGGCCTCCACAAAAGACTGGATCACCAGGGCAAAGGACTCCTGCAGTATGCGCTGCTCTTCCGGGTTCGCCTCCAGTTTTATCTGCAGGGAGCAGCACAGCCAGTCCTCCTGCAGGTCCAAATCCAGTTTCACCATCGGCAGGCGCGCGGGCAGGAAGTCCCGCAGGGATTCCAGCGAGCTAATCACGTCGGGACTGCTAAGTGCGAGATAACCCAAAGGCCCGTGCGCCGAGGGTTGTAACTGCCGTCCCAGGCGCAAACCCAGTTCCGGGCTGGCCAACATGCCCTGGGCGTTATCCAGCACCTGCAATTGTTGCCGTCCAGTCAGGCGGGTTTCGTCACCAGGCAACAGGACGTCAACTGGCAGGCCGGTTTTGCGCAGCAACCGCGGCAGCTCTTTCTCCTGCAGCCCCAATTCCCGCGCCACAATGCGCGAGTAACTACTGGGAATAAAGTAACTGTCCATCGTGAGCTGATCCAATTATTGGCTGGATCCTCTATTGTCAATAAATAACATGTAGTTGGCAATAAATAACATAACATGGCAAAACCTGGACGCTACACTAGGCTTCATCAGCCCACAGGAGGAAACGGCTATGCCCACTATCACAATCATTGAACACAACGGCCAGGATCACACCATTGAAGTACAAAGTGGTGTCTCCCTCATGGAGAACGTCCTGGCCAACAGCGTACCCGGCATCGATGCAGACTGCGGCGGCGCCTGCGCCTGCGGCACCTGTCACTGTTTTATCGCTGAGGACTGGAGCGAGCTCGCCGGCGCTGCTGACCCGATGGAGGAATCCATGCTGGGCATGCGCCCGGATCGCACCGAGGCGTCGCGACTGAGTTGCCAGATACAGGTATCAGACGACATGGACGGCATGGTGATACGCCTTCCTGAATACCAGATGTAACCACCCGCGAACCCAACGAGGAATTCAGTATGAAGCAGGCACAGCAGTTACCCGACCCATTGACCGTCCCGCTGGAGCAAATCGACTTCAGTGACCCGCGCCTCCTGGAGCAGGATGCCTGGAGACCCTATTTCGCAAGACTCAGGGAGGAAGACCCGGTGCACTACCAGGCTGAAAGCCCTTTCGGTCCCTTCTGGTCGATCACCCGCTTCGACGATATCGTCGCTGTAGACACTAACCATGAGGTGTTCTCCTCCGAGCCCGCCATCATTATTGGCGACATGACAGACGACATGAAAGTGGAACAGTTCATCGCCATGGACCCTCCCAAGCACGATGTACAGCGACGTGCTGCCCAACCGGTGGTGGCGCCACAGAACCTGGCGCAGATGGAGCCACTGATACGTTCCCGGGTTGTGGAAATTCTGGATAACCTGCCCGTGGGCGAGACTTTCAACTGGGTGGATGACGTATCCATCAACCTCACCACACAGATGCTTGCCACACTGTTCGACTTCCCCTTTGAGGAGCGCAGCAAGCTGACTTACTGGTCCGATATGGCTACCGGTTCGCCGGAAATCGCCGGCGGCGATGCATCGCCCGAGGAGCGCATACCCGCCCTGATGGATTGCCTGGAAACATTCACCCGCATCTGGCACGAGCGCAAGGGGCGCGACAACGGTAGTTTCGAGCTGATCTCCCTGTTACAGCGCGACCCCAACACCGCCGACCTGGTAGATAGGCCCATGGAATTCCTGGGCAATATCATACTGTTGATCGTTGGCGGCAACGACACCACCCGCAACTCCGCCACCGCGGGCATACTGGCACTAAATGAAAACCCGGCTGAGTACGATAAGCTGCGAGCCAACCACGGCCTGATTCCGGGCATGGTCTCAGAGATCATTCGCTGGCAGACCCCGCTGGCACATATGCGACGCACGGCGAAGCACGACGTCCTTTTCCAGGGTAAACAGATCAAGCAGGGGGACAAGGTGGTCATGTGGTATCTGTCGGGTAACCGCGATGAATCCGCGATCGACAACGCCGACTCATTCATCATCGACCGCGCCAACCCCCGTCACCATATATCCTTCGGTTTCGGCATACACCGCTGCATGGGCAACCGCCTGGCGGAGATGCAGCTGCGCATACTGTGGGAGGAGATCATGCAACGCTTCAGCCACGTGGAGGTCGTGGGCGAACCGGAGCGGGTTAAATCAAACTTCGTACGGGGTTACACTTCTCTGCCAGTAAGGGTTCATCCCCTTTAATACAACGCTTCGCGTCTGGGCCCTATTGGGCCAGGCCGCTACGTACTCGCAGCTGGCGGGCTTGCACATACGAGGGACGAGTGGCTATATTGTCCGGATGCCGGACCCATACCGGGTGCCGCTACATCCTGATGAGCGCAATGACAAAAGACGAAAACCAGCGACTGGCTGCAGTAAAGACCCTGCAAGCCCTGGTTGAGAAAAAACTCAACATTGGAACATCCGGGAATGTTTCAGTACGTACCATCGAAGGGATGCTGATCACTCCAACCGGTATCAATCCCGCCCTGCTGCTACCGGAACAGATTGTAGCCATGGACCTCGAGGGTCAGGTAGCTGAGGATCAATTGACACCTTCAAGCGAGTGGCAGATGCATGCGGATGTCTACCGGGAAAAGCCCGACGTCAACGCGATAGTACATTGCCATTCGCCCTACGCCACGATTCTTGCCTGTGCGCACAAATCTATCCCTGCCGTGCATTACATGGTCGCCGCTGCCGGTAGCGACGAAATTCCTCTGGCGGGATATGCCACCTTCGGTAGTAAAGAACTATCTCAAGCCAACCTGGAGGCGTTATCAGGTTCTCTGGCATGCCTGCTGGCCAACCACGGGCAACTGGCCACAGGGGAAAACCTTGACCAGGCACTGAAACTCGCGGAATTGGTAGAGGAACAGGCCCATTGCTACTGGGGCACACTGGCAATCGGCGGTCCACGGTTACTGGATAGTCAGCAGATGAACGAGGTGCTGGCAGCCTTTGCAGATTATGGCCAGCAAAAATCAACTAACGGCCTGCCGCCAGTTAAAAAGACGGACCAGACACTGCGAGGAAAAGAATAATGAAGAACTGCAAACCGCTGATTGCGGCTGTCATCCTGGCGGCACTCACCTCCCCTGCACTGGCGGAATTCACTTACCCCGGGCAGGTATACAGCTCCAAGTACAAGCCGGGCGACTGCATAACGCCCACCGACCAGGCCCACGCCTTCTACGGTCACTATGCCCGTGTCGAGGGCGTTATCGATTCCCGGGAAGCCTCAGAGCCTGGCGTCTATGTGCTGTGGTTTCCGGTCTATCAGTCTCGAACCAACCTGTACGGGATAGGTATCGAGGAAAAGTCTCAGAAAGTGTCCGATGATTTTTGTGTGCGCCAACAGGTGGGCGAATAATACTTCGCAAATTTGTCACGCCCCCAACAGGCCCGGAAGTAACAGCCCATGTATTCACCCGATGGTAATGCGTGGAAGCTCGCTGACAAACTGTAGCGCTTCCGATGATCACCACTTGGTGATCTTGTCTCCGGAGCATGCGAGTCCTCATGATATTTCTACTTGCTGGCATCAAGTGGATGCTCTTCTCTAAAAATGCTCAGGCGTTGCTGTTTTAAGAATGCCAGTTGTTTGTCACAGAAATTTTTGGCGCAGCGAGGATCCGCCGCTCCCAAGTCGATATCCGACCCATTTGCGGCACGTT
>Ga0316187_10002344_pt1 | contig 16465 bp, 15 predicted proteins | sample CroRivburrow1_MG_FD_204927 | JGI IMG/M metagenome (GOLD analysis project Ga0316187, IMG submission 204927) | Coastal sediment microbial communities from Maine, United States - Cross River worm burrow 1 | ecosystem: Environmental > Aquatic > Marine > Coastal > Sediment | place: USA: Maine... | reverse complement strand
CTTAGTACCAAAAATTTACTTGAAACCAATCCGAATTCCAGTCCCTCCGAAATAGCCATGTCCCTCAGCGGGCATATTTGCCGTTGCGGTGCCTATCCGAAAATCATCAAGTCTGTGCAAAAAGCAGCGGAAAAAATGGAGGATAATCATGGCGAAAAATAACTCAAATATCCCCCTTTCAGTGGTTGGTAAATCCGTTCCCATCAAGGACGCCAGGGAAAAGGTTACGGGCAGTTTAAAATATGGTGTTGATTTTCAAGTTCCGAACATGGTGTACGGGAAAATCCTCAGAAGCCCTCACGCGCATGCCAAAATCAGAGGAATCGATTACAGTCGGGCAGAGGCGCTATCTGGAGTTTTAGGTGTCGTATGTTATCAAGATGCACCGGATCTGGACTGGAATTCCTGCTGGTTTAATTATCGCGGGCATATTTTAGATGATCGAGCGCGGTTCGTAGGAGATGAAGTCGCTGCGGTGGCGGCGATCACCGAGGATATCGCTGAACAGGCAATTAAATTAATTGAAGTGGACTATGAAATTTTGCCGGCCGTCTTTGATCCTGAAGAGGCGCTCAAACCAGATGCATCGCAAGTGAGGTCGGAAGGAAACGCGCGCGAACCATTTCTGACGGAATGGGGTGACGTGGATCAAGGGATTAAAGAGTCCGATATTGTCGCCGAAGGAAGTATTGAGTTTGGAAGCCAGCAGTACGCGCCCATCGGAAGAAATGCTTGTGTGGCGGAGTGGACCGGTGATAAAATCACGCTATGGACAGCGACTCAAACGCCATCCGAATGTAAATCCGCGATAGCTGAAGCTTTTGGAATCCCGATGAGTAAGGTTCGGGTTATTGCACTTCCATCGGGTGCTTCTTTTGGAATATGGTGGATAAACAATTTTCACATGATGACAGCGCTTCTGGCAAAAAAAATATGTCGCCCGGTCAAGATCGAACTGACTCAGAAAGAGTGCTTTTCAACAGTAAAACGACGCCACCTGGAAAGAGTGTGGGGGCGAATCGGATGTAATAAAGACGGAAGTATTAAGGCCATTGAGATAAAGGACATAATCGACAATGGCGGGTACGGTTTCAAAAACGACGTGGGTAGCTTTTCCAACGAACTTTGGGGGAAAAACCTTAACGGACGTTTTCTCGTTCAGGGGGTATCAACAAATCTTGTTACGGCGGGTTGCATGAGAGGAGTAGGTGACGTAACATTGGCAACCCTTATCGAACGTCTTCTCGACATGGCCTCCGTTGAAATTGACATGGACCCTCTGGAGTTTCGCCTGAAAAATCATATCCGCACAGGCGACCTCTTAAAGGCGATGTATGCTTATTACAAAGGGGTCGGCAGCGACTGCCAAACACCCGAGGAGTGGAAAGATAAGTGGCCGAAACTTTTTCATCTTACCAGCGAAGCCCTTCATGAATGTTTAACCGAAGGAGCTGAGGCGTTTGGATGGAAGGAAAAGTGGAAGGGCTGGGGAAAGCCTTCCAGGGTAGCAGGGCCGAAGCGTTATGGCATAGGAGTGGGTACCGGCATACACTGCAACGGTGTTGAGGATGAAGGAAACACCTCCGCTATTGTGCGTGTTCATGAAGACGGCAGTGTCACTTTGTGTTGCAGCATGGGCCGCCAAGGTCAGGGAAGCGAGACGACGCAAGCTCAAATCGCGGCGGAGACTCTCGGCATTGCGCTGGATCGAATTGAGGTGGAAGCCGGAGATACAGAGGTCAGCCCCTGGAATCACGGATCTATCGCCAGCAACACCGCGCACCGCATCGGATTCGCCACGAAAGCGGCCAGCGGGGACGCCCGACGTCAGATACTTGAAATCGCGGCCAGACACTATATCAAAGGTGAACCGGAGCAACTGGATATCAGGAACGGAGTGATTTATCACAAGGAGCGTCCCGAACAAAACATGCCGCTGGGGGAATTGATGTCTCGACTGCAACCTGACTCATTAGCGCCACCGCGTGTTATCGGGCGGTCGACTGAAGATATGCCGCCCTCAACTACCTTGTCCAGACATTTCGCGGCGCACTTTGTAGAAGTCGAAGTGGATACCGAGACCGGACAAATAAAGCTGTTGGACTATGTCGCGACACAGGATAGCGGCACCGCACTAAATCCCAAGGTGCTGGAAAACCAGGTAATTGGCGGGGCCATATGCGGGGCCGGATTCAGCCTGGTGGAAAGCCTGGTGTTCGACGAACAGACCGGAAAAATAATGAATCCAAATTTTCTGGATTACAAGATACTGCGCGCCAACGATTTTCCGACCCAACCTAAAGTAATACTTTGTGAATCGAACGATCCTATCGGACCATATGGAGCTAAAGGTGGCGGGGAAGCCCCCATTGCCGCCTCAGTACCCGCGATCTCGCAAGCGGTTTACAATGCTATTGGGATCTGGCTGGATGTTCCGATGACGCCTGAGAAAGTCCTCAGGGGTCTTGGCAAAATTTAACATTACAGACTCATGTACCGTTTCAAATCCGGAAAAAGAGTAAAGTAAACTTACTAAGATGTGATCTATAATTCATGTCCTGTGGAGGAATACCATGATCAAGAATCCCATTTCGTGGCCTAATGGCGCTAAATGTGCTGTTGCCATTACATTTGATATGGACGCTGACAGCATACTCCACTTAGATTACCCGGACAACGCGATCAACAAGATTTCGGCATTATCGATGCTGCGTTATGGACCAGAAGTCGCCATACCGCGCATACTTGAAACCTACAAGCAGTTCGATATCCAGCAAACGTTTTTTGTTCCGGCTTGGTGCATCGAGAATTATCCCTCGGCAGTAAAAGCCATTGTTGACGGAGGGCACGAGGTCGCCCATCACGGTTATATTCACGAATATCCGGGTTCCCTCAGTCGAGAAGTGGAACAGTATTGGCTGAAATACGGAATCAAGACTATTGAAAACACCACCGGCAAGCGGCCAAAAGGTTGGCGGGCACCATATTACGATTTTTCAGGTAACTCGGCCGACTTGTTGATCGAAGAGGGTTTTCTTTATGACTCGTCATTAATGGGAGATGATATCCCGTATGTTTTAAAAACTGACAAGGGCGAGCTGATAGAACTTCCATGTCATAATGGCATGGATGACTGGCCTCAGTTCGCCAATTTTACGGATTTTAATTATGAGATGCCCATTAAGGCACCATCGAAAGGAGTACAGATTTTCCGGGAGGAATTTGAGGCAATGTATAAGTACGGGGGACTTTGGGTCAGTGTCTGGCACCCTTTTGTGACGGGGCGCCTGGCGAACTGGGACAAAGTGGTGGAGTTGATCGAATATATGAAAGCAAAGGGGGATGTCTGGTTTGCCAGCCTGGAAGACATCGCGCTCTATGTCCGCCGGTGCGTTGATGATGGGAGTTACAGGCCAAGGATAGATAAACTTCCCTATTATGATAGTAAGGTCTCTGCGATTCCTTTTACATAGATTAAAACAACTCAGGAGGTATTATTATGACAACACCGAGACAGGATGGCTATTTCATGCCGGGCGAGTGGCACCCGCATACAGCATGCTGGATGACCTGGCCCTGTGCCGCAGATACATTTTCCAAAGCACCACTGAATCTGGAAGCCGCTCATATGGCGGCTAAAAAATGTTATGCCGCGGTGGCAAAAGCCATTTCACGTTTTGAACCCGTGTATATGCTTACCAACAGGGAGGATCTTGATGAGACGCAATCATTGTGCGGTCCGGATATCAAGGTTATTGAATCGGAGATTGATGACGGATGGTTCCGTGATTCGGGCCCGACATTTGTAATCAACAAAACAGGTGATGTTGCCGGTGTAAACTGGGTTTTTAACGGGTGGGGCAACCGGTATCCGCATGAACTGGATAACCGGGTTGCCGGTGATCTGCTGGATCGGTTGAATATTAAACGGTATGATTCTCCGCTGGTTCTTGAAGGCGGCGGTATCCACGTGGATGGTGAAGGCACAGTTCTGGTTACGGAAAGCTGCCAGCTCAATAAAAATCGAAATCCTGATCTGAGCAAAACCGAGATAGAAAACTATCTGAGCGAATATCTCAATGTGGAAAAGATTATCTGGCTCAATGGCAATCGCAAACAGACTGATACTGACGGCCATATCGATGGGGTCGCCAGTTTCATCAGGCCCGGCCGGATTTTGCTGGCAACTTCAGACGATCCAACCCACCCGGATTATGCAACATTCCAGGATAACCTGAAAATCCTTAAAAATACTACAGATGCACAGGGACGTCCGATAGAGATTGTGGAGATTACGGAACCCTACGAAATCACGGATACTGGTGTGCATGTAAAAGGTATTTATGTCAATTTTTATATGGCCAACGGTGGTATTATTCTTCCGGCGTTTGACTTTCCGGAATATGATCAGGCTGCATTGGAGATTTTCAGAAAAGAATTTCCCGACCATGAGATTGTTCAAGTGCCGACACGAATTGTTCTCTTTGGCGGCGGCAATATCCACTGTATTACACAGCAGCAGCCTGGAGCGTATCGATAAATCGGGTGGGGTGTTAGAATATATGCCAAATCTGCATTTACCTCAGGCTGAATGGTTCAAACATTTCTGCCCAAAATTTGGTTGCTTCCGCTTCCGATTGAGTACCAAGTTTCGAGAATAGTTCTATTATTTCTGTAATATCGGGGTGATTACAGTAGACGTTGACAAGCTCCGGCAGATCATCCCCGCTTGCCTGGCTGATATCCGCAATACAGGTGGGAGCCTCTAAATCATGGATTAATCTGCTAACTGCTTCAATACCCTTTTCTGCCATTTCTTTTTCAGTACCGGTAATGCTTTCATCCATCGCTTTGGCGATGCGCGCTAGAATCGGGGTGTTAACCGAAAGGTTGAGTTTCATGCAGTAGGGTAAAGCAATGCTGCAAGCTTCGCCGTGGTGGACGTTATAATATCCTCCCAGCACATGGGCCACCGCATGCCCTTCAACATCTCCCGCATTGCCTTCTGAAAGAGCTTCTATCGCAGTAGCCCATGCCATATCTGTTCTTGCCTGCAAATTACTTCCATCGGATGCAGTTAGGCGTAAGCTATTTGAAATTAATCTTATTGATTCCAAAGCCAATGCATGCGTAAGCGGTGAGGACATTTTTGAAAGCGCTGACTCAATCGCGTGTGATAGTGCATCGAGACCTGTTCCGTCAGTAAGTCTGCGGGGTAGTGTTAAGGTCAATGTCGGATCGATGATAGCGAGGGTGGCCCGGGTGTTCAGAAAGCAGCCCTTCACTTTTTGTTCCGGCAGGCGAACTATGGCGTCTGCTGTAATTTCGGCCCCGGTACCCAAAGTTGTTAGAATCGTGATTAAAGGAAGACCCGGTTGAGTAAATTCACCCCCTAAATAATACTTGACAAAACATAATCCTTTATTTTAGTAAAATCAGGAATTTCTTTACTACTGCAGTTGATGGCCCCTCCGGCATTGCCCGCTACAGTGGCCTCAATCGGAATAATCTCATAATCAGGTAATGCATTCTGATATGCCGCTATAGCCGCCTCATTATATTTTTCTAGACCATCACCATCATATGTCGCCAGCAAAACTTTCCCATTCATCATTAGGCTATTGGCATATAGCGCTGTATGTGTTTCAACTCCGCCGGGCATCACACGGTCAAAACCTTCAGGTGCCGGTACGCGAATGACTTCGTAGCCGGTCTTGTTAAAAATTCGTGTTAGTCTATCCAGATATCTGGACACAGGTGATGGTTTATCCGGCTGGCCGATTATAATTTTCTCAGGGCTGATAAATTTAAAATGGTTGATATGGCCCAGCAAATCATCAGGCTCTTCTTCAACAATGATGATGCGATCAGCATTAAGCCATGCATCTAACTTATCCCGGAGATTTGGCAGGTTGTAATTATCCCTCAAAACCCTTTTGGTCAGCACATAGGTACCGTTGCCATCCGTCAAAATATTCCCGCCATCCAATAAAATATCGTTCCGATAAACAGTATACCCTTTTTTCCATGCAAAATTCCTGTCGATCTCTTTCAGTTCTCTACTCGTCAGTTTACGAGATTCTTCACAAAAGACTGCAAATTTAAATTTGTGCGCCACGGGTTCACCAGAATAGACATTCACACCATACAAGGGTGAATAGTCTCTTGCCCAGTTATCACCTAGTGGTCCAGGTATTGCCTGAACTTTTTTCAGATCAACTCCATTTGCTTCAAGCCATGCCAGTGCCGCTGCACCAAAATCGCCCTCACCAACTCTTAAATAAGTCATAACATGGTTACATGCCTTGATTATCTCCAGGTGCATTTCCCATAAAGGCGGCCATAGTGTCGGCCAGTTTAACAATACACCTGACATGGGTCCCCATTCCGGAATCATCTTAAAACCTGATGGTGGGATACTCTGCATGATCTCGCCACCCCATTCAACCAGACCCTTTTTTTCCATTTTTTCAAATGTCGACAACTTCTTATATTGGCGAATGACAGCATCCACATCCACTCTCTTATCTTTATTCATACCAAGATCATTAAGATATACGACGGCATCTTCAGGATCATGGGGTGGCACATATGCCCATTTGTAAGGATAATAATCCAGAATTTTCCGGTCGTTACGATGTACATCATTTGCGATGTCAAAAGATAAACCCTGATCCAGGGACCAAAATGCATGCGGCACATAGTTTTTATACTTTACTGAATTTTTCATCTTTGTCCTCCACCATTCTTGTATTAAAATTCTAATATTTGAAGCTTCATTTCCTGTTTGGGATATAGAAGATTGTTGGGCCATTGCAGCCAGGTGCCTTCGTGTTGTTCCCATTCTGCCGGCATATAAAAATCTTGCGGATTAAGATTATGCGTCGTCATCATCATACTCCTGATTTGAATTTATATATTATTTTTTGTTACGCGGCCATCCAGCGTTAAAAGCACATCATACATTTCCGGCCGCCTGTCCCTAAAGAGTGTAAGCGAGCTTCTTCTTTTCCTGAGCTCTTCAAAATTAAACGATGCAGTCAACAAAGTTTCCTCCTCGCGATCAGCCTCTGCCACTTTTATGCCTGATTCATCAGTAATAAATGATCGCCCAAAAAAAATTATGTCGCATGACTCCCCTTTTTCAAGACCGACTCTATTGGATGCGCATACCGGCATTACATTGGCAGCCGCATGGCCCATCATAACATGCTGCCAATTTGCCGAATAATCATCTGTTTCATCATCCGGGTTGGATCCGATAGCAGTCGGATACAGTAAAATATCAGCACCCATTAATGCCATAGCCCGGGCACATTCCGGAAACCACTGGTCCCAGCAGATACCTACGCCGACATTACCGTATTGTGTTGGCCAGACCTTGAAGCCGGTATCGCCCGGAGAGAAATAATATTTTTCTTGATAGCCGGGCGCATGGGGAATATGTGTTTTTCGATATATACCCATTTGCGTGCCATCTGCATCAATCATCATTATAGAATTAAAAAAGGTATTGCCGGCACGTTCGTAAAAACTGATCGGCAGGACAACCGACAGCTCCCGGGAAAGTTCAGACATTCTTTCCAAAACCCAATTATTTTCCACCTCCTGTGCATACTCAAAATATTCTGCTTTTTCATCCTTACAGAAATATGGCGTTAAAAACAGCTCCTGAATCAGGATAATCTGTGCACCCTGTTTAGCAGCTTGGCGAATTACTTTTTCAGCTTTTTTATAATTTTCATCCACATTTTCACTGCAGGCCATCTGGGTTGCAGCTACAGTTACTTCAGACATCTGGTAACCTCCTTTAAATTTCTTTTAGGGTTTAATTCCCCGCAGCTTGCTTCGATAAAATCGGTACAATCAACTTTTAGATACCTCGTTGCTTGCCGCGAGGCAGTTCATTTCTTTTACCTCAAGGTACATCGCACTTTATATTCTTGTCCGGATATATAGATCCTTCTCTAAAGTAGGAAATCAAACACTCAATTACGTTATTATCAAAATTAGGGGTCCAAATGGTATGTATTACGTTCTATATATTACGTTGTTATTATATATGTCAATATATAAATACGTTTTACAGACTATTAATTACGATTTAATTACTTGCCAAAATCAATTTTATCATATACAAATACACTTAAACAACCTCAAACAAGGCCTTATTATGCTGAACAAATTAGATAATATCGACGCTCAAATCGTTTCCCTTCTCCAGAAGGATGGCAGGATGCCCATTACGGAAATCTCAAAAAACGTGAGTATCACTGAAGGCGCTGTAAGGAAAAGGTTAAAAAAATTGATTGACGGTAAGGCAATTCAGGTTGTTGCTATTGGGAACTTTTTTAACCTGGGGTATGGTGTATCCGGATTTTTTATCATTCATGCCAACCCCAAAAAAATTAAACAGGTAATCAGCAAACTGGAAAAAATTAAAAACATTTGGCTGATCGCAACTATTATGGGCAGTGACGGGAATATCAGTGCCGAGGTTTTTGTGGATTCTTTTGAAAAGTACAATAATTTATTAGATGAAATCCACCTGGTTGACGGAGTCGAAAAGATTGAAAAGCATATATACACTAAAATGTTTAAGGAAGATTATAGCTGGGGAGCTGTTGTCGATGGTATGAATTAAAGTTTGTTTCAATCCTTGGTGTCATGAATTTTTATTCAAGTTTCATCTTTAAACTGAAGATAAATCCATTAGATAGAAAACTTAGTCAGATAGAAGTAGGTGATATTAACAAGACTATCCAGTACGGCGCGGATTTTGCCGCTTCAATCCTTAAGGCAGGAGCCATGTCGATTATCATCGGCGGTGAATATACGGTTTCTCTTGCCGGGCCTATGGGAATAGACCGGGTACTGCAAGGCAAGTACGGGCTGATTCGTCTGAACTGTCATCTGGATGCCGATCCCGACACGAACCAATTGGTCTATCATGGATGTCCCGGAATCTGCCTATGTGCCGGGCGCCGAGGAATTCACGCCATTCGGATTGACGGTACGTGAACTCTGGTCTGTATTACCCAAACTCGGTTCAAATGAAAAACTGAAAGGATTCGATGTCGTTGAAGTATCGCCCCACTACGACCAGAGCGAACTAACAGCAATGACGGCGGCTGGAATAATTGTTGAGCTTCTTGCAGCGCGTGCATCAAATGTGACAATTTAACCTATTATAAAAACTCGGTTATCTGGAAAAAAAAGTTTATTTCGCATTAACCCTGATCTGTTTGTTGATCTGGACGCAATCACCGGAGGGCCCCGGTATATACGCTGTTTCACGCCACATGGATAATTGGTTTCTTTTTCGAATTATTTTTATTGACAGAGGGGTGTTTTATGTTCTATAAGGTTCGAAAATAGATTTAACCGCATATTTTGCAAGATGATATCCGGGTACATAATAACCAACCCATATGATAATGGAAATTGCCGGTGGTTTTTCAGCCTCACTACATTACCTTAAATTTTCGCCCCATTTCGAGCTCAAACCGGGAATTCTATAACTTCTTATCTTTGAACGTCACGTTATCGCTTTTATGTAGCTCCCCGCCGCAAACGGATGGGGTATTTAAAATATCATAACAAAGAGAAAAGGAGAAGATTATGTCTAAGAAGCTTTGTATTGCCATCTGCATCGTATTACTAGCACTTACCGCATCAATGGTAACCTCCGCGACAGCTGAAGAGGAAAAGATACTCAATATTTACTTCTGGTTTGAATATCTTCCGGACTCGATCGTCAAGAGTTTTGAGAAGGAGACCGGAATCAAGGTGGTTCTTGACGTCTTTGAATCCCTCGATGTTATGGAAACGAAGTTACTGGCCGGCAATAGCGGTTACGATATCGTGATTCCCGATCAAGTCATGGCAGGAAGGTTGCTGAAGTTAGGCATATTTAAAAAGCTCGACAAGTCCAAGTTTTCAAACCTGGGCAACCTTGACCCGGTGATTTTAGCCAGTCTCGCCAAGGTTGATGAGGGCAACAATTATGGCCTTCCCTACATGTGGGGAACCACGGGTATCTGCTTTAACGATGCCATGGTGAAAGAGCGTTTACCCAATGCAGACCTGAGAAGTTTGGATCTTATCTTTAAACCGGAAAATATTTCGAAGTTGAGCGATTGCGGTGTGGCGATTCTCGATGCATGGGCCGAGGTTATTCCGATTGCTTTGAACTATCTCGGTCTCGATCCCGCCACCACCAAGAAAGCGGATCTGGAAAAGGCGGAAAAACTGTTGATGAGCATCCGACCCTATATACGGCATTTTAACACAGGCGCCATCGTCGAGGAGCTGGCTGTCGGCGAACTGTGTGCGGCGATTACCTATAATGGTGACGGCGGATTTGCCAGCGCACGAGCGGAAGAACTGAAAAACGGCAACTTCATAGATTATTCAATCCCGAAGGAAGGTACCATTACCTATGTAGATTTTCTGGCCATTCCGGCGGATGCAAAGCATCCGGAGAACGCTCACAAGTTCTTGAATTTTCTGATGAGAGCGGATGAAATAGCCAAAGTTACCAATACGATTTGGTTCGCCAACGGAAATGCCGCCTCGCTGGCCTACATTGACGATACCATCAAGGGAGATCCGGATATATTCCCACCTCCGGCGGTGAAGGCAAAATTGTTCCCGATCCCTAATCTTTCGAATAAAGACAAACGAAATTACACCCGGATGTGGACCAAAGTCAAAGCTGCCAAGTAAAGAATCCGGCCCTAAATCCTCATTTTATTGACGGTTAACCCGGTTTTAAGAGGATTCTATCTGAAATGAAACCTTTGGAGGAAAAACCCTGTGATAGGCAACCGTGGCTGGACAAGCACCAAAAACCCTTCCTGGAGATCAAGGGCGTTACCAAAAAATTCGGTGACTTCACCGCAGTTAACAATGTAAATTTAAAAATTTTCAGGGGTGAATTTTTTTGTCTGTTGGGAGGGTCCGGTTGCGGTAAAACCACACTTTTGCGGGTGTTGGCGGGTTTTGAAGCACCTACAGAGGGAAAAATCCTGATTGACGACGTCGATGTGACGGCGCTTCCGCCCTATGAGCGTCCGGTGAACATGATGTTTCAATCCTACGCTATCTTCCCTCACATGTCGGTTGAAAAAAACATCGCCTATGGCCTCAAACGGGAGGGATTACCAAAAGCCGAAATCAAAATCCGGGTGGAAGACGTTTTGGAACTGGTTCAAATGAGCCCATTCGCCAGGCGGAAACCGCACCAGCTTTCGGGAGGACAGCAACAACGAGTGGCCCTAGCGCGCGCACTGGTCAAACGACCGAAAATACTCCTCCTGGATGAGCCCCTGGCTGCTTTGGACAGAAATTTGCGGGAAAAAACACAGTTCGAGCTAATCAATATCCAGGATAAATTGGGAATTACCTTTATTGTGGTGACCCATGACCAAAAGGAGGCCATGACGCTATCGACGCGAATCGCCGTAATGAACAAAGGCGAATTCGTTGAAATCGGAACACCCACCGATATCTACGAGTACCCGCAATCGCGGTTCACGGCCAACTTTATCGGTTCCATCAATATTTTTGAGGGCGTCGTTAAAACAGACCGGTCTGATTCTCATGTTGTCCAATGTGAGGATACCGAATGTGATTTGCTGATCGATCGTGTTTCATCCATCCACGCCGGTGAAAGTGTGGGGGTTGCGATCCGCCCTGAGAAAATTGAGGTATCCCTTGAAAAGCCAACCGACCACGATTTCAATACCGTCAGGGGGAAAATCCTGGACTTTGGTTACCTCGGGAACCTGTCCGTTTACAACGTAGCGCTCGATAGCGGTAAAATCGTGCAGGCTTCCGCGCCCAACCGGAACCGAATTTCCAAACACCAGGTCGACTGGAACGATATTGTTTATCTTTCCTGGGAAGCTGCCAATACGGTGGTATTATCCGGATGAACGAAAATAGTGTTAAACTAAAAGACCAAACCCGAATTATCGAAGAAAACAGGGTGACCCGGCCGGCTGAAAAGTCCGCCGTACGTTCCGCAAAACTGCGTAATTTGCTCAATGCTATCGAGTTGCGAACATGGCGAAATATTGTTATCGGTATACCATATGTCTGGATGCTCCTGCTTTTTTTTCTACCGTTTCTGTATGTATTCAAGATCAGCCTGGCAGAGTCGATTATGGCCCGCCCGCCTTTCTCGACTCTGTTTTCCTGGGTTGGGGAGGCGCAGGTTTCCATCAACCTGGTCTTTGATAATTATTTATTGCTGCTGCAGGATGCATTTTATGCTTCCGCCTATTTGAATTCCTTGAAAGTCGCTTTTGTGGCGACCCTGTTTTGCCTGATTATCGGATATATTATGGCCTACGGGATCGCCCGGGCACGGCCAGCCATACGTAACATTTTGCTCCTGCTGGTGATCCTGCCGTTTTGGACCTCTTTCCTCCTGCGGGTATACGCCTGGATGGGGCTGCTGGCCAATCACGGGTTAATTAACAATCTGCTGCTGGCAATCGGGCTGATCGATCGACCCATTCAAATGATGTATACGGACTTCGCCATGTATGTGGTGTTTGTATATTCTTTCCTTCCGTTTATGATTTTGCCGCTTTACGCCAACCTCGAAAAACTGGATGCTACCCTGGATGAGGCCGCGGCCGATCTGGGCGCCAAACCGGTGACAACATTTTTGACCATCACGCTTCCACTTTCTCTACCGGGTATTATCGCGGGCTGTATGCTGGTTTTTATCCCCGCCGTGGGTGAATTCGTCATTCCCACTCTAGTCGGAGGGCCCGATAGTTTGATGATTGGGCGAATGTTGTTTGACGAGTTCTTTGCCAACCGTGACTGGCCTGTGGCCTCGGCCGTCGCTGTGGTACTGCTGATATTACTGGTGTTCCCTTTTATGTTGTACAAGCATTTCAGCTCCAGACAGGAAGAGAGGTCCCCATGAACTCAAAACGCAATTTTTATCTATTGAGCGGAATGGGATTTGGATTCGCGTTTCTTTATATTCCCATCATATTGCTCATGGTATTCTCATTCAATGAGGCTAAAATCACAACAAGATGGTCCAGCTTTTCACTCAGATGGTATCAGGTGCTCTTTGAGAATGACGCGATTATAAACGCCGCGCTGATTTCATTAAGGATCGCTGTTATATCGGCGACGGTGGCCACAATTGTGGGAGTGCTGGCGGGAATCGCGTTGGTCCGTTTCGGAAAATTCAAGGGAAAGACTTTTTTTTCCGGATTGATGGTCGCCCCCATGGTAATGCCGGAAGTCATTACCGGATTATCCTTGCTCCTTTTTTTTGTGGCGTTGGAAGAGCTGGTCGGCTGGCCCGATGGCCGCGGCATGACCACCATTGCTCTGGCCCATATTACGTTCTGTATCGCTTTTGTGGCGGTGATTGTCCAATCGCGTCTGCAGGGTATGAACGAGGATCTGGAAGAGGCGGCGATGGATTTGGGAGGCAGACCGCTCAGGGTTTTAATTGATATCACGCTCCCGTTGATAGCGCCGGCCATGATATCCGGCTGGTTGCTGTCTTTTACCATGTCACTGGATGATGTAATATTGGCGTCATTCGTGTCCGGACCCGGCTCAACGACATTGCCTCTGGTGATTTTTTCCAAGGTTAAACTGGGTGTCAGCCCGGATATCAACGCCCTGGCAACGATCATTATCGGCATCGTCACCGTAGGGGTCTTCGGCGCCGGTTGGTTGATGAATAAAAGAGAGAAGGCCTACCAACGCGATATTCAGATGGCGGCGGCGGCGAACGAGTAAACGGTGCAAAAACCTGACCGAAATTTATCCCAACATTTCAACATTCCAGCAGATTAGAAAATATGGAGATCCGCATGACAACACCCAGGCAGGACGGCTATTATATGCCGGCTGAATGGCATCCGCATGCAGCCTGCTGGATGGCATGGCCAAGTTCGAAAGAAACGTATGCCGAAGCCCCTGAAGGCCAGGACATCGCGTTCGAAAAAGCGAAGGTTGCCTACAGCCTGGTGGCCAATACCATCGCCGGGTTCGAACCCGTCAATATGCTATCCAACAAAGCAGATGTTGCCGATGTAAAGCGATTATGCAGCAGTTCTATTCACGTGATTGAGGCTGAAATTGATGACGGCTGGTTAAGGGATTCCGGGCCGACCTTTGTGATCAATCCAAAAAATGAACTTGCCGGCATAGATTGGATGTTCAATGGCTGGGGCAATAAATGTGCCCACCAAAAAGACGCGAGGGTCGCCGCGGAAGTCTTGACACTGGCGGGTGTCAGGCGATTTGCCGGCCCTCTGGTATTGGAAGGCGGCGGCATCCATGTGGATGGTCAAGGAACACTGCTTGTTACGGAAAATTGCCTGCTGAATAAAAATCGGAATCCTGATTTAAGTAAGGCACAGGTCGAAGAATATCTACGAGCATATTTGAACGTCGGCAAAATTATCTGGCTTAATGGGGTTATTCCAGCGGACATGACCGACGGCCATATCGACGGGCTGGCCTGTTTTATCCGGCCGGGGGTTGTACTGGCTGCGTCACCGCCCGATGAGAATCACCCTGATTATGATGTATTGCAGGAAAACCTTGAGATTCTGCGCAACAGCACCGATGCAAAAGATCGGCCGATCGAAGTGGTTGAAATGGTAGCACCTTACCGGCGTTTGGACAACGGCATGATATTGGATGCCTGTTATGTTAATTTTTATATCGCCAACGGCGGAGTGATTGTTCCGGCCTATAATTTTCAAGAAGAAGACCAACTGGCATATGCAATATTTAAGAAGCAATTCCCGCAGCACGAAGTCATTCAACTCGATACGGAAGTGATTCATTACGGGGGCGGAAACATCCACTGCATTACCCAGCAACAGCCGAAAGTTTAAGAATTGAACACAAATAATAGATGATGATTATTTTTTAGGTGAATTTATGCGTAAAATTGTTCTATCTGCCACACAAATGTCCTGCAGCTGGAATCTTGAGGAAAACGTGAGCACGGCGGAAAAATTAATTCGTGAAGCAGCCAAACAGGGCGCAAATATTGTATTGATCCAAGAGCTGTTCGAAACGCCGTATTTTCCTATCGATCAGGACACCCGGCATCTTGGTCTTGCCCGACCGCTTGACAACCACCCGACCCTTACCCGCATGGCCCAACTGGCGCGCGAACTCAGTGTGGTTTTGCCTGTTAGTTTTTTCGAGCGGTCGAAACGGGTATTTTTCAACTCACTGGCGATGATCGATGCCGACGGCAGTCTTCTGGGGGTTTATCGAAAAACCCATATCCCCAATACCGTCGGTTATCAGGAAAAAACTTATTTCAGCCCCGGTGATTTGGGTTTCCGGGTTTGGAAGACCCGATATGGAAGTGTCGGTGTCGGTATCTGCTGGGATCAGTGGTTTCCTGAAACAGCCCGCTGTCTTGCTCTTAATGGTGCTGAAATGCTCTTCTTTCCCACCGCCATTGGTTCCGAGCCGGGAGACGCAGAGATCGATTCTCGCGATCACTGGCAGCGCGTCATGCAGGGTCATGCCGGGGCCAACATCATGCCCCTGGTGGCGTCAAACCGGATCGGCGTCGAAAAGGGAGATAATTTTGAAATGACTTTCTACGGATCTTCTTTTATCGCAGATCACACCGGCGCCAAGGTAGCGGAAGCCAATCGCATTGAAGAAACCGTCCTGACAGCGACCTTTGATCTGGACGAAATTCGTCGTTACCGTGAGGATTGGGGGGTATTCAGGGATCGACGACCCGCACGATATGGTGCCTTAATGACGTTGGATGGTGAATCAATTTAAATTCGAGGGATGAATATGAATAAATTGAACGTAGCTATAACTGCTGAAACGGTTTTGCAACACGCAGAGAAAATCGATGTGGAAGACGAGTGGTTCGACGTCATCGAACTTCCCAGGGAGGTTTATGCCATTGCCGAGCCCGGGCACTGGCAGCATGTCATTTCCTACTTGATCATCGGAGCCGGAAAATCCGTGCTCTTCGACACGGGCATGGGTATCAGTGACATCTCCGCTGTCATCAAAAAGCTGACCGACACGGAAATCATGGTGGTGAACAGCCACGTCCATTTTGATCACATCGGGGATGACTGGCGCTTTCCGGAAATATATGTCTTTGCCGATGAGCAGGCGGTGGAAGTTTTAAGACAGGGACACAGTCATGACATGCTGCTGTTTGATTCAGATCCGGATAAATTCTTGAGCGGACCGCCACCGGGTTTCAAACCGCAAGAATACATGATCAAGCCGGTGGATATTGAAAAAATTCGTCAACTTGCCGCTGGCGATGTCATCGATCTCGGCAACCGCCAACTGGATGTATTGCATACCCCCGGACACACGAATGATAGCCTGGTGTTGTTTGATCGTGAAAATCGAGCTTTGTTTACCGGCGATACGTTTTATCCGGATTCTCTGTTTGCTTTCATGGAAG
>Ga0316187_10002343_pt1 | contig 16473 bp, 13 predicted proteins | sample CroRivburrow1_MG_FD_204927 | JGI IMG/M metagenome (GOLD analysis project Ga0316187, IMG submission 204927) | Coastal sediment microbial communities from Maine, United States - Cross River worm burrow 1 | ecosystem: Environmental > Aquatic > Marine > Coastal > Sediment | place: USA: Maine... | reverse complement strand
GCGTTCGTCGCCGACGCGATAAAAAACCTTGTTCGCATCCTTGCGCGACGACAGTATACCTTTATCGCGTAAAATGGCGAGATGTTGCGAGATATTACTCTGCGAAGTACCGACGTTCTCGACAATTCCCTGCACACAGACCTCGCGATTGCCAAGAGTGCACAGGATTTTCAGCCTTAGCGGATGTGACATCGCCTTCAACGAGCGCGAGGCAATCTCGATATCGGCGGCACGTGCCAGCAGCTTTTCACCGTCAAACCCGGCTACAAAATCAGTTTTCATTTGCGTAACTGTATTACCAACCGATAATATTAGTCGATGATTATGAATAAACCCAAGACCAATGTCCACTTCCAGACTGCGTAAACTCGCGCTGGCGCTGATGCTGAGCAGCCTGATCATGGCGCCGCTGGCGCTCGGCGCCGGTAAAACCGCCAAACAGCAGCAATTACAGACGCTTTTGCAAGAAATCGATAAGCTGAAACAGGCGATTAATGTCAAGGAAGACAGCAAATCGAAATACATCGAGCAGCTTAAATCGATAGAAGCTAACGTCTCCCAGGTTAATCTCAAGATCAGGCAGACCGGCGAACAGATCAGGAAGCGTAAAAGCAGGCTGAAAACGTTACGCGCGACCCGTCTCGAACACCAACGCAAACTCAGCCGTGAAAACGAATATCTCGCCGAACAGGTCTATGCCGCATTTACGCTGGGGTCCCAGGAAAAGGTCAAGCTGTTGTTTTCGCAGCAGGCACCCGACGCCTTGCAACGAAACCTGGTTTACTACGAATATTTTTCAAACGCCCGCGTCGGCTTGATCAATGAAGTGCAGAGCAGTATTGACAAGATCGTCGAAACCGAAACACTGATTCGCCAGGCGCAGGCCGAGCTGTTACAGGACCAGCAGGCGCTCACTGAACAGCAACAACGGCTCAAGCAGGACCTCGGCAAGCGCAAGACAATCATCGCCTCACTCGATAGTCAATTGCAGGAACAGGGCGGCAGCCTGTCACGCCTGCAAGACGAAGCCTTGCAGCTGCAGAACCTGATCAACTCGATCCAGGAGATTTTCAATGAGGCACCCGAAGGGGAGTTTTCAAAGCAGTCCTTCGCCAAACTGAAGGGCAAACTCGCCTGGCCGATCGCGGGTAAGGTGAGGCGTCTCTTTGGCCGGCACAAGCCTTCATCCGATCTGCGCTGGCAGGGCGTCAGGATCGAGGCGGAAAGTGGCAGCCACGTAAAGGCGATATCGCATGGCCGCGTCGCGTTTGCTGACTGGTTGCGCGGCTTCGGGAACCTGATTATCATCGATCACGGTAATTCCTATCTGTCGCTTTACGGGCATAATGAATCGCTGTTCAAGAGTGCAGGTGAGTGGGTTGATGCCGGCGAAGTCATCAGCAGCCTTGGCAGTAGCGGCGGACAGAGCACTCCGGGCCTCTATTTCGAGATTCGCAAGAACGGAAAACCGCAAAATCCGACCCGCTGGTGCAAGGCGGGAAATTCCTTTCCTTCCGGTTGACAGGATACGGCAGCGAGCCGGATTGGCCCGGGAAATTGATAAATTATGGATGACCTCGCCGCTCCATCCCGGCCTGAAGGAAATACCCTGCAAGCCCGGCGCCCCGATTGATTAAATTCCGCGCTTGAGACTGCAAATTGCCACGCTTTCCCGTAGAATCGGGCCTTCACGACGCCAACATTTGAACTGTTTACAACTTATCGCACATTAACTGGTCTACAATACGTAATCTGGACTATATGCCAGCCTGTTTTACCGGAGAAAAGAATGCTGAAGAATTTGCGCACATCCACCTGGTTTTTATGTGGAACCCTGCTTGGGCTATCGCTGGCGATCGGCCACAGCGTCTACGCGCTGAAGGACAGCGAACAGATCCCGTTCGAGGATTTGCAGGCATTTACCGAAGTATTCTCCAAGGTCAAATCCGATTACGTCGAGTCGGTTGACGAAAAGAAACTGATCGAAGATGCGATTCGTGGCATGCTCAACGGTCTCGACCCGCACTCAGCGTTTCTCAACACCAGCGAATTCAGTGATTTGAAAATCGGCACCACCGGCCAATTCGGTGGACTCGGCATCGAGGTCGGCATGGAAAATGGCTTCGTCAAGGTTATTTCACCCATTGACGATACCCCGGCGGCTCGTGCCGGCGTCAAGGCCAGCGATTTAATCATCAAGCTCGATGAAAAAACCGTCAAGGGCATGACCCTGAACGAAGCCGTCAAAATCATGCGCGGTAAACCGAATACTTCCATCGACTTGACCATCGTGCGCGAAGGTGAGCCCAAGCCTTTGGTCATCAAAATCACGCGCGAGATAATTCGTGTCAAAAGCGTCAAGAATCGTATGCTGGAGCCGGGCTATGGCTATGTTCGCATCACCAATTTCCAGTCGCGCACCACCACCGATTTACTCAAAGCGATTTCCGATTTACAGAAAGAAACGCGCCTCAAGGGGATGATTCTCGACCTGCGTAACAACCCCGGTGGTGTTCTAAACGGTGCTGTCGGCGTGTCTGACGCCTTTATCGAGGACGGCATGATCGTTTACACCGAGGGTCGCATCGACGATTCCAGCCATCGTTACCTGGCCACTCCCGGCGATAGCCTGAATGGCGCGCCACTGGTGGTTCTGATCAATGGCGGTTCCGCCTCCGCATCGGAGATTGTTGCCGGAGCATTGCAGGACCACAAACGTGCGATCATCCTCGGCACCAAGTCGTTCGGCAAGGGCTCGGTACAAACCATCCAGGAACTGCGCAACGGCTCCGCGGTAAAACTGACCACGGCGCGTTATTTCACTCCGCTCGGGCGTTCGATTCAGGCGACCGGTATCGAACCCGATATCAAACTGAGCACGGTGAAACTGTCAGCAGCTGACGAAAAGGCGCGTGCGTCTTACTCCGAGGCGGACCTGGACGGTAGCTTGAGCAACCCCAATGGCGACTCCATCACCAATGAGGACGAGAAGAAAGACAGTGAGGCGCTGGCCGAATCCGATTTCCAGCTTTACGAGGCGCTCAACCTGCTGAAAGGTCTGAACATTCTTTCCAGCATGAATGCCGGTTAGCCCACGGGCATATGCTACGCAACTGGCTGCTTCTATTACTCGCCTTTGCTGGAGCGAGTGCTGCCGATGATCAGCGACCGGTATTATCGCTGGTCATCGACGATCTCGGTTATTCCATCGACCATGGCAAAGCCGCGATAGAACTCGTCGGTGATCACACCTATGCGGTTCTGCCAGACGCGAGTTACTCCGCAAAACTGGCGCTGTATGCGCATCAGTTGAACAAGGAAGTGATCCTGCACCTGCCGATGCAGTCGATCAGCTCCTCGGCGGTGCGCGAACCCCACGCACTGAACGAGGCGATGGACGAAAATGAGTTGACCCATAACGTGCACAACTTGCTGGCACAGGTGCCGTTTATTCGTGGCGTCAACAACCACATGGGTAGTCATCTGACCGAATTCGATTTCTTCATGCGTCCGGTCATGGATAGCATACGCAGCTACAATCCATCATTTTATTTTCTCGACAGTCGCACTTCGCCGCGCAGTGTGGCCTTCTCGCAAGCCCGTGAAGCGGGCCTCAGTTCCATATCGCGTGATGTTTTTCTCGACAACGACCCCAGTAGCACAGCCATCAAGTTGCAGTACGACATCTGGCTGGAACGCGCGCGCGAGCAGGGCTCGGCAATCGCCATCGGCCACCCCTATGCGCAAACTCTCGAGGTTCTGCAACAAAACCTGCCAGCCGCGGGCGTGGAATTCAAATTCATGCGCATATCCGAACTCATTGACGAACGCGAGTTGCGCGGATTTTCCCCGGACTGGCGCAAACAGTTGACCAGGCTCGTTCCCGGCACCCAATAACCCCCGGCTAGCCGTAGCCCGGCAACAGTCGCGCAACCACTTTGCCTTACTGCGGCCGTTGATAGCCGCCCATCAGTGCCTCGATTCGCAGCGCCAATGCGAGCGCAATGTCTTCACGCCACGGCGCGGCAACAATCTGCACGCCCACCGGCAGGCCGCTGCTGCTACCCGCACGCACCGAAACGCCCGGCCAACCCAGCAAATTGTAAATAGTCACATAACTCCAGTCATCGAAACCATCCGCATGAGACGCACCGTGTGCTCGCGCCAGTGCATGCGATGCCGGGCACACAATCGCATCGTAGTCGGTAAAAAAGCCGAGCGCCTGGCTGCGTGCTTCATCGATGGCCTCGAGCAACCCAGGGTCAACATGGTTACTTGAGGCCAGTGATTTTTCGGTTAGATAACCGGCGAGGCCTGGCCCTGGCTGGGTCGTGCCGTAGCGCTTTAGCAAACGCTGGATGATACCGGCATTAGTCGATTCGCGTAATTCAGTGGTCAGACTAACCAGCTCACGCATGCCCGGCAACAGCCGATTATCGAGCACATCGACCTCAGCGCGCAGGGCTTGCGCCGTCGCAGTTACGACTCGTTGAATCTCGGCATCCGGCGCGACGATGCCGTTATCGGCATACCAGGCAACGCGCAATCGCGATGTATCGATCGCACCGGGGTCGCCAGGGGCTACCGGCACCACGGCCGGATCGCACCCATCGGGGCCACAGATGATTGGCAGGGCAAGCACCAGGTCTTCGACGTAGCGCGCCATTGGTCCGATCTGCGTCAGCGAATCCAATACGCCCCCGTAAGGCACGATGTGACCAGTGCGCGGCGTACGACCCGAAGTCGGCTTGATTCCGCTAATCCCGCACAGGTGGGCCGGTTCGCGAATGCTGCCACCGGTATCCGAGCCGAGTTCCAGTGCCGAACCGCCGCTGGCGATAATCGCCGCCGAGCCACCGCTGCTGCCGCCTGGGCTGCGGGCGAGGTCATAGGGATTGTTGCTGCGCCCGTAGATCAGGTTATCGGTTTCGGCGCTCAAGGTCAGTTCCGGGGTATTGGTTTTACCGAGCAATACGGCACCAGCAGCACGTAAACGCGCCACCACCGGTGCATCCTGTTGCGGCACGAAATCACGGCGTCCTTGCGTACCGCCGGTCGAAACAATGCCGGCAGTATCGAGTGAATCTTTGATGGTGATGGGAACCCCGTGCAATGGGCCCTTGAAATCGCCACCGGCGGCGAGCTTGTCCAGCGCATCGGCTTCGCTACGCGCACGCTCCGCGACCAGCTGCACCACCGCGTTTAGGGACGGGTTAACGGCGTCGATGCGCGCGAGGCAGGCGTCGACTATTTCGCGCGCAGACAGTTCGCGCTTGCGCAGCGCATGCGCCATGGCGCTCGCGGACCAGTAGATGGAGTCATTCATGGCAAACGATTATCTGCCCAGTGAAGGTGATTATCCAGCCTCGATATGTCATCACCTGTTTTATGGGTTATCCAGGCTAGTCCTGATGGTCGAGTCTTGAAGACGCCACCGCAAAGCGCAGTACAAACTCGACCCCACGCACATCCAGCGGAACCAGGCGCAGCCTGGCGGAGCGCTTGCGATTTTTGATTTCGAGCATCCAGTGCGCCCGCATCGGGTCACCATTATCGATGTAGCGAATGTCTTCGTCGCGCGCAAGGCCGGCGATTAACTGCGGCTTGCCGTCCGCTTCCGAGCTGATTTCAATACTCGCTATCGGCGCATCGTAAAACCATTCGTGACGCTTGCTGACCTGCTCACCTGCCTCGAGCAACTGGCACATCGGTTCGCCCTCGATATCGACGATACTGATCTGCTGCCGCAGCAGTTCACCATTCGTCAGCTTGATACTCATCGACACCAGGTCGCTACGGTTTTCGATATTGTCAAAATCAATATTACCTTCGAAACCACGGGTGATTTCATGCACAAAGTACAATCCCAGGCCCTTGCCATGATGCTCCCGAATCCGCCGCGACGAAAATCCGAGCTGGTAGATTTTTTCGCGTTCGTCCGCAGCAATATGGGGGCCGCGATTGTAAACCCTGAGTACTCCTTCGCCAGCGTCCTGGGCCAGGCTGATTGCAACGGGGTTGTGGCGTTGACGCTTCGCTTTCTGACGTGCATAAAACAGAGCGTTGTTAATCAGATTCTCGATCAGCAAAACCATGTGGTTTTCGTTCCCCACCATTTCACTGTCGTTGCGCAACAGAATCTTGAACTGTTCGGCCTCATATTCGCCGGCCATCGGCCAGTTCTGATTCAGACCGAGCCCATCAGGGTTCGCGACGATCGGTAACAGCGCACGGCGCAGCGCATGACTCATCAGGAAAGTAGGCTGAAAAGGCGCCGAACCGGCTTCCGCAGGATTCAGCTGCGCCTGAAAATAGTGTTCTTCACTATCGTATATGCGATTGGCGACGTGTAGCGCGATGTTGTCAGTGGTCGACAGGTCGAGCAAATCCCACAAGTAGAGCAGGGCATCCGCGGCCTCTCGATAGGTTTGTTGCTCGCCCTCGGCACAGATCTGCTGTGCCTGCTTGAGCGCGGTTTGCGCGCGATCATAGCTGATCACGCCATTGTGGCGGACCTCGGAGGCAATGTTCTTGAAATGCAGAAATTTCTCATCGTACTCGATGTATTCCAGCAGGCGTTCACTGATAAACATTTTCAGCTTGTCGGCATGATCGGAGTAGGTGCGCGCACGCGTCCCGAGTTCGCGTTTGGTATCAAGCAACTCACCTATCTGACTGCGATATTGTTGAGATTGATGCCGGTAACGCGAGTTTGCCCTGATAAACCTGCGCACGTCATAGAACACCAGCGCCAGCAAACCGAGCGTGCCAAGCAGCAGGTAATCCTGGCGCAACAATTGCCCCATCAACGGATTGCCGTCAATAATCCCGGGGTGAATCATTACGAATTGCCAACTGATGATAAAAACGGCGCCCAGGGTACTAAGCCAGGGATAGGGCAGACGCACCGGATTCATTTTGCCGCGCCCACGGGTACCCAACAGTAGGCGCCCTCGTCGCCAAAGGTCACAATACCCTCGCCGCGGTTACACAGGTCTCCAAAGTCCTTGTCGACTACCGCGAAGGCACGGCGCAAGGTCTTGATGTGCTGGCGATAACTGGCGTAGGAAAATTTATCGACATCGCTATCGAGACGTTCAGCGATCTGTCCCGCGGTGAGCGGGCGTGGCGAGGATTCCACAAGCTCGCGCAAAAGCTTGCGTGGTGTCGGTGCCAGGGGGCGGCGCGCGTTGCCAGGATTCATCAGACGCTGTCCCTTCCAGTAAACATTCCAGCTCGTCAGGTCGATGCTCAGTTCGCCGCTAGTGATCACGTTGAGCGTGGTCGAAAGATCGCTATCGATGGACACTTGCCGCAACACCGCACGGATTCGCCAGCACAATACCTGTTCGACGTTATTTTGATGTTTGGCGATAAAATCGGCGGCCGCGAACTGCTCCAGTGCCGCGCGCTCGATATCGGTGCCGGCATGTTCGGACAGGTAAATAATCGGCAACTGTGGCCACTTCTTGCGCAGCGCATTGGATACGGTAAAACCCGCCTGGTCATTGCCGTTCATCCGCGCATCCAGCAGCGCAACGTCCGGTGGCGAATCCTTTTCAAGCAACGCGATCTTCTGCCGCGCGGCCTCGGCAAAATGATAAATCGCGAGCGTGTTTGGCTTACCGTCAAAGTCTTCCGTCTCGAGCACAGCGGAAAACTTTTTGATCCAGTGAGTTTGATCCTCGACCCAGAATATCGCTGCCATCAGTCCGTCAACACTTGCATTCTATCCATTGGAATCGCCCACCTGGGAGCGTTTCTGGAACTCGAAAACACCCCCGTGAAAATCAGATATTTCTAAATAAAACAGGAATTTGCAGAAAATTTTAGCCTGTATTCACGGTTTTTCACCGATTTTTCACAGCGCCTGCCTAAATTCTATCCATGTTTCATAGATTCACGGTAATTCAGATGCTTATTGAACTTCTCAGGCTTTGTACGGAGATCGTCACCTTAGCCAAATTCGGCTGGCGCAACAGCTTTTACGCCTGCCGATTCGGGCCCGAATTCGGGCAAAGCGCGTTCATCTGCAAATTGCGACACGGCTGCGGCCGCGACGTCAAAGCGTCTCGCATCACCCGAAACAGCATCAATTTTGTTAAATTCTAGAACTAACTAAGGAGTAATTATTATGAACAGCCTTTACTTTTTGCCGGAAATGCCCGGTGTTTCGATCGCGGTCTGGATTATCGCGAGCATGGCTTTCCTGTTTCTGGCCAGGGAGCCTGTACACAAAATGCTGGAAGCCTGTTCCGACGCTACGGCGGGCGGTTTACGCAAACTCGCGGAATGGATGAAGCAAACCGCCCATGCCATGCGCGAGAAGGATCGCAAGGTACTGCTCGAGTCCGGCGTCGCCAAGATCCAGGGCGAAATCCTGCAAGAGTTTTCCAAGATCGACATGGCCAATACCAAGACCCTGGCCGATTATCCAAAACTGCAACTCAAGCTGGCCGACCGCATCAGCCAGTTGGAGAGCGATTACGACGACTGTGGCCAGGTCACGCCGCAAGCTCCCGGCTGGAGCGAAGTCATTGACAGTATCGGCCGGGCACAGAGTCCGTCGAATGATCGGATTATCGAAAAAATGCTGTCCGAAATGCACAAATCAGCGGTCGAGGGCGAGAAAAAAGCCCTGTCCGAGTTTCGCGAATCTACCTCCAAGCGACACAAAATCCTCAGCTCTATGGCGCCGGTCTGGAAGCGTGTCGAAAAACTCGGCAAGGAGATCAACGGCAAAGTCGACAAGGTCATGGAAAACAGCAAGAACATCGAGAAGTACATGTCGCGCTACGAAAAGATTTCTGCCGCTGAGCCGGAGTCGGTCGATATGCTGTCATCCAAGGTTACCAAGTTGTTCATCATCTCGCTGATCGTCATCGCTGTTGGCCTGGTCGGCGCGTTCATCAACTTCAACCTGATCGCGTTGCCGATGTCAGAGTTGGTCCCCGCCGGGGTGCGCGTGGCCGGCATGCAGGTCTCCGAAGTATCTGCCCTGGTCATCGTTTCGCTGGAGCTGGTGATGGGTATTTTCATGTTCGAAGCCATAGGGGTCACCAATACCTTTCCACAGATATCCAATATGACCCGCGGTAAACGCAAGATTATCCTGTTCGGCTGCCTCCTCGGCCTGCTTTTCCTGTCAACGGTCGAAGCTTCCCTCGCCGTGCTGCGTGAAGATCTGGCCGAAGCCAGCACCGCGCTCGATATCAGCCTCGCGGGTAATGCAACTGCCATCGCAGATAATGTCAATTCCCATATCACGCTGATCGGGCAGGCACTGCTCGGCTTCGTACTGCCGTGGATCCTGGCGGTTATCGCGATACCACTGGAGATGTTCATCGAAGCCAGCCAACATGCTTTTGCGCGAGCCTACACGATACTGATCACACTGCTGTGCCACCTGGCTACCGTGATCGCTTACCTGATCGAAGGATTGTTCAAAGTCTTTATGCACCTGTTTGAAATCTACATCATCATCCCGGTGCAGGTCGCGAATCTGTTCAACGGCAAGGCAGACGACGGGGTTGGCGGCAAAAGCGTCAGCGCCACTTAATCATGGAGAACGAGATGCAAACAATAATCAAGAATGCTGTGCTGGCGGTAACACTCGCGACCGCGGTCGCGGGCTGCACCGACAGCAAGCAATATGAAACTTCGTACTGCTCGCTAATCGATATTTCCGGCACCTACGCCGCTGAGAAGTTGAGCGTGGTCAACACGGTCAAGGCTGGCATCGTGCCGCAGATGATCCCTGGTGACAGCCTCTTCTTCGTCAAGATCGACAGCAACAGTTACTCTGAAGATAACCTGGTCACCAAGCTGACTCTTGACTACCGGCCCACCAGGGCGAATAGCCAGAAGCTGGCGGTTGCGCGCAAGCTCGACGATTTCGGCAAGGGTCGGGCACGCTCGAACCTGACCGATATCAGCGGTGCCTTGATGCTGTGCTCCGACTACCTCAAGGCGGCCCAGTCCGGCACCAAGGTCATGTTCGTGTTCAGCGACATGAACGAGGAATTACCGAAGGGTGTGGTGCGCAAGTTTGCCGACGACGAGTTTGACGGTATCGATATCGTTGCGATGAACATCATCAAGCTCAACAAGGACAGCGTCAATCCGGAAGTCTATCGCACGCGCCTCGAGCAATGGCATCAGCGCGCGACGGCCTCCGGCGCGCGCAGCTGGAACACGTTGATCGATGCGACCAAGATCCCGGAATACATCCAGCAGGTAAAATTGTGACCGCTGCCGCCAAAGCGAATTTAACGGTGGCAAGCTGCACTCTTGAAAGCGCCGGCGCGATAAGCTCGAGCGGCTGATCGCGCCGGATTGACACTCCCCTCGAGTGACCCGCCGGGGTCGCTGGCAGCACTTCTGCTGTGTTACCCGCTTCGGCGGGTTTCTTTTTGAACCGGTACCGTCACAAGTTGCCCCGAGTATCGCGCACTGGTACTTTTAACCTTAAAGTTGCGATTTGAAACCTTTGGCTTACCCTCTGCCATCAGCACTGCCGATACCAGTCCAAATACCCGGTCGCAAGATGCAGACCCCGGCAGTTTACCAACTAAAGAAATGAGGGGAATAACATGAAATCACGTTTTCTAAGCCATAGCCTTATCGCCGCCTGCCTGGCGATCCTGTCACTCGGTTTTCACGCAAAAACATGGGCCGGCGTCGACGCCTTCGAACGTATCTTCTTCTTTGGTGACAGCCTGTCCGATGCAGGTAATATTTTCGCAATCACCGGGGAAACAGCACAGCCACCCTACGATATCATCCCGTCAAGACCCTACGACATCGACGGCTACCAGTTCAGCAACGGCAAGACCTGGGCGCAATGGTTTGCGCGTCACCTGGAGCTGAAGCGCTCCGGACAGGCGGCGCTGTTTGCCCAGGGTACCAACGGCAACTACGCCTATGGCGGTGCGCGGGCGCGAAATAGCGAAGGCGCAGCGCCGTCCAGCCACGCGCAGCTGGCGCTTTTTCTGCAGGACTACCACGACAGGATCGATCCCGCAGCACTCTACGTGATTCAGTTTGGCGGGAACGACATCCGCGATGCGATTGAAAAATTCTTCCAGGTTATCGGCTCGAATCCGCACGATCCGACTATCTTTAACGAGGCAAGTCAGCAGGCCGGGCTCATCATTCAGGCAGCCGTTACGGCTAACATCGAGCTAATCGAGAAACTGTACAACAACGGCAATGGCGCGAACCACTTCCTGGTCGTAAATGCCCCTAATCTTGCGCTCACACCGGCAATTCAGGGTCTGGGCTCGCAACCGGCCTTTATCGCAAACATGATATCCGGATCCTACAACGATGGGCTGGCTGCAGGTGTTAGCACAGTTACCTCACTGCCTGGAATATCGATTAACCATCTCGATCTGTTCTCGCTGATAAATTCGATTGTCGAAGATCCGCGGTCGTTTGGCATCAACAACGCACAATTGCCCTGTCTGATCTTTTCGCCTGCAGCAGACGGATCACCCAAAGCCTACAGCTATTGCAGCAAACCAAACAAATACCTGTTCTGGGACGGCATTCATCCCACTGCAAAAATTCACAAGATCGTCAGCGAGGCCGCCGAGTCGATATACCAATAGCCTTTCCCAGTTCAAAACCAAAGTTAGCTGCTCGTCTCCTTGCCCCGCTCTCGCGGGGTTTTTTTTGTGCTACGTGATGTATTCCGCAATCAGCTCAGTCAAAATCCTGGTGCGCAGGCGCGACAGGTCTATTCCGTCATCACTGTGGTTGCTGTGCGCAGTTATTGCCTGCTACTCGTGCGCCCCCGGGGGCTGTCGGCAGTCGACAGCAGGCTTGTGCGATCTGTTGCTGTTGTACTGTCGCCGTGAAACAGTCAGCTTAAAAATGTTTACGCGCAGATCGGATCGGTGTTAGTTTGCAGTCTTTGCCCAGCAACGAGATACCGGTGTTTTACAAAACCAGCGAACCCCACGGATTGCCCCACGACCCCTTCAAGAGCTGCATTGTGCCGCGGCCGATCGCCTGGGTGACGTCGATTCACCCCAATGGTGCGATCAACCTGGCACCGTTCAGTTATTTCAACGCCCTGGCCAGCGATCCACCGATCGTGATGATCGCCTTCACCGGCTATCACCAGCACGGAGGCGAAAAAGACACGCTGCACAATATCAAGACAGGCGGCGAATTCGTCATCAACATGGTGCCGCTTGCACTCAAGGACGCGATGAATACCACCACGGCTCCTTTCGATCACGGTATCAGCGAACTCGAAATGGCCGGTTTGACCGCCGAACCCTCGGCACTGGTCAAACCACCACGCGTGGCCGAGGCACCGATTCACCTGGAGTGTGAGTTCTTCCAGGAAATTGTACTGCCCTGTACGCTCGAGAACAGCATCAATCACACCATCCTCGGCAAGGTGCTGGGCGTCCACATCCGTGACGAAGTGTTAAGCGATGGTCTGATCGATCTCGACAAAATCAAGCCGCTGGCGCGGCTTGGTTACCAGGAGTACACCGCGGTCGATAACATCTTCAAGATGACGCGCCCGAACAACTGAGTTTTTTTCAGTCCTCGACGTCGCTTTGCAGCGACCGCTGGAACTCGGCGGAAACGCCTGCGGAGAATCTGGCGAGACCGTTTTTGATAAAATGCTGGCGCATCGGGTGCCCGTTGCCTCCCTCGGCGCACATTTCAGCCTGTGGTGTCACGCGCTCAACGACCGGCCAGTGACCGGGCTGGGGGTCGGCGCCTTCCGCCACGATTTCCAGTGGGTCGTCTTCGCTGATCGCCGGGTATTGTTCGATGTCCATGAACTGCCAGGTCGCTTCCAGCGGGATGTTGTTGTGCGGATCGTAAAAATATACCGACCAGAATATTCCGTGGTCGATTGCGCCCTCGACTTCGATATCCGCTGCCTCGAGCCGATCCTTGAGCGCGAACAAGTCCTCCCTCGAGTTCACCGTGAACGATACGTGATCGAAGCCCAGCGGGAGACTGGTGCGGTTCCCGGGGAACTTACGATTCATCACCGTGGCACCAGCGTATTCGAAAAAGGCGACATGCGTGGCGCCGTCGGGAAACTGGAAAAAATAGTGCCGATAACCATCGTGACCGATGCCGGCACTGAGTTTCAACCCCAGCAGGTCACGGTAAAAGCGAATCGTGGTCACCATGTCGTCGGTAATAAAAGCGAGATGATTAATACCTTGCAGTTTCATAGTGTTACCCTTTGTTTGCAGCCGGCCCATGTCCCTCGGCTATTCAACGGTCACCGACTTGGCGAGGTTGCGCGGCTGGTCGACATCGGTACCGCGCAAAACGGCAACGTGGTAACTGAACAGCTGCAGCGGGATGGTCGACAGTATTGGGGTTACCCAGCGGGTGTCGCAGTCCATTTCAACCACCACATCATCCGTTGCGGCGTCCAGGTGCGCGCCGCGATGGGCGAATACGTAGAGCTTGCCGCCGCGCGCCTTCACCTCCTGCATGTTGGAATGCAGCTTTTCCAGCAACTCGTCATTGGGTGCCACTACAATAACCGGCATCTCCGCATCCACCAGCGCGAGCGGACCGTGCTTGAGCTCGCCGGCCGGGTAAGCCTCGGCGTGAATATAGGAAATTTCCTTGAGCTTGAGCGCACCTTCCATCGCGATCGGATGATGCTCGCCACGACCCAGAAACAGCGCGTGCTGCTTGTCGACAAAATCTTCGGCGATGACCTCGATCTGCGAATCCAGCTTCAACAGCTTTTCCACCTGCCCCGGCAAGGCATTGAGTTCGCGGACTATGCCGGCGATCGTTTCATCATCGAGGCGCTGCTGCTTTTTACCGAGTGACACCACCAGCATCAGCATGGCTACCAGCTGGGTAGTGAAGGCCTTGGTCGAAGCGACGCCGATTTCAGGGCCTGCGCGGGTCATCATCACCAGGTTGGATTCGCGCACCAGCGAGGATTCGGGGGCGTTGCAAATGCTTAATGATCCACAATAATTCGGCGATTTCAGGCTGCGCAACGCAGACAGGGTATCGGCAGTTTCGCCGGACTGCGACAAGGTGACAAACAGGGTGTTTTGCGGCACTACCACTTTACGGTAGCGAAATTCGCTCGCCACCTCGACCTGGCAGGGAATGTCGAGCAGGCCCTCGATCCAGTAACGCGCCACCAGACCGGCGTGGTAACTGGTGCCGCAGGCGATGATCTGGATGTTTTCGACCCTGGCAAAAATGGCGTCAGACTCGTAACCGAAAATCGCCTCGAGCACAGCGCGGTCACTGACGCGCCCTTCCAGGCACTCGGCGATGGCCTGGCCCTGTTCATGGATTTCTTTCAGCATGTAATGGCGGTAGTTGCCCTTGCTGGCAGAATTACTGTTCTGTTCGCTGACCTTGATTTCCGGGGTTTTGCGCTTGCCCGTGGCATCGTGGACCTGGTAGTTGTGATGGTGCAACACCACGTAGTCGCCTTCATCGAGATAGACGAAGCGATTGGTGACCGGTAACAGCGCAGATACGTCGGAGGCGACAAAGTTCTCCTTGATGCCGATACCGACGACGAGTGGATTGCCGCGCCGACAGGCCACCAGGGTATGCGGATCGTCGGTCGCGATAATGCCGAGTGCAAACGCTCCTTCAAGCTCATCGACCGACTTCTTCACCGCGGCAAATAAATCGCCCTGGTAATGACTATCGATTAAATGGGCGACCACCTCGCTGTCGGTTTCCGAGCTGAATTCGTAACCCGCCTGCAGCAGGCGCTCGCGAATAGCTTTGTAGTTCTCGATGATGCCGTTGTGCACCACGGCAATGCGATCACTGGAGAAATGCGGATGCGCGTTGGTTTCGGAAGGGGCGCCGTGTGTCGCCCAGCGTGTGTGCGCGATGCCGATGTGCCCGGGTTGCTCCTTCGGCATTTTGGCTTCCAACTCCTTTACCTTGCCAAGGGCGCGGAACCGTTCCAGCTTGTGGTCCTGGATCAGTGCCATGCCTGCTGAATCATAACCCCGGTACTCGAGCCGATATAATCCTTCGAGCAGTATCGAACTTACGTCACGTTGCGCCAGCGCGCCGACTATTCCACACATGGATTACGTTTCCCCGGTTTGTTTTTTCGGTCTTGACCAGCCGTCAATGGTAACCTGTTTCGCGCGCGACAGGGTAAGCCTGTCGGCTGCTACATCTTTGGTGATAGTCGAGCCAGCCCCGATAGTCGCATTGCGCGCCACCCGCACGGGGGCCACTAACTGCGTATCCGAACCCACGAATACCCCATCTTCAATAATCGTCTTGAACTTGTTGGCGCCGTCATAATTACAGGTAATGGTACCCGCGCCGATGTTAACGCCGCTGCCCATCTCGGTATCACCGATGTAGCTCAGGTGATTCACTTTACTGCCCTGGCCGATGCGCGCCTGCTTGGTTTCGACGAAGTTCCCGATCCTGACCTCATCTGCGCATTCGGTACCCGGGCGGATACGCGCGAACGGGCCGATGCTCACCTTGCGACCGATGATCGCATCCTCGATCGACGTCATCGGCTTGATTTCGCTGCCGGCGTCGATACGCGTATTGCGAATCACGCAATTGGCGCCGATACGTACGTTATCGCCGAGACTCACCTCGCCTTCGAAGATACAATTTATGTCGATCTCGACATCGTGGCCCACGGTCAGCTCACCGCGCACATCGATGCGCGTCGGATCGTAAAGCTTGACGCCCTGGGCCATCAACGCGCTTGCCGCGCGTTGGCGGTAAAGCGTCTCGACCTGGGCTAATTGCTGCTGATTATTGATGCCATTGACCTCGTTGGCATCCTCGCAGACGACCGCCGAAACGATTTCACCCTGCGCCGCGGCGATCGCGACTACGTCTGTCAGGTAATACTCACCCTGAGCATTAGTGTTGTCGAGGGCCATGACCAGCTTGCGCAACCCTGCGCCGCGGAGCAACAGGATACCGGAATTACATTCGGTGATTTCTGCCTGTGCCCGGCTGGTATCTTTCTGCTCGACGATGGCGCAGACACCACCATCTGCGGCGCGCACGATACGGCCATAACCGTGGGGATTCTGCGGGATAAAGCTGAGTACTGTAACCGCGGCAGCACCACGTTGTTTCACCAGCTGCGCGAGTGTTGCGCCACGAATCAGCGGGACGTCGCCCACCAGTACCAGCACATCGTTACCAGTATCGATCACATCAAGACATTGCTGCAGCGCGTGGCCTGTCCCCAATTGCTGTGCCTGTTCGACGAAGGTGACCGGTTGTTGTGCCATGGCTTCGCGCACCTGCGCAGCGCCATGGCCCACGACCAGGATAATCTGGTCAGGCTGTAGCTCGCGACTACTGGCGACGACGTGCTGCAGGATCGGCTTGCCGGCAAGTTCGTGAACCACCTTGGGCCGCGAGGACATCATACGCGTGCCCTGGCCGGCGGCGAGAATAACAACAGATAATGGCATGGATGGATTCTAGATCAAA
>Ga0316187_10002342_pt1 | contig 16478 bp, 14 predicted proteins | sample CroRivburrow1_MG_FD_204927 | JGI IMG/M metagenome (GOLD analysis project Ga0316187, IMG submission 204927) | Coastal sediment microbial communities from Maine, United States - Cross River worm burrow 1 | ecosystem: Environmental > Aquatic > Marine > Coastal > Sediment | place: USA: Maine... | reverse complement strand
TACCAGAAATGGGATTTAAACAATTTCATTTTATATTTATTTCTTAAGGGCTTTAATGGCTTTTAAATATTTTGCCAATTCTTCTTTAATTTTTGGTGATAATATTACCACACCAATCATATTGGGTACTACCATCGCAAAGATCATTGCGTCAGAAAAATCAATTACGGCGCCAAGACTAATAGATGAACCTACAATTACAAAAAACAAGAAAAGAACCTTGTATACTAAATCAGTAATTTTACCTTTTCCGAAAAGGAATTTCCAGCCTTGCATTCCGTAATAAGACCAAGAGATCATAGTTGAAAAAGCAAATAAAATAACTGCTATTGTTAAAATTATTGAAAAATGAGGTATCACTGAATCAAAGGCCGTAGCTGTTAATTCAACTCCTTGTTTTATCTCAATTCCGTAATCAAAAAAACCACCTTTAATATTCGTAATTACTAAAACCAACGCTGTCATAGTACATATGACAACAGTATCAATAAATGGTTCCAACAACGCAACAATACCTTCACTGGCAGGATATTTTGTTTTTACAGCAGAGTGAGCAATGGCTGCTGATCCAACACCAGCTTCATTGGAAAAAGTACCTCTCCTAAAACCTTGAATTAAGACCCCAATAAATCCACCAGCTATTCCAAGACCTGTAAATGCACCATTAAAAATCAAACCGAATGCTTTTGGCAACAAGCTTATATTCAATAAAATTATTACTAGAGCCGCTCCCACATATATCACTGCCATAAATGGAACTATCTTTTCCGTAACAGAAGCAATTCGTTTAATACCACCAATAATTACAACTGCAACAATAGCAGCCATAACAAATCCAAAATACATACCTGCATTTTCATTGGTCAATCCAAATAATTGAACAAATTGAGCAGAAGCCTGATTAGCCTGAAACATATTTCCACCACCAAATGAACCGCCAATAACCATAACAGCAAAAATTACAGCTAATATTTTTCCAAAACCACCCATTCCTTTTTCTTTCAAGCCCTTAGTAAGATAATACATGGGTCCACCATAAACTACACCATTTTCATCCACATCTCTATACTTTACACCCAAGGTACATTCAGCAAATTTTGAAGCCATACCTAATAATCCAGCAAGGATCATCCAAAACGTTGCTCCTGGACCACCAATAGACAGCGCTACTGCCACACCAGCAATATTCCCTAAACCAACTGTGGCTGATAAAGCTGCAGTCAATGCTTGAAAATGAGAAACTTCGCCTTCAGCACCTTCAACAGCAATGGTTTCAAATGCATCACCTCCCGGGGTTTGATCACCAAAAGCTTTATCCACTTCATGATGATCTACATCGTCATATTTGCCTTGAACAACTTTTATTGATGTACCGAATAGACGAATCTGAGCAAAATTAAACGTTAATGTAAAATAAATTGCACCCCCTAATAATACAAACAAAACCCAAGGGATTTGTATTGTATCTGTAAAAGGAATAGCATAAAAAATGGCATCAACAAACCAACCCGTATAGCTTTTGAATATAGTGTCAATTTTTTCTGAAGCACTTTGTTCTTGTGCAAAAGATATAAATGGAATTATAAGAAATAGTAATGAGAGAAATTTTTTCTTCATGATAAATTGGGTTAGGTTTTAATTTTCTGACTCGCAATATCACAAAAAAAAGCAGTTAGTACAAATTTTGATGGTTAAATGTTGAGATATACTAAATTGGCTATAATATTAAACCCTTTATTTAATAAAAAATAAAGGGTTTAATTTGATTTTTAATGAGTAAATTAAATAAATCCACCACCTTGAGTTTCATTATCTTTTCTATTTTTTCTAGAACGTTGTTTGGTTTTTCCTCCGCCAAATCTATACATGAATCCTAAGTAAGCCGTTCTACTTTCCCAATTGAATTGACCACTTTGAGGATAAGGATTTTCAGAATCAAATTTAAATTTCATTCCTTTGAAAATATCATTCACCCTAAAAGTAATAGTACCTTTTTTCTTTATCACATTTAAGCTAGCCCCAGTATTGATCATCCACATTGGATCAACGTCAAATTGAATACTTTTACCACCACCTCTGTACATGGCAAATAATTGAAAGCGTAAGTTTTTAGTTGCTGTAAAATTATTGCTTAACCTAAAATTCACTGCATTATTTGTAACTTCTACTTCAGAACCATTCGCTATTCCATTCTCTTTTTGAGTATATAAGTCTGCACTAGCATTGGTTCTCCACCATTTAGTTATTTTGTAATTAGTAGAAAACTCAAAACCATAGCGGTCATTGCTTGAAGTATTAAAATATGATAATTCTACCTTATCATCATCAAGCGGATCTATGTTCAATATTCTCGTAATATTATCATTTACACGTCTATAAAAAGTGCCTAAGGTTAATGAACCATTTTTAATTTTTCGTGTATAATTTAATTCAAAAGAATTCGTAAACTGCGGTTTCAAATTAGGATTGCCCACTGAAGTTATTTGTGGAGTGCTCCATTCTCTAATGGGATTTACCTGTTGGATAGACGGTCTGTCTACACGGCGACTATAACTTACTTGAAATTGATTTTTTTCACTTGGATTATAGGTAAAAAAAGTAGAAGGATATAATGAGAATATCTCGTCAGTATATTTTTCAATTTGATTTCCTTTAGTTTTTATAAATGTTCCTTCAACTTCATATTGTTCTAGTCTAGCCCCTATTTGCATTGATAATTTACCAAATTTATGGCTATAAGTTGCATATCCAGAGTAAATATCACGGTTGTATTCAAAAGACGAATTTCCTATTGGTTCTGTGATAAACCAACCATTATTATCGTCAATTAAATTACCTTCGTTGTCATATACAAATTCATGTTGAGTTGTTACATTATCGTTTTTGGTTTCCCTCAATCGTAACTCCAATCCTAACTCTAATTTCCCATTTTCAGAAACTGGATTTGTATAATCTACATTAAAAAGTTTAGTACTTCTTTCGTTTTCAATGTCATCAATATAGTTATTAGTTAAGTCTGTAAGATTTAATAATTGCTTATAAGTGGCATCCTCCGGGGATTTATTTTTAGAATAATTTGCTTCAAATTCAATGTTATGATCTTTTTTTACAAATTCGAGTTTATAATTAATATTATAAGCTCCGGACTTACTATCAGTAATGGAATGAACAGGGTTGTTGCTATTAAAAGCGGGATCATCATTAAATGTTACAATAGTATTTCCTAATGCATTATCCTCAAAAAAGTTTTGAGTTGTATATAAAGACACCGTATTTTTTTCATTAATATAAATATCAGCACCTAATTTTAAAAGGTGAGATGTACGATCGTTATTAAAAATAAAATCTTGAACAGAATTATTATCTCTTCTTACAACTTGACCAAAATTGTCACGTTTGCCAGTATTTAAACCATAGTTTGTAAAAAAGTTAACTTTCCCAGTTTTATAATTCATATCTAAAGAACCATTAAAACGTGTATTTTCTCCCCTTGTTACACCCGTATTAAAAGTGCCATTGAAACCTTGATTTGCATTTTTATGTAAAATAATATTTATCATTCCGCTCATTCCTTCCGGGTTATATTTTGCTGAAGGATTAGTGATTAATTCTATACTTTTTATTGAAGTAGAAGGTATTTGTTGTAATAATTGTGCTGCACTAACATTGCTAGGTTTACCATCAACTAAAACGCGTACATTTTCATTACCTCTCAAACTTATATTACCTGTTTGTTGATCTACACTAACTGATGGTACATTATTCAGTAATTCTGAGGCTGTGGTTCCGGCAGAGGTAAGATCTTTGCCAACATTGATTACTCTTCTATCAATTTTTTGGGTTATTGTCGTTGTTTCAGCCCTAACTACAACTTCATTAAGACTTGCACTTTCTTCAATCAATGCAATAACACCAACATTTTGCTTTAAGCTTTTCGGAGTCAAATGTATTTCTTTAGAATATGTTTTGTACCCTATGAATTGAATCTCAACTATATTTTTTCCTTCGGGAATTTTAGAAATTTTAAAGTCGCCATTTTCATCAGTAATAGAACCCGTAATTGTTTTCCTACTAGTATCCATGATTACAATAGTTGCATAAGGCACTGGATGTTGAGTTTTTGCATCAATTACGTTACCAGATACAACACCGTTTTTTGGCAATTTATCCAGGGCTAATTGTCCTGTCATGTTAAAACTAATGCAAATACATATTAAAAAAATAATTTTTTTCATCCGTTAGATTTTTTTTGTGATTATATTTATTTTTCAGAATTATTCGTTGAATATTTTTGAAGCGATACTAGGAAGACGTTCCTATGTAACTTTTGTAACATAGTTTAACATGTCATTAACACACATTTAACGAATGAGAAAAAGAACCTTAGTGCTGGGAGCCTCATTGAATTCTAATCGATATTCAAATATTGCCATTAAAAAACTAGTTAAGAATAAGCATGAGGTTATAGCCATTGGTTTAAGAAAAGGAAATATTGAGAACGTCAAAATTGATACTGGATATCCTCAGTTAAAAGATATTGACACAGTTACATTATATGTAAAACCAGAACGACAAGATGAGTATTATGAATACATAATTTCAATAAAGCCTAAGCGGGTAATTTTTAATCCGGGAACTGAGAATAGAGAATTTATTGAATTATTAGAAAGTCATAATATTGGAGTAGAAGTTGCCTGCACTTTGGTTTTACTGACAATAGGTCAATACTGATTTTGATTGGCAACTATATATGCATCAGGCACCTTATTATCTATTTTGATTGTTTTTCCTTCTTTAGCTAATATAACGTGGTCAAAAACAGTTTCAGCTTCCTCTTTAAATATATCTAAATTATTATATCTACTTGAGTAATGTCCTAATATCAATTTACCGGCATTGGCTTTTTTCGCTATTTTACCTGCTTCTTGAGCCGTAGCGTGCTTGGTGTTTTTAGCTAAATTTATTTTATCAGTTAAAAAAGTCGATTCATGGTATAACAAATTAACATTTTCAAATAGAGAAGTGATACTTGGTTTATAACTTGTATCGCTACAAAAAGCATAACTTAATTGCCTTAGTGGATTATGCGTAAGGATATGATTTTTGATTATTACTCCATTTTCTTTTATAAAATCCTTTCCGTCTTTCAGATTTTGAAAATCGCAAATTTCTATTTCAGGATTTTCTTTAATGACCTCGATATTTAATTTTCGTTTCCCTTCTTTTTCTTTGAATAAAAATCCATTGGTATAAATTCTGTGATCTAAGGGTATAGTGGACACTTCAACCTTTTCATCTTCAAAAATTAATTCACTTTTTTCGCTACACAATTCATGAAAATGAATATCGTAACTAAGCCAGGTTTTTGAAACTTTCAATTGTAATTGAATAATGTCCTTAAGACCAGTTGGACCGAAGATATGAAGATCTTTATTTCTATTTAATAAACCAAATGTAGAAATTAAACCTACCAATCCAAAAAAATGATCTCCGTGCAAATGGGAGATGAATATATGGCTAATTGCTGAAAATTTAATTTTATATTTTCTAAGTTGAGTTTGGGTACCTTCCCCGCAATCAATTAAAAAATGTCGGTTATTTATTTCTAAAAACTGAGATGTTGGATGAGCAAAAGTTCTTGGTGTAGCTGAGTGACAACCTAATATGGTTAGACTAATACTCATTTAACAACAATTCGTTTCGAAATAATCTCGTTATTAGTTTTAATCGAATAAATATAAATTCCTGAATCTAATTTGTCCCTGTAGAACGCAATTGTATTCAACCCAATCTTTGTAGTTTGTTTTTTAATATAGACTACGTTTCCAATTAAATCTTTAACTGAAAATTCAATTTCATGTACAGCTTCGGTATTGAATTTTATTTTAGTAGTAACACTAAATGGATTAGGTGAGGCAACAATATTTTTTATTACCATGGTGGAATCTTTCACAACAGTATTGCTTTTATCCTGCTGTGAAAAAACAGTTGAATAAATTGAAACCAAAAAAATAAATAAGAGTAGTTTTTTTACCATAAGCTATTTGTATTAAAATCCTAAATCTTTTTCAATATTCTCCATTTCAATTATATCTTTTGCTTCTTCAAGTGTCGGCGCAGTGATAATTTCATCTGGAATATCATCGACATTAATTCCGTCAAAAACTATTACAAAAGACATGCCATTCATTCTATGAATTTCTGAATATTGTAAAAATAATAAGATGTTTTCTGTTTTTCCCCCTCGATTTTCAGAAATGTCTATTATTAAATTTTCGTTTTTAAAATTAGTAAATATTTTTGAAAAATCAGTAAAAAATTTTTCGATCGATTTTCCTTCGCTTTTACATATAGTTGCTTGTTCTGTTTTTTTAATTATCATAAAGATAAATAATTATTTTTTAATTTGTTGGGCTAGCAAATAGATAACAGCCATTCTAATTGCAACCCCATTTTCAACCTGGTTCAAAATTATAGATTGATTCGAGTCGGCCACATCACTGGTGATTTCAACACCCCTATTAATTGGTCCGGGATGCATGATTACAATATCCTTTCCAACCGAGCTTAAAACGTCTTTATTAATTCCAAATAATTGAGTATATTCCCTTACAGAAGGAAAATATTTTATATCCATCCGTTCATGTTGAACTCGTAAAACGTTAGCAACATCGCACCATTCTAATACTTTTTTAAGGTTTGTTTCTACCGTAACACCCAGGCCAGTAATATATTTTGGTATGAGCGTTGTAGGTCCGCAAATTTTCACTGTGGCACCCTGAAGTTGAAGAGCGAAAATATTTGAAAGAGCAACCCTTGAGTGTAATATGTCTCCTATAATTACAACTTTTTTACCTTTAACAGTGCCTAATTTTTCTTTAATGGAATATGAATCTAAGAGGGCTTGAGTTGGATGTTCATGAGCTCCATCACCCGCATTAACTATCTTCGCATTCACATGTTTAGATAAAAAAACACCGGCCCCTACATTTGGATGTCTCATAACAACAATATCAACTTTCATTGATAAGATGTTATTCACTGTATCAATTAGTGTTTCACCTTTTTTGACTGATGATTGACTTGCAGAAAAATTAATAATGTCCGCTGAAAGCCTTTTTTCAGCTAGTTCAAAAGAAAGTTTTGTACGTGTACTATTTTCAAAAAACAAATTGGCGATTGTGATATCACGCAATGAAGGAACCTTTTTTATAGGCCTATTAATAACCTCTTTAAAATGGTCTGCTGTTTCAAAAATAAGTTCAATATCTTCTTTTTTAAGATATTTAATTCCTAAAAGATTATCTACACTTAATTGTTTCATTTTAGTTATCACTTATAATATATACGGCATCTTTTTCACCATTTTCTTGCCAAGAAACTTTTACCTTCTCAGAATTTATAACATCAACTTGTCTTCCCTTATAATCAGGTTGTATTGGTAGGTCTCGGCTAAAACGTCTATCAATTAATACCAATAATTCTATAGATTTAGGCCTGCCAAAAGCCTGTACAGCTGTTAGTGCAGATCTAATACTCCTACCTGAGAATAATACATCGTCTATAAAAACTACTTTCTTGTCTTCTACTATAAAATCAATTGTTGTTTTACTAGCCTCCAAAGGTTCATCCCGTCTTCTAAAATCATCTCGAAAAAAAGTAATATCAAGATGACCAATATTTATGGATTTTATCTTGTAGTTTTTTCTTAATACTTGAATCAATCTATTAGCCAGGAAAATACCTCGAGGCTGCAAGCCTATCAATACTGTATTAGAGAAATCATCGTGATTTTCAATTAGTTGGCATGCCAACCGATGAAGAATGATGTCGATATCTTTTGCGTTAAGTAACGTCTTTTTTGCCATAGAGCAACCAAACCTTGTTTGGAATACAAAATTACATTTTTTTTTAATAAGTTAAGTGGGTTATAACATGTTAATTAAATTGTTAACAACATTTCATGTGTTTCAGCAGTCAAAAATTTAGTTGTACTATTTTTATTTCAGTAAGAAAACCTGATTTTATGCATCTTTTTTCTGCAAATGATGATCATTTGCCACTTTCGAAGTTTGAATCTATGCTAAAAACTAATAGCGTATATTTTTTCGACTCCTCAGAATTTGAAGAAATCGTTTTGCATTATATGAATGTTGGTAAAATGTCACTGGCAAAAAAAGCATTGGAGTTAGGCTTAAAACAGCATCCGGATTCTGTAGCATTAAAATTAGCGAACATCGAGGTTTTATTATACGAAGATAAGTTAGACACAGCCGAAAAATTATTACAAGATTTAGAAAAACTTGAGCCGTTAAATGATGTGGTTTACATGCATAAAGCTACGTTATTATCAAAAAAGGATTTACATAAAGAAGCTATAGAGGCATTAAATACTGCGCTATTATATACTGAAGATGAGGTTGATGTACGTTCATTAATAGGTATGGAGTATTTATATTTAGAAGAATTTGATACAGCTCGGTTAAACTTTGCGAAGTGTTTAGAAGTTGAATATGATGATTATTCCTCTTTATACAATGTAATTTATTGTTTTGATATGATGGAGCAAAATCATGAGGCCATAGATTATTTGTTAGACTATATCGAGAAAGATCCATACTGCGAAATTGCTTGGCATCAATTAGGCAGACAGTATTATATTGTTGAAAATCATGTTGAAGCACTAAAGGCCTTTGATTATTCAATATTAATTGATGAATATTTTATTGGTGCATATCTTGAAAAAGCGAAAACGTTAGAAGAGTTAAATCTCTTTGAAGATGCAATTGAAAATTACTTAATTACCTTAGATTTAGATGAGGGGACTTCCTTTTCTTACTTAAGAATAGGTAAATGCTATGAAAAATTGGGTAACAATAAAGAAGCTTTAAAATATTTTAACCAAACAGTTAAAGAGGACCCTTTACTTGATAAAGGGTGGCTGGCTCTTACGGACTTGTATATAAAAGATGAAAATTATCAAAAGGCACTATTTTTTATTAATAAAGCCATTCATATAGATGAAAAAAATCCAGCATATTGGATAAAATATGCCGATATTAACTTAAAACTAAATCTATATGAAGAGTCGTCAAGAGGCCTTCAAAACTGCTTAGATTTAGAAAAATACACATTAGAAGTATTTGTAGCTTTAACAGATGTTTTGCATTTTTTAGGCGATTTTAATGACGCAATTAAAATTCTTTTAAAAGCACAAGGGTATTATGAAGATTTTGTTGAAATAGAATATCGCTTGGCAGGTTTGTATCTATTAACTCAACAAGAAATATTGGGATTGCCAATATTGGAAAATGCTTTGAAAGTAAATTATGACCATCATACAATTATAAAAGAATTGTATCCTTCGGTCTTAGGTCTTGATAGTGTTAAGGGTCTGCTGAGCAGAACAAAAGATTAGCCTATTTTTTTGTTTTAGTTTAATAGGGATATTAACTCATGAACTTACTCTTTTTGAAAATAATAAATCGATGTTTTTTGATTGGATTCTAAAAAAGTAAATTTATTTTTATATTTTTCGGGAATTGCATTTTCTCTCTTTTTTAGAATTGTAAATAATAAAGAATCTTGATGAGTTAATACTGAATCTAATTCTTCTAAATTTTTAATGGTTTTAACTTTCCCTGAACTGTAAAATTGACTAGAATACGTTTTGTCAAACCAATAATATATAGGTATTTGTTCTGAAGCAATATCGTTTTGTTGGTGTTTTAAAAGGAATTTATCAGTATTCATAAATGTTTTAAATTGACCAGAAAACAAAAGCACCAAAAAAGCAAAAATAACAAGGGTTGGAAATACCAAGCCTAGCCTTAAAAGTACTTTTTCTTTAAATTCTCCCCAATAAAATATTAGTAAAAGTGCCATTGGTATTACTGACGGAAGAATATAGGTATGAAGTCCACTTTTTGTAAAAGTAAAAAATACGGGTATCCAAAATAACCACAAAACTAAAAAAGAAACCCAACTATCTTTAAAGATATTTTTTCTGTTTTTCCATAATGCAACGAATAAAATCTGTATCCAGGGAAAGGCAAAAATGAATAAGAAAACCCAAATCATTCCAATAGGCAAAGTTTTGGCAAAGCCATACAGATCCCCTTTCCAACTGGTATCTAAAAAACGTTTAAAATGTTCTCCAACAACAAAATAATCGATGAATCCTGGAGTCTTTTTTTCAGTTAAAATATACCAAGGAATAGCCGTTATTCCTGTTATTAGAACTCCAATTAACCATGGTAACCTTGTAAAAACTTGCTTCCATCTTTTTTTATCTAACAGACACCAAATGAAAATTGGTGGGCCAGTTAATATAATAGCAATAGGTCCTTTACTCAATAGACCCAATCCTATGGCGAAGAAAAAAAGGTAATTCCAATAAGTTTTCTTATCATTTAGCATTGCTTTCCAAAAAGAAAGCATGATCAAGGTTATGCTAAAAGTCAATGTAACGTCCGTTGAAACAACTCCCAAGTGAATTAGAAATTCGGGTGTAGTTAACAGGATGAAGGCTGGTAAATAGAAAGAAGACCCTGATTTTTTTACTAATTTCCCTAAAATTATCAAAATGACAATGCACAACAAAAATGAAGGTAATCTACTTGCTATTTCATTAACCCCAAACAAATTTATACTAATAGCAGAGAGCCAAGTTGAAAGAGGTGGTTTGGCCCAGAATGGAATGCCATAATCTATTTGTAAAACAATCCATTCATTTGTTTCATACATTAGTCTCGCTATTTCTGCATATCTGGCTTCAGTCTTATCTAATAATGGTATGAATCCCGTTAAAAAAAATCTAAAAATTACGAGTATAATAATAGAGGTAACAATTATTATATGATTTTTTCGGAATTTTTTCATTTCTTAAATATTATATCGTATTCAATAAATTATTTAATTTTATAAGCATTATTAATCTTTATTAAATCGATCCATAGTTTAAAGAAATAGGTTAATTTAACTTTGGAATCTCCTTTGTCTATCCACTTTTTTAATGGAATTTCAATCATTTTTTCAAGTGCAGTTTCTTTGCCGTAAATTGCCAACATCCTTTTAAATAATTCTACATCAAACAACCATTTAGAAATAAATCTTTCATGGAATAATTGAGCGGCGAGATCTTTTGTAAAAATTTTACATCCACACTGTGTATCATATACTTTTAAACCCAGTATTTTAGAAATAAAGGTTGCTATGACCCTGCCAATTAAGAATCTTTTTGATGTACGTTTTATAGTCGAACCAATTTTCATTATTCTAGACCCAAAAACGAAAGCTACATCCCCAACAAGTTGTGTAGATAATTCAACACATTCTTCTAAAGTAGTAGCCAAATCGGCATCTAAATATGCAATGTTTAGGTATTCATAATTTTTATAACAATAGCGGAATCCTTCTCTTACTGCTTCCGCCTTTCCTCTATTTTTTTTATAGGATATTATATTAATACGGTTTGGAAAACTACTTTTCAGCTTGTTAAGTTCATGTAAAGTATTGTCAGTAGAACCATCATTAACAAAACAAATTAAAACTTCCGAATGTTTTTCAACAAATGAATAGTATTCTTTTAAAGCAAAGTTCTTTGCTTCGTTATAACAGGGCACTACAATGCAAAGGTTGGCTTTGATATTCAAATGTTGTTTTTTAGTAATTTAAGCGATAGATCATCAATTAAATTAATGATTCCAGGGATTCATTTTGGCTAAAAATTTATTATAATAATAGACAAATGTACAAAAATTTCAATGATACAATTGATGTTAAAAGCTTCTTACATTTTCATTATCTTTGGACACTAATTCTAAGTAAATGACACGTACAATTCTTGACTATTTGATAATTTTCCTAAAAGGGTTAGCTATGGGTGCTGCAGATGTTGTTCCGGGCGTATCAGGGGGTACTATAGCTTTTATCTCAGGTATTTATGAAGAATTGCTAGATACAATCAACTCCGTTAATATTAATACTCTAAAAATTCTCAAAAACGATGGTGTCAAAGTAATGTGGAAATCAATTAATGGTAATTTTTTGATTTCTTTGCTGTTTGGTATAGGCTTAAGTATCGTTTCTTTTGCAAAATTGATAAAATGGTCTATAGAAAATAAACCCATCATGGTTTGGGCTTTTTTTTTCGGTTTAGTGCTGGCAAGTGTTATCTATATTGCTAAACAAATTAAAAACTGGAACATTTTATCGGTTATAGGTTTAATAGCAGGTGCTTCGGTTGCCTACTATATAACTATTTTACCACCTATGGTATCCAGTTCATCTTCGGGCTTGTTTATGTTTTTTGCAGGTGCTTTAGCTATATGCGCTATGATATTACCAGGAATATCCGGGGGTTTTATTTTATTATTATTAGGAGCCTATAAACCTGCTTTAGACGCTTTACATGATAAAGACCTTAAAACTATATTGCTACTAATTACTGGTGCTATAGTTGGATTGTTATCTTTTTCACGTATCTTAAAATGGCTGTTTGACAAATATCATAATTTAACCTTGGCTGTTTTAACAGGTTTTGTATTTGGGTCGCTAAATAAAATATGGCCTTGGAAAAAAATTATTGAATCGGAAATGATCAATGGAAAGTTAAAAATATTACAAGAAGAAAGCATATCACCAATGTCATATCAAGGTAATCCTCAAATAGGGTGGGCTTTATTTCTGGCAATCATTGGGTTTATAGTTATTCTTTTATTGGAAAAATCAGCAAAAGTTAAAGCGATTTAAAATGGCTCAAGAACGAACTTTTATTGATAAAATATTTCTTTTTATAAAAGGGTTGGCTATGGGTGCGGCTAATAAAGTACCAGGAGTTTCAGGAGGTATCGTCGCTTTTGTAACTGGGTTTTATGAAGAACTTATTTATTCCTTACAAAAAATAAATGGTAAAGCTTTTAAATTATTGTTTAACGGTCGGTTTAAAAGTTTTTATCAATATACAAATGCCCAGTTTTTAATATTGATTTTTGCGGGTAGTATTTTTAGTTATTTTAGTGTCTCACTAATATTGGATTATTTAATCAGAAATTATGAACTTTATGTGTGGAGTTCATTTTTCGGAATGATAATCGGTTCAATATATTATATAGGCAAACAATTTAATGATTGGCAGATTAAAAATATTATTGGAATTATTATTGGAATTCTTTTAGGTCTAGGAATAAGTTTTTTGAATCCGGCTAAAGAAAATGACAATTTATGGTTTGTTTTCTTTTGTGGAATTATCGGAGTTTCTGGGATGACCTTACCGGGTTTGTCAGGGTCATTTATATTGATATTAATGGGTAACTATGTTTTACTACTGGTTGATTCTGTAAACATGTTGTATAAAACGATTACGGATGTTTTTTCAGGTAATTTTGATTTTTTACAAGATCACATAAGGATCAGGTACCTTAAGATAGTTGCTTCATTTGGTTTTGGTTCAGCATTTGGATTAGTTTTTACTTCACAAATTTTAGCTTATGTTTTAAAACGATGGCATCAATTAGTCACGGCCATAATTATCGGATTTATAAGCGGTTCTTTGGGGATTGTATGGCCCTGGAAAAGAGCTATATATAAAATAGAAAACGGTGAGTATTTGCTTGATTCAACAGGTCAAAAAATACTAAAGAATTATGAGCGTTATTTGCCGGATATTTCAGATACTCAAACATGGGTGGCCGTATTCTTTATTTTGATTGGTATAGGTATTCTTTTACTGATTGATCATTATGGAAAAAAATCAGAGAACAATGCATAAATTTGGTTTAGTAGGTAAAAATATTTCGTACTCTTTTTCTGAAAATTACTTTACAAAAAAGTTTAAAAATCTAGGCTTGAATAATCATAAATATTATACTTATGATATTGAAAGCATTCAGGATTTCCCCGATATCATTAGTCGGGATATAATGGGGTTAAATATTACGATCCCCTATAAAGAAAAAATTATTGATTTTTTAGATGAAATAGATGAAGAGGCGCTCAAAATAGGCGCTGTTAATACAATTAAAATTACAAAAAACAATAAATTAAAAGGGTTTAACACAGATGTTTATGGGTTTGAAGAATCTCTACGGCCGTTAATAGAAGCGTACCATAAAAAAGCATTAATACTTGGCACCGGAGGAGCTTCGAAAGCGGTGGCGTTCGTTCTTCAAAAACTTAAAATTGATTATTTAGTAGTTTCAAGAAGCCCTAAAAAGGATCAACTATCATACAGGGATCTTACCAAAGATATTTTGAAAAATTACGAGATAATTATCAACTGTACCCCATTAGGAACCTTTCCGGAGGTTGATACGTTTCCTGATTTACCTTATCAATTCCTATCAGAAAAACATTTATTATATGATCTTATCTATAATCCGGCTAAAACCAGATTCTTATCGGAGGGTGAAAAAAGAGGAGCCACTATTCATAATGGCCTAAGAATGTTAGAGTTACAAGCAGAAAAATCATGGGAAATTTGGAATTTGTAATTTTTCATGAAAGAACGCAACTAAAACCTAAAATACACATCTATTTTTAAATACGTTTTGCATTTAGCAAAGCTATTAGTATCTTTCGACACTTTTATACAAAAGTGGGACCTTAAACATTCATAAAATGTTAGACGAGAAAACAGATAATTTAAATTCGGAAAATCTTACAGAAAACTCCACGTCAAAACCTGAAATTGACAAATCAGAATTAACCGATAGTACTGATGAAATTGATCATTTAGAAAATCAAAAATCAGAAAATTCATTGGCTCCTGAAGGAGATAATGAAAAGCAAGAAAGTTTAGTAAATGATTCTGTAAAAAGAGCCCCAAGGGTTAATATTTCTGATAAAGAGGAAGTAGTAGATGAAAAGCTTGATGATAAAAAAGTGTCTAAGAATAAAATCTTGGATAAAGGAGAAGATGCTAATGTAGATAAAGTAGATTCTGTTGAAGTATCTAGTGATGAGACTTTAGATAAAAAAGTTGTTGATATAAAAGAAAGTGAAGAAAACAAAATCATTAAAAAAATTGATTACGACAGTTTAGATCTTGAACATTTAGTTAAAGAATTTCAAAAATTATTAGTAGAAGATTCAATACCTTCCATAAAAGGGAAAATAGAAAAAATCAAGCAATGTTTTAATCTAAAGTATGGAGAATTATTACAACGAAATAAAGAGGTATTCATAGCCGATGGTGGAAACGAAATTGACTTTCATTATTCAAATCCAATAAAATCAGTTTATAATGACTTACTTTTTGAATTCAAAACTAAGCGCCAACATTATTATAAACAAATAGAGCAGGAGCAAAAAAATAACTTAGAGAAGAAGTTGTTACTCATTGATGAATTAAAGGATTTAATTGACAATGCCGAGTCCTCAACTATGTATCAAAATTTCAAGGCAATTCAACAAAAATGGAATACCATTGGTAATATTCCGAGAACAAAATATAATGATACATGGCGCACTTATCATCATCACGTTGAGCGATTTTATGATTTATTACACTTGAGTAATGATTTAAGGGATTTAGACTTTAAGCATAATTATGAAGAAAAATTAAAATTGGTTGAAAAGGCTGAAGAATTGGCAATCAGTAGTGATTTGGGCAAAGCTTTTAAAGAATTACAGGTCTTGCATAAATTGTGGAAAGAAGATATTGGTCCTGTTGGTAGAGAACATCGGGAAGAAATTTGGGAGCGTTTTAGCAATGCGACAAAAAAAATTCACGATAAAAGACATGACTTACAAAAATCTCTAGAGACCAAATATGAAGATAACGTTGATAAAAAAAGAGAAGTTATTAATAAAATAGCAAATTTAGTTACAGAAAAGATAGATTCTCACAAAGTCTGGCAGCAAAAAATCAAGGAATTAGAGACCTTACGTCAGGAATTTTTTAAAATAGGCGCAGTGCCAAGGTCTGAAAATGATAAAATATGGCGAGAATTTAAAGAAGTTACACGTAATTTTAATCATATTAAAAACATATTTTATAAAGAAATTAAAAAGGGACAGCAGGATAACCTTAATAAGAAGAATGCCCTAGTAGAAAGAGCTGAGTCTTTAAAAGAAAGTGAAGATTGGGATACAACTACAGAGTTAATGAAACAAATTCAAGCGGAGTGGAAAACCATAGGTCATGTGCCTAGAAAATATTCTGATAAAATTTGGAAGCAATTTAAAGATGCTTGTAACTTTTACTTCGATCGTTTACATGGTGTTCAAGATGAAGCCAACAAAGATCAGGTAGTTGGAATTAATAAAAAGAAAGAATTGTTAGAAAATCTTAAAAGTCAATCAGAAGTTAATGACGTGTTGACATTAGAAGTTCTGAATACATATGTCGAAGATTGGCATAAACTTGGTACGTTACCTAACAATATGCATCACATTGAAGTCAAATTTAATAAAACCTTAAATAGTTTATACTCGAAATTAGACTTGGATGAAAAAGAAATTGCGCTGTTAAAATT
>Ga0316187_10002340_pt1 | contig 16485 bp, 12 predicted proteins | sample CroRivburrow1_MG_FD_204927 | JGI IMG/M metagenome (GOLD analysis project Ga0316187, IMG submission 204927) | Coastal sediment microbial communities from Maine, United States - Cross River worm burrow 1 | ecosystem: Environmental > Aquatic > Marine > Coastal > Sediment | place: USA: Maine... | reverse complement strand
CCACGCAGGAGGCGCTTGATGCGCGCGTCATCTGCGACATGTATGAAGGCCACGCACCGTATCGCCCGCGCTACGTATTGCCCGACTACAGCGTAGTGCTCAAAAACGGCAGCGAATACCTCGAACTGCCGGCCCCGCAGACCCTGGCCGAGGCGATCAATACTCTGATGATCGCCTATCACCATGTGCCCTCCATTACGGGCATGCCGGTCTACATCGGGCAACTGGACGAGCTTCTGTTGCCATTTTGTGATGACGTCAGTGACGACGACCTGTACCAACAGATCAAGTTATTCTGGCGGTACCTCGATCGCACACTGCCTGATGCGTTTATGCACGCCAACATCGGCCCTTCCGATAACCGCGTGGCACGCACGATTTTGCGCGTTGATGCTGAGCTAAAACAAATCGCCCCGAACCTGACGTTTTTCTACGATCCGGACATCAGCAGTGAACAGATACTCGCGATAGCAACGAACAACATTGTCGAATGCTCGAAGCCGCACATCGCGAATCATCCGGTTCACGCCGATACGTTTGACGAGCGCGGCTACGGCATTGTCAGTTGCTACAACGCTCTGCCGTTGGCCGGCGGTTCTTCGACGCTGACACGTGTGAATTTGAAGGAAGTGGCATTACGTTCGGAAAGCGAGGCGGATTTTTTCGAAAACGTTCTGCCAAATTACCTGGAGCTGAATTTCAGGCTCGCCGAAAGTCGTGTTGACTACCTTTTTAACAAGTCGAATTTCTTTAACAGCTTTCTCGTCGAGGAAGGCTGGATAGAGCGGGACCGTTTCACCGTAATGTATGGGATTTTTGCGATGGCCGAGGCGGTCAATATCCTGCAGGAAAAAGAGCAACGTTCCGGTCAATATGGTTTCGACCGCGTAGCAAATGACCTCGGCCTGAAGATATCGAAATTGCTGGCAGACACCGTTGCGCAGCGACCTATGGAGAACGTATGGCGTGGCCGGGCGATGCTGCATTCGCAAGCCGGGCTAAGTATCGATGTCGACGCAACACCCGGCATTCGTATTCCCTATGGCACGGAGCCGGACCCCGTGTCGCACATCGAGGCGCTGGCGCGACACCACCAGTACTACCACTCTGGCATCAGCGAAATCCTGACGCTTGACGAGACCATCAAGAGCAATCCCGAAGCGATGCTGCAGCTTTGCAAAGGCGCGTTCGCCTGCGGTTTTCGCGAGTTTACCGCCAATGTTGCGAGCAACGACCTGGTGCGTGTCACGGGCTTCATGGTGCGCTTGTCAGACATCAAGAAATTCAATGCCAAACAGGGTTCGCGCAGCAATACGACAGTATTGGGCGCGGAGGCCGCCGAGAACGTCGGCATACTCGAGCGTAGACCGCGAGTCGTTGGAAATGAACTCTACCCAGGCTACGGTCAGTAAAATACTCAATTTCTCCTGCGTAGACGGGCCGGGGAACCGGCTCGTCATTTTCCTGCAGGGTTGTAACTTCAATTGCTCCGCCTGCCACAACCCGCACACGATCGGACAATGTAATAACTGTGGTGAGTGTATCCCCGCTTGTCACGTAAACGCCCTGTCATTAGTTGATGGTGTAATCGAGTTCGACCCGCAAAACTGCGATCAGTGTGATGCCTGCATCGAGGTGTGTCCGATCAGCGCCAATCCAATGGTACGTCGTTACACCGTCGCGGAAATTCTCGAACTGGCACGGGAGCATAAGCCGTTCCTGAGCGGCATCACGGTTTCCGGCGGCGAAGCGACGCAGCAACTGAAATTTGTTGTCGATCTATTTGCTGCGGTAAAGGCCGATTCAGAACTCGCCGACTTGACGTGTTTCATTGATAGCAACGGACATCTCGGCGCTTCAGGTTGGGAAAAGCTACTGCCCGTAACAGATGGTGTGATGCTCGATATCAAGGCATTTGGCAAAGCGAGGCACCGGCAGTTAACTGGCAAGGATAACGATCGCAGCCTGCAATCAGCCAGAATCTTACAAGCCGCCGGCAAACTCTATGAATTACGCTACCTCCTCATACCCGGTGAGACAGATAGCGATGATGAGCTGGATCAGCTGACCGACTTTGCACACAGGCTAGGCACGGACGTGCAAATCAAACTGAATGCGTTTCAACACCATGGCGTGCGCGGTGCGGCACTCGAATGGGAAAAGGCGTCTGAGAATGGCGTGAACATCGTCGCCGACCGACTGCGCGCCGCAGGAATCAGCAAAGTAGTTACACCGGCGGTCTTCGTCTAGGTCGAGCTAGTCGGGCAAGTTGTAGCGCCGCTTCAGTTCCTCACAAATATCAAAAATCCGCTCACGCAGCCACAGGTGCAACGGCGAACTATCGGTGCGTTGGTGCCAGACCAGGTGATAACCACAAACGTGCTGTGGAAACGGCAAAGGCCGCTTGATGACATCAACTTCCTGCGAGACCAGTTCGGCCCAGCTGTGAGAACAGGTAAACACGGCATCTGTCTGCTGCACGAGTCGAGTGGCCGTGTGAAAGTCGGGCGTCATGGCAGAAAACGTGCGTGTGAGATGCCGCTGGTTCAGGTGTTGATCCAGCATGGCCGTGCCAAGTTGACTGTCCCGAATGCCAATGTGCGTGCAGGCCAGGTAATTTTCCTCGTCCCACTTATCTTGCAGGGCCGGATTGCCAGGCCGTAACAGGCAGACCAGCGGTTCCTGATACAGTTTTTGCCAGACCAGGTGTTCGTCGTCGTGCCAGTGCTGTCCGGCATCCTGCGGCAAAATCAGGAGATCCACTTCTGCATTTGATAGCGCCTGCAGTCCTTTGACATCCTTAAACCACAAATCCAGTTGAATGCCTGGCGCCCGTTTCTCACACAGGGCCATCAGCGGCGCGGCAATGAACGCGAAGCCCGCATCGTGCAAAGCGAGTCGTACGCGCCCCTCGTAACTCTCGGCCTCAAACTCGGCGGGGGTCAGCAGGCTGTCGATCTGATTCAGGGCATCACTTAACGGCCCCTCGAGCTTCTTCGCCAGCGGCGTGGGTTCGAATCCGTGTGAGGTGCGATCGAACAACTGATCATCAAACAGCAGGCGCAGTTGCGCCAGGTTCTTGCTGACCGCGGATTGCGAAATCCTGAGTTTCTTCGCCGCAGCCACGGCGTTGCGTTCCTGCAGCAATGCCTGGAATGTCACGAGCAAGGACAGTTTGACCCTGGATAGTTTTGCTATATCGATCATCTCAATAAAAACTCGTCCGTCGAACGGGTTGAAATAATTCCTTGCGATGTGCGCAGGCTGGATCGACAGCGCACACGTCGCAGCGCGGCTCGCTCATTTCCGGACAACGTTTGCGCGCCTGGAAAAAGAACCAGTCTACGGCACCCATGCTCTTGCCGGATTTTACGACCACCTGTTCGATTGCGTCGTGCGCTGCAGCTCTTACCGCCCACTCCTCATCTTCTGACAATAATTGTCGCTCCATCAGTTTGGCAGCGAGTGCTTCGTCTTCCACATCGATCAGGCCGGTGCGCAAACAGGAACGCATCACATGATAGTCGACAACGGGCGGTACCTCGTTCTCGTCAGTGGTAAGGAACGCTTCGGGTCGCTGCTGCAGGATGATGGCCAGCAGAACCGCCTTCTTGCGCAACGGGTCCTCTTTGTAACCGCCTACGTGGTCGAGCAGGCTCACGAGCGTGTGCAGCGGCGCAAATGAAGCATTCGCCCGCTGTAGCATTGTTTGCGGTGTCATCTCGAGCGCTAACATATCGCGACCGTAACGGTTAGCCATCGACAGGTGCAGGTCGAGTGCGGGCATCGGATCGGAACCATTGTCGGCGCGCAGCACGGCCTGCAATTCGGCTTTGGTAAGAGCGGCCTGGCGAGCTGGTGTAAGCATCTCGGGGTCGTTCTCAAGCCAGCGAAGGTAGGCTCGAAACAGATAGAAGGCTCCCTTACGCTCCTCACCTGCAATTGTTGCCAGGAGTGGTCGTTCGTAGCTGCGCTCGTTACTGGTCCAGAAACCAAATTGCTGCAGGGTCGAGGCAAAGAAGTAGTCGAGCGCAGCCGGATGATCAGCCTGCGGCAGATCGGGGCCTGTAAATGCAAATGGTGTGATATCAGGCAGACCGGCGATCAGCTCCGCGATCTTGCCCGTTCTCTCGACGTTAACGATGACGCGTTCGTCAGACGACGGCTGTGGCGCTGGCGACGAACGCAACAGCGCTGTCGGACCGATGGCTTCGATAAGTTGCGCAGCAAGCGGCATGGCATGTCTTGCCGCCATGACCGGATGCCGGCCAAGTGCCAGTCCCACAAGTGTGGCGCCGCAGAATGTATCGCCTGCGCCGGTGGGGTCGACGACATCCGCTGCAACGCCGGCCAGGTCGGTCGTCGCCTCGCCCTGGATGACCATAGCGCCCGCCGGTCCTTTGGTCACAAAGATCAGTTGCCCCGGCTTCGAACGGGCGGCAGAGCTTGACCCAAACAACCGTGCCAGTTCTGCCTCATTCATGAAAAAGACGTCGGCCTCGTTCAGAACGGCAGCGGCATCGTCAGGCTGTCTGTTGATCAGATGGAGTGCGGTGCCTGCCGAGATTCTTCGTGCACCGCGTTTCCGACAGGCTCGCAGGAACGCGAGTTGCCTGCCCATATCGCCAAGCGGCACAAGATGCACGTAGTGAAACTCGGAGAGATCTTCAGGCAGCCCATCAGGCGAAAGTGTGTCCTCTGCGCCGAAAGTAGAGCTTACGTAGGTCGCGTGGCCATCGCGATAGCTGATCTCGAAGCGGGGCAGATTCTCTTGTGATACGGACGGGCCCAACCAGGTGACCCTCTCGGCAACCGCGCGCAGCGCTTCCGGAACCGGGTCCGGGCACGGCGCATACAAGGCGACCGTCGCACCGCTGCGTTGCGAAGCCATCGCGGTGTACATGCCCGCGCCGCCTGCCACCAGCTCAGCGGCGCCGTCCAGCGTGTCGAGCGAGGCACCACCAATGATAAGTATTCGAATCTCAGTCAATCGTTGCGTCCACTGCAAAGTATAATGGCGTCCACACATCTTATAGCTCAGCCACCGGGTTGACGGAAATTTATGAAATCTGAAATCGTCGTTAAGAGTGGCAAGGTCCTTCACCTGGGCCTGGCCAAGGGGCAACTGGCGGGCAACGTCTTTCTCGTGGGTGATCCGGCTCGGGCACTTCGGGTAGCGAAGCGCTTCGACAACATTTTGCATGAGGTACGGAACAGGGAGTACGTCACCATCACCGGAAGCTACAACGGCCTGCCGGTGTCGGTAATAGGTACCGGAATCGGCGTCGATAATGTCGAAATTGCGCTGGTCGAGGCATACACGGTAGCGGCCTTCGACTTTGAAAGTAGTGAATATCAACCCGGGACTCCGCCGCTTAAATTTATTCGTATAGGCACATCAGCCGGTATTCAGGACGACATCGAGCCCGGAACAATGGCGATATCGACCTATGGCCTGGGACTGGATAACGCGGGTCTGTATTACGACCATCCGCCAGCCGATGAGCTCGTTACGGAAATTGAAGATCAGGCGGCCCGCATTCTGGTCGATGCGACGCCAGCAGGTGCTAGGTTCCGCGAGAAGATCATCCCGTATGCGTCGAAGGCAACGCCCGCCGTCGTTACCGCGCTGAAAGACCGGGCGACGGCACTGAACGTTGACCATGTGACGGGAATAACGGCCGCGACGCCAGGTTTCTATGGCCCCTCCAGCCGCTACATTGAAGGGCTGGTGAATACGGTTCCATCGATAAAGACAGAGCTGGCAAAGCTACGCGTGCAGGATGAAATGATCGTCAACATGGAAATGGAATCGAGCCTCTTATTTCATGTTGCCGGCCATCTCGGTTGTGCCGTAGGAACGATATGTCCCGTCATCAGTAAGCCGACATCCAGCACTGCCATTCTTGATTACGCAGCCAGCGTGGAAAGCGCAATCGATATCGCGCTGGGTGCTATGTGCCAGCTAAATGGAGTAGGAACAGGCGCCTAGCCGCGTGGTCAGTCCCTGTCCGAAACCAATATGGTCGCCAGGTAGAACAATGTTCCCAGCGAGGGCTTTTGCGGCAGCCGCCCGGCAACCTCAGTCATTATCGAACCAATAAAATGAATGTTCTTCGGAAACAGCGAAGCTGCCTGGGCCCGAAAGAGGACTGTACCGCTGAGCTGGTCGTTGTTGTCCAGGTACAGATGTAATTCCCGCAGGCACTTCGCTTCTTCGTCGTTACTGTGGTCTGGCATTGGTTGGTTGCAGACCGTTATCACGGCGCGTTTTGATTGCGGGAACTTCGTCAGGCAGTCCACCACGTTCGCAATTTTTTGGCGCATGCCCTCGCGATAATTGCCCTGTGCACCACCACGACGTTCGCTTAAGTACTGCTGCTGCGCTTCGGTAATTTCCTTTTCCAAATTTAAGGCGCTATATGCCTCCAATACTGGCAAGGGAAACAGTTCTGTCTCGACCAGGTAATCGCTCATATCCAGAACCTGGACGAAATTGCGTACGGGCTGTTGCGCGCTGATGTCGCTCATATGCTGCCAGGCTGAGCGACAGCTTACCGGTGACGACGTCATTGCAGCCCCATACAGATGCTTTTTGTCTCGACATATTCTTCGAGACACTGCATGCCGTGTTCTCTGCCCAGGCCTGATTGCTTAATGCCCCCGAACGGCAGATCGTTGGAAAATATGTTTGCAGAATTGGCGCCAACAACGCCGGCTTCCAGGGCTTCAGCAAATCTCACGAGACGGCCTAAATCACGGGAATAAACATAGGCGGACAGGCCGGCCTGGGTATCGTTTGCAAGTCCCAGTACTTCGTCCTCAGTTTCGAACGCATACAGGCACGCTACGGGTCCGAAAATCTCCGTGCGATACGCCGGCATGTCGGTCGTCATATTGACAAGCACGGTTGGTGAGAAAAAGAGCGTTGAGGCGTCTTCTTGCATGCCTCCCACAAGCACCTCGGCGCCCATCGATGTTGCGCTGTCAACGAGATGGGTAAGGCGATCGACAGCTGCCTGGTTGATCATCGGGCCGATATCGCTCGACTCGTCGAATCCGTTGCCGACCGTCATTGCCCCCACTCGTTTTGCGAGCCGTTCTGCAAACTCTTTATAGACGTTCTTGTGCACGAAAAAGCGATTGGCGCCAACGCAGATCTGGCCACTGTTGTAGAAGCGGGCACCCACGGCATCGGCCACTGCCTTGTCCATATCGGCATCGTCAAAAACAACAAATGGCGCATTGCCACCAAGCTCAAGCGCAAGTCGCTTCACCGTATCGCCGCAAGCGGAGTAAAGTTGTTTGCCGACTTTCGTAGACCCGGTAAACGACAACATACGCACGTCCGGGCTACAGCAAAGCTCGCGACCAATGTCCGCCGGGCTTTTACACGGCAGCACATTAAACACGCCAGCCGGAAGCCCGGCGCTCCTGGCAAGTTTTGCGAATGCCAGTGCAATCAGTGGTGTCTCGTCGGAGGGTTTTATGATCGTCGTACAACCCGTGACGATGGCAGCGCCCGCCTTAACGATTACCGCGGCCGCCGGGAAGTTCCAGGGGGTAATGCAAGCAACGACACCAATGGGTTGCTTGATTGTGTAATTTCGTTGGCCTGCATTTTGCGCGGGCAGGGTTGTACCGTGCAGGCGCTGACTCTCTTGCGCAAACCAGCGCAGCAAAGCAGCGCACTGCAGGGCCTCCCCCTTCGCTTCACGCAGCGGCTTACCGCTTTCGGAGCAGATGATTACGCCCAGATCCGCAGCGCTTTTCTCGATCAATTGTGCCCAGCGCAGAACAACCTGGACACGGTCTTGCAGCGGGACGGCTTTCCAACCGGCGAATGCTGTCGTTGCTGCCGTAATGGCTTCCCTGGCATGCGTCGCACCCAGATCGCTGACAAGAGCGACATCTTCAAGCGTGGCCGGGTTAACCACCGCGAACTGTTGTTCGGAAGGTGCTTCGCCGCCGTTTATCCAGCCATGGGTAAGTAACAAGTCGCTATTGTTGAGCTGCATATCTAGTCCTGAATGCCTTCATTGAAAATAATGACAGGCTTGATGACGTCGCCACTACTCATGGCTTGTGCCGCGGCTTCCAGACTGTCTATACCGTGGTATTGCGTGATCATCTTGTCAAATGGAAACCGGCCCTGCTGCCAAAGCTCAATTAACTTCGGGATGAACACCTTCGATTCCGCATCGCCCTGCGTAACACCGCGCAGCGATTTCCCCGGTAACAAGCCGAGCATTTCGATACTCACTTCCGTACCTGGAACACCAGGTGCGATCATCGCTGTCACGCCGAGCGGGCCACAACAGTCGAAGGCCTGGCGCAGCACGCTCGGCACGCCCGTAGTATCGATCGCGTACTGACAGCCATTTGTTTGCGTGATCGACTTTATGTGGTCGACCAAAGCAGTGGCGTTGGCAAAGTCGCCAGGTACGACACTGTGGGTAGCGCCCAGCTCGGTCGCCATGCGTAAGCGGCTTGGATTGAGGTCTATCGCAATTATATTCTTCGCCCCGGCGACCTTGGCCGCCATGATCGCGGACAGCCCGACGCAGCCGCAACCAAACACGGCGAGGCTCGTATCCGGTTTGACCTGTAATGTATTGAACACGGTTCCGGCACCGGTCTGCACGCCGCAGCCTAACGGCGCAAGCAGCGACAATGGCAGCGACTTGTCGACCTTGATCGAGTTGCTTGCGTGACTGAGCACATAGGTCGCGAACGACGACTGTTGAAAGAAAGAGCCAAAAACATCGGCGGTTTCACTGCCCGGGCTGCGATGCGTCTTGTTCCCATCGGGCCGGACGCCGGCAAAGTTCAGGCTGCCGTGGTCATTGCAATATGAGGGCTTATGATTGCTGCACTGTGGACAATGGCCGCAATAGTCATAGCTAAGAACGACGTGGTCTCCGACATCAAATCCTGTCACGTTTTCGCCAAGCGCATCGATAATGCCGGCGCCCTCATGGCCGAGAACAATGGGAAACGAACAAAGCGCCTTGTTCTTGGTCATGATGTCCGTGTGGCACACGCTGGTCGCTACGAGCTTCACCCGTATTTCATTCGCTGCAGGTGCTTTCAGGTTCAGCACCGCCGTCACGAAGGGCTTGTCACTGCCATAAGCAACCGCTGCTTGAATCTCTAATTCTTCACCCGACATGTAATTGCTCGTTATTGTGTATTCCAGACTTGCAGAAAGCCTACCAGACCACCAAGGCCTTCGGCTATTTTGCTACGGTTAAGATACGGTAGACCATTGCACGCTGAACAAGGCAGTTTCGGAAGACCATGCAATACACAACATTTTTCCTGGACCTGGATCATACGTTGTTCGATTCGGACACCTCTGAAACGACGGCTTTCGTGCGCGCAATGGAAGCGGCGGGCATCAACAGGCCGGAGCAGCATTTCAGTGCATACCGAAAGATTAACGTTGAACTCTGGACCGCCGTGGAGCGCGGTGAAATCAGCCCGCATGGTGTCAGGACGCGGCGCTTCGAGCGGCTGGTTGCCGAGCAACGCCTTGATGCTGATCCGGAGCACCTGGCGAACGACTTTGTTGCCGGCCTTGGCGCACATGGAGCGCTTTATGATGGCGCACTCGAGGTAATCGACCGACTAAGCTCGCAGGCCTCGCTGGCATTGGTGACCAACGGTCTTGGTGAGGTCCAAAGAGCGCGGGTTGAACGTCTGGGTATCGGTGACTTCTTTGACGCAATCGTTATTTCTGCAGAAGTTGGCGCGGCCAAACCTGGTACAGAAATATTTGACCTCGTATTCGAGGCTCTCGACGCTCCACGCAAGGAGTCGACGCTGATGGTTGGCGACAGTCTTTCGTCAGATATGCAGGGCGGTACCAATTTCGGGATAGCAACCTGCTGGTACAACCCGAAGCGACAGGCACTCCGCCGTGACGACCTGGTCAGTCACGAAATTCAAGACCTGAAAGAGTTACTCGGTTTCGTCGCTGTCTGAAAACCCAAAGCCGGTTTTTGGGCCAAGCACTTTGGGCGGCACCGGCAGATCGTTCTCGGGGCGTGGCCAGGCGATCGGATGCCCGGGTCCGGCAATCACTTCGCCAGTCTTTATCTCGTCGCGATCGAGCGCAAAGTAGGTATCGTCCCTCGAGCGGCGACAACCGTCAGCGATGTAAACCATGGTAAAGACGCGCCGCATGTTTTCCGTTTCGTTGGCATCGGCCATGTGAATCGAGCAAGCATGATGAAATATGGCGGACCCCTTTGACGCCTCGACGGGAACCACCGGCCGTGCCGCAACTTCAGGGTTTTTTAACAGGTCGTACGGTTCGCCGCCGCGCAGTTGACCAATGTCAACGAACTCCGTAACACCGGCTTTGTGGGAGCCTTGCACGTAGCTCATCATCCCGCCACCGGGACGCACGTCGTCAAACGGTATCCATACCGAAACCAGCTGCGGCTTATCCACTGGCCAAAACGGGTAATCCAGGTGTGCATCGGTCTGACGTCCACCGGGCTCTTTGTACAAGGCCTGATCATGCCAAAGCCGAACGCAGTCCGTCCGTAACAGTGCTGCGGCAGCTGCGCAGAGTTTCGGGTGAAATGTGAACGGCGCAACCTCAGGATGGTCTTCCCACAAGCGCATGCATTGCACGAACGTTTGTTCATAAAGATTCTTTTCCGCCATGCTGCGGCCATCATCCGCCGTACGATGCCTGACCGCGGCGTCAACAAACTCGCCAAATCGATCGAGTTCCTCGTGCGTGAAGAAATCCTCAACCAGCAGAAAGCCATCGGCCTCGAATCGATCGATTTGATCCTGGCCCAGGCCGGATTGCTCCAAAGCGGTACTCATAGGCATGCCTCTATTCTGTGTCATTGTAAGCAAGTAATGCGCGGTAAATCCTGGCGTTCAGCCTGGCGCCCGTGATGCCCGTGTGCAAGTCCGCAACGTGCGGCTCGTCCTCAATGTCCAGCGTAGCCGCGATTGACGTACCGGTCAGGCTGCGAATACCGAGACTCCAGGCCATGGATGGAAGGTCCATGATGAAATAGTGGTACAGCTCCCGCCAGCTGCGGTCCCGGGAACGAAACAGCTGATCGAGGAATGACGCATCGAAATGCGAATTGAAAGCCACCATCAATACGTTCCGGTCACCAGCAATCTCTTTGTGAAAACCGACGATGCGACTAATTGCAGCGTCGGTAGATAACGCTCCGAGTTCGCGCCAGCGATCTTCGTCAAACGCGTTGACGGCACGAGCACCCTCGCTCGTACGCTCGGGATGTTCGGGCTGAATGCGAACGAACAGTTCGTCAAGTTCCGCGCCGTCGAGATCCGTGATGACGATGCCAATATCGATCATTTCATGGTGACCCGGCAGCAGGCCCGTGGTTTCTACATCGACGAAGGCCAGTAACCAGTCGCCAGGTGCTTCATGCGGCCACAGCAATTCCTGCGCGTTGGCTGCGGATAGTGCTGTGAGTGCAAGCGCAAGCAGCACGCAGCGGCGCACCGAACGATACGATCTAGTTACAGAGGCCATAACGCGTACAAATGAACTGGCGAGTGGGCGGCATCGGCCCGACTCTCGAGAGTCCATACTTTTCCATGCCGCGCTCGAATTTCGCCATACGGTTTTCAAAATCCTGCAGCAGTTTTTGTTTGGTCTCTGCATCCGCGAAAGAATATTGCAGCGAATTTCGGCTGAGTGTCTTGATTTCGTCCCAGGTCAGGTCGAATTCGGAGACGGCCACGAAAAACTCGTCTGTCATGGTTGAATCCCACATGCCGCGATCGTCGGTCGAAAGCGCAACGGGAATACCAATTCTGAGGTACTCGGGAAACGGGTGCTGGTCATAGTCGGAAACGTATTGCAGCAAGAGGTTGCTGATCAAATTGATCTCGACCATATAAGGCCCGTGCCGCATCAGCCGCATCGTCTCATCATCGGTAATGAGATTAAGCCCGTGGCCAATACGATCGGCACCCAGCAGAAGCGTGTCGCGAACGTGATAATTGGGTTCGTCGACTTCTCCGGCGTGAATGGAGAGCTTCACGCCGCCAAACTCTCGACGCAATTCCCGCAGGGTCTGCAAGAAACGCAGCGGATAACCTTTGTCATTGTCTTCACGCCCAACCATATTGACGGCGACAAACATGTCACTGTTGTCGTGCACAAACTTATAGACTCTGCGCAGACTTTCTTCAGCCATTGGCGAGAAACGCAGAATAGCTATTTGCATGCGCGCGGTAACGCCGGTTGCCAATGCGTCGGGGGCCTGCAGGCGTTCGCGCAGGATATCGACTACTCGTTCGGGTGAAATAGCGCTGCCATCCGGATTGACATAGCCGCTCATCGAGGACTGTGTTTCCAGGTAGCTAAGGCCTTCCGCGCCAAAGGCCTGCATATTTAGAAACAATGTCTCGGCCTGAATCCACGGGTTCCAGGTCAGCGCACCCAGGCGCGGCCAGTGGGTCTGAAAAAACTCATCGCGTCCTTCAAATTCCTTGTCAAGGCGAACACTGTTCAGCCAGCCTTCCTTTTCGTCCTCGTCCAGGTCTTGCAATCGCTTGTACTCGCGTTTTTCGCAATCGCTTAGCGACTCGTACTGCACGGCCATGATATTGCGAAACATCAGGTAGTAAGGCGCGCGACCAAACTGGTTGCCGCCGTACGCGACACAATTTTCGATGCGCACTTTGGTGTAGTACACATAGCCGCGCGCTTCTTCGGCTAACGCGAGTTCGTACCACCACTCGGAGAAATTGGATCCGGACAGGTGATTGTGCAAATCGCCACCTTTGGGCATGTGATAAAGCACGCGATACAGATCTTCTGACTTACCGTTTTGTTTGACGTCGTCAAACCAGTCCGCCGTAGCAGTTTGGGCGAAGGCAAGCAGCGCAAATGCAAGAATCGATTTCACTTTTGATATTCCTGTGCGGTGTCCGGGCGTAACGGATCGGCGTCTATGGAAGCAATATGTCTTGCGGCGTCAGCGGCGAGTTGTTTCGTTATGGACTCTTGCTGGTCGATCAGGTTGAAGAACTCAAGCGGATCTTCGTCCAGGTTGTAGAGTTCGCGTGGCACATGATTTCGGTCGAGCAACAGCTTCCACGGTCCTTTGCGAATCGCATACTCCAGGTTCGATACTGAATTCAGCGCCCAGAAAAGGCTGCGTTGCGGCAGGTCGGCGCCGCTGAAGACAGCTTGAATATCGATGCCGTCAATATGGCGGTCGTCCGGTACTTTGCCACCGCCGATATTCGCCAGCGTAACAAACAGATCCATGCCAATGACGGGTGCATCCGAGACCGAACCTGGCGTGGTCACATTGGGATAACGAATCACAGCCGGCACGCGGATACCGCCCTCGTAAAGATAGTGTTTGCGGCCGCGGAAGCCGCCGGTACTGCCGTAAGCGTTTACTTCCCACCAGTTAATCCAGTTTGAGGTCACCGCACCATTGTCGCTGGAAAAAACAACAACTGTGTTTTCATCGAAGCCGTTTGCACGCAGCCAGTGCAGAACGCGGCCGAGCTGGGCGTCCATGTAAGTGATGTTGGCGTAATATTCCCCTGGGCCACGAGGAATCAGCTGGTCTTTGGGTGGAATGGCCAGGCCATTCGGTATTGGCACGACCTCGCCGTTGGAGTACTGCTCGTAAAGTCGATTGTATTCCGGAGGATTTGCGAACGAGGTGTGTGGCTCGGCCATGCTCAGGTAGACAAAAAACGGTTTGTCGTTATCGCGTTCAGTCAGCCAGCGGATAGCCTCGGACGCATACAAGTCTGCGGTATATCCTTGCTGCGCAGGCAGGGCGGTCTTGTTGCGAAATACGTTGGTCGGGTTGTGATTGTGTGGCAGCTGAAACGCGTTGTGCCCGTAGTAGTAATCGAAGCCCTGATCCGTCGGTTGTGGTTCTGTAGTGCTGCCAAGGTCGGAATTCAGATGCCATTTTCCGATGTGCGCCGTATCGTACCCGGCCGTCTTCAGTACTTCGGCAAGCGTAATTTCATCGTCTCTGAGATAGACACCACTGTCTTCCGGGATCCAGCTCTTAATACCGGTTCTGTAAGGCTGGCGCCCGGTCAGCAGGCCGGCTCTGGACGGTGAGCAGATCGCGGACGGCGCGTAATAGTTCGTGAAACGAAGTCCGTCGGCTGCCAGGGCATCAATGTTCGGCGTCTGTAACACAGGATGACCGTAGCTACCCAGGTCGCCGTAGCCAAGATCATCGACGTATATAAGCAGGATGTTCGGTTGCGCTGCGGCCAGCGCAGTTCCGCCAAACGGCAGTAGAAACATAAACAGCATGAGCACTGCCAATCGTGAATTTCGATGTAAGAACGTCATAAAGCGAATCTCAATTAACTTTTCTTGTTGTCAGCACAAGTGCATTGCACGGCATTTATAGTACTGCAAAAAATAATATCGTTAAGCGAGGCCGGTTTGTTACAAATGGACAACATTAAAGACAGCCTGCTTCCTGAGCATCACCACAGCTACATATAAATCGAGATATACGAAATAGCTATTTGATATTGCTGGACAATCATCTGGAGCCGATGTCTTAGCGCAGATGCGTATCAAAATGCATCAATTGAATAAGGCTAACAGGTGTGGTAACTAACAGACGTAAATAATAATAACTCCGCCAAATACTATCCATCCGCAACCAGAGCGACAAATGAGACGATTTGAATGGTTGCCAATGGGGAAAATGTTGGCTGACGGTCTTCAGCATCAATCCATCGAGGAATTTCGAATGAAAGGTTTCAGAAACAGGTTCGGTATCGCATGCACCGCGCTTCTTATCGCCGTTACCACTGCGCTGCCCGTTGCTTTAATCACGACGGACGTTGCGGCCCAGGGGATCACGGCCTCGATTGAAGGCACGGTACTTAGGCCGGATGGTCAGGCGGCGACAGGCGCGACTGCAACAGTAACCGATGGCCGTGATGGTCGTCGCCAGTCAGCGGGCGCTGACGATCGTGGCATTATCACCTTCCGCTCGATCAGTGCGGGCGGCCCGTACACAATTCGTATCAGTGATGATGGTGTCGAGGACATCGTTATTACTGATTTGTATGCCGATGTCGCCGGGACATCGTCGTTCACGGTGACCTTCGAGGCGGCCAGCGCCGGGATCGAAGAGATCGTCGTAACGGCAGCCCAGATCGAAACGATCACGACGGCATCCGGACCTGCTTCGACGTTCTCGCTCGAGCAGATCACAGACATGCCGTCGACCACGAGGCAGATTCGCGACATTATTCGTCTCGACCCGAAAATCAGCATTGGCCAGACCGGCGACGGTGGCGATCAGTCCGGCGCGATCAGTTGTCTTGGTGGCTCGAGTCGCACCAACTCGTTCACGATTGACGGCGTCCGCGCTAATGACGCTTTCGGCCTGAACCTGTCGGGTAACCTGGCACGCTTCACGTTTCCGATTCCGTTTGACTCCGTTGCTGCTGCGGCGGTCGAGTTTTCGCCCGTGTCCGTCGAATACGGTCAGTTCAGCGGCTGTAACATCAACGTCGTTACGAAGTCGGGTGAGAACGAGTTCCATGGCGGTGGTTTCTACCTGTTCAATGACGACGGTCTGACCGGCAGCGAAATCAAAAATGAAAAATACGACCAGGGCACCTTTGAACGTGAGAACTACGGCTTTGAACTCGGTGGTCCAATCATCAAGGACAAGTTGTTCTTCTATACGTCATACGAGAAATTCGATACCGCAACGGTCAACCCGTGGGGCGCACTGGACGATTCGTCGTTCCCGCGCCAGGGAACCGCTCCTCCGCCTCCCACGCTTGCTGAGGTCAATCAGATCAATTCCATCCTGAGCAGCCAGTATGGTCGCGATGCGGGTTCAATCGTGCGCAACCTGCCAGTGACGTCGGAACGTGTTTTCGGTCGAATTGACTGGAATATCAGTGATGACCATCGCCTTGAGGCCACCTATGCGACCATTGAGGAAGCCACGGTCATCGGTGACGATATCGGCACGGGCCGCGGTGCGTTCACGTTCGCGGACAATTTCCATGCACGCGGTTCGGATTCCGAGACCTATGGCGTACGCTTCTATTCCGACTGGACCGATCGTCTATCGACCGAGTTGCGCTGGTCTACGCAGGAAGTTATCGACGCGCAGAACCCGGTTGGCGGCGGTGAGGCACAGGATGCAACGCCACTTCCGCGAATCGCCATCAGCCCGGGATTTGCAAGCGAATTCGCCGGCACGTCATTCGTCAGCGGCCCGGGTACTTTCCGCTCAGCGAACAAGCTGACTACAAAAAAGGATCAATTCAAGCTCAAGGCCGATTACCAGATGGGCGATCATCTGCTCACAGCCGGCTATGAGACTGAGTCGGTGGACATCTTCAACCTGTTCATCATCAATGCGACGGGCACAGTGTTCTTCAGAGATGTTGCGGCGCTGGAGGCAGGTACGGCCTACGAGATTATTTCGGCCAAGTCCTTCACCG
>Ga0316187_10002339_pt1 | contig 16490 bp, 18 predicted proteins | sample CroRivburrow1_MG_FD_204927 | JGI IMG/M metagenome (GOLD analysis project Ga0316187, IMG submission 204927) | Coastal sediment microbial communities from Maine, United States - Cross River worm burrow 1 | ecosystem: Environmental > Aquatic > Marine > Coastal > Sediment | place: USA: Maine... | reverse complement strand
CGCGTTTCGGTCCACAAGGGCGCAGATGCGAGGCTCCCGGCGCAGCGCCATAGTCATTCTATGGCCAAGCCGGGAAACGCGGCAGATGTGCCCTTGTGGGCGAAACCCCAGAGGGGCCGGACATACCCGGTATTCATGCTATGTTACACGTTGACGTGCGGTGTCCGAAGTGTGCGACCCGGCTGAGGGATTCCGGGACATGTGCAAAGGTACGCCGGCGCTTGATTTGGTTTGGTAAGGTTCCCAAACTGACCCCAATTCGACACCCGATGGCGTGGGCACATGCAGGCCAGGCATATTCCCAATCTGATCTCCGGGTTGCGCATTATATTGGTCGCGCCCCTGGCTTGGCTCATCATCGGGCATCGCTACGACTCAGCGCTGCTGGTGTTTGCGGTGGCGGGTTTGAGCGACGCCGTGGATGGTTTTCTGGCCCGACGATTCGAGTGGCGTTCCCGTTTGGGCGGAATGCTGGATCCGGTGGCCGACAAACTGCTTTTGATAGCGTGTTTCGTCTGTCTTGGCTGGGTCGGCTTGTTGCCTGCCTGGCTGGTGGGATTGGTCATTTTGCGCGACCTGATCATCGTCGGTGGTGCTTTGTGCTATCACTGTCTGATCGCATCTTTTGATGCAGCACCGACGCCCATGAGCAAACTCAATACCTTCACGCAACTCCTGCTGGTGTTGGTGGTCCTCGTCAACCAGGGGCTGTGGTCAGTACACCAATCCCTTGTCCCTCTGCTGGTCTTGATGACTGCGATCACGACGGTATTGAGCGGCCTTGGCTACGTTGGAGTCTGGGGGCGACGGGCGTTGGGTGTGCGCCCCCGCCCCCGTTCGGACGACAGACCCTAAACCGCCTCGGGATGTTGCTGGGCCTGAGTGCTAAGGAGCCATCTGATCTATTCGTGAACGTGCATCTTGGGACTGAAATGTACAGCTTCATCGTTGCAAATCTTGGCAATAGAACAACTATTACCCGCGATCTGCCCCGCGCTCCGCCCCTTGAATCTGCACATTTCACCCTCCAATCTGCTTCGCCCAGAATGAATCAGAGGCTCCCTAACGCGCCTACAGTGAGGAATCATGCGCACTGATCGTACCTGTCTTTGGATCATCCTGGTGCTGGCCGCAGGCTACGGAACCTATCTGCTCACGCCGGTGTTGACGCCTTTCGTGATGGGCGCACTGTTGGCCTACCTGGGCGATCCGGTCGCCGATCGCATGGAGGCCAGGGGCATGCCCCGGACGGTCGCCGTGTCGGTGGTGTTCGGTTTTCTGTTTGCTCTATTGGCTTCGGTACTGTTGCTGCTGGTGCCGCTGATACAACGCCAGCTCATCGCTCTGGCGCAAAAACTCCCGGGGTACATCGAATGGATCCAGGCCAATTTGCTGCCGGAGCTGTTCGAAGCATTGGGCATTGACGGGTCCACGCTGGACCTCGGGGCCATTGGGCAAGGCCTGTCGGGTCATTGGGGCCAGGCCGGCGGGCTGCTCAAGGTGATTCTGGCGTATGCGGGCCAGTCCGGGGGGCTACTGCTGACCTGGATCGCCGATCTGGTTCTGATACCCGTGGTCACTTTTTACTTGATGCGGGACTGGGATGTGGTGATGGCCCGAATCCGCGATCTGTTGCCCCGCCGTTTGGAACCCGTGGTTTCCTCTCTGGCGGCGGAATCCGATCAGGTCTTGGGTGCCTTCCTGCGGGGTCAATTGATGGTCATGATCGCGCAGGGGACGATTTACAGCATTGGTCTATGGTTGGTGGGGCTGGATTTTGCGCTGCTGATCGGCATGCTCGCGGGTCTGATAAGTTTCGTGCCGTACCTGGGTGCCATCGTGGGTATTCTGGTGGCCAGCGTGGCGGCTTTCCTCCAGTTTCAGGACATTTTTCACGTGCTGCCGGTTTTGCTGGTGTTCGGCGTTGGGCAGACGATCGAGGGGATGTTGCTGACACCCCTGCTGGTGGGTGACCGGATCGGGCTGCATCCAGTGGCGGTGATTTTCGCCATTCTGGTGGGGGGGCATTTGTTCGGTTTCTTTGGCGTCTTGGTGGCGTTGCCGGTGGCTGCCGTCGTCATGGTGCTGCTGCGTCACACTCACGATGAGTATTTGCGCAGCGCATTCTACGGCGTCGACGCGGCGCCGCCCGATGAGCAGGCACCATCGTGAGCGGTCAGCTGCCACTGGGCTTGCAGGCTGCTGATCACGCTGATTTCGAGAGCTACTACGCGGGGCCGAACCGACCCACCGTGGATCGGTTGCGCCGCTGGCTGGACGATCCGCGGGGTGGCCTGGGGTTGCTGCTGGGGGAGCTTGGCAGCGGCCGTAGCCACCTGCTTCAGGCGGCTTGTACCGAGGTCAGCCGTCGGGATGGCACCTGCGTTTATTTGCCCCTGGACGTGGTGCTGGGACAGTTTTCGCCGGACGCGCTGCTGGGCCTGGAGTCCGTCCACCTTATTGCGGTCGATGATTTGCCGCTGCTGGCCGCGGCGCCCGCCTGGCAGGATGCGCTCAACGGCCTGATTTCCCGTGTGATCGAAGGAGGCGGTCGCATTCTGGTTTCCGGCCGCCCCGACATGGCGTTGAGCAACCCCGGTCTCAATTTTCGACTCGGCATGGCTACCGTGTGGCCCCTTCAGATGCTCGCGGATGATGACAAACTGGGGCTTTTGCAGGAGCGTGCGCGGATCAAGGGCATGAAAATGCCCCGAGATGTCGCGCGTTATCTGCTTCGACATCATCCGGGCGATCTGCCGCATCTGATGCGCCTGCTGGATGCCCTGGACTATGCGTCGCTGGCCGCCAAACGCCGCTTGACCGTCCCGTTTGTCAGCACTGTCTTGCGTCGGAAGGGGCGCCGTGCGGGATAACAACCGGGTCGGTCCGCTGAATCCGACCAGACCGGCCAAACTGCGCTGGATCGTCGCCGAGTTCCGCTACCAGATGATCCTGACTTCCTTGATGGCCCTGGGCGTGCCGCGGTGGACTGTGAAGGTGATGCTCCGATACTTGATCGAATCGCCAACCTGGGGCACTTCTTGCGCCTTGTCCAGGAGGAACCCCGAAAGGCTTGCGTAGGTCTCTTTTGGCAGCTCGATTCCGAGCTCGTCCGCCAGATCGTCCAACGGCATCCTGGCCGCCACAATGTACTCGCGATCATCCAGTTTTCGGACCCATTCGGTGACTTTCTCATGGGTGTCGTACTCGTCCTGGATATCCTCCACAACCTCCTCAAGGATATCCTCGATGCTGACGATGCCTTCCGCACCACCGAATTCATCGACAACGACACTCACCTGTGCTCGAGCCTGGCGCAGGTCCAGCAGCAGATCCTGTATTCCCTTTGACCCGGGAACGTAGGTAACCGGTTTGATATATGGCTGGATCGGTAAGCCGGGGTCCAGGCCCAGCAGTTCCAGGGTATCCAGAATGCCGACGATGCGATCGATTCTGTCCGCGTACACCGGCATTACACTGTGCGCTTTGTCGGTGGCCAGTTGCATTGCTTGGGCGCAGGTTGCCTGCTGATCGATGGCGACCACGTCGATGAGCGGCATCATGACCTCGCGCGCGGTGGTTTCACCAAAGTTGAACAACCGCCGAATCATGGTTTGTTCCATCGGCTCGATGTCAACCTCCTCGCCGGGCATCTGCATCATGCTCAATATTTCCTCGCGCAAGGTGAACGGGCTCGCGCTGGTCGAGCCGGCGCCCACCATGCGAGAAAGCAGTCGCGCCAGCGAACTGAAAACCATAAGGATGGGATAGAAGATGAAGGAACAGCCTTTCAGAATGAAAATGGCCCGGGGAGTGATCACGTCAGCCCGTTGCTGAAACACGCTTTTGGGCACGATCTCTCCGAACACCCAGATCAGCGGCGCCGCGATGACTACGGCGAGCCAGCTTGAACCCGGTCCGAACAGATCGATCATCAGGGCCGTGGCCATGGTGGTATTGGTCACCACTGCGATGTTGGTACCCACCAGGGTGGTGGATAACAGCCATTCGGGTTTTTCCAACATCTCGAGGGCCAGCTTCGCGCCCCGTGACCCCTTTGCCGCCGCGTGCCGCAGTTTGATCCGATCTGCGCTGACGATGCCGATTTCGGAGCCGGAGAAGAATGCCTCCGCGATCAGGCAGATCAGCATCACCAGCAGGGTCAGGCTTATGTCCATGCAGTTCAGTCCTTGACCGAATGATGGTCTGGCTTCGGGGGCTGGGTTTCAGCGGACGTCGCGACGTCCGCATCGGGCGACGCCATTGCTGCGGGTCGTTCCTGTGTGCCCTCGGAGACCGGCGTCACTGACAATCGGTTTTTCACCGACAGCGCCGCGATGCGATTGCTCTCCACACTGAGTACGGTGAATTCAAAACCATGGATTAGAACCCGTCTTCCGGTTTCAGGCAGTTCCCCAAGTTCGTGCAACACCAGACCCCCAACGGTCTCGAATTCGGCGCTCTCGGACTGCCCTCCAAACGTCTCATTGAACTGGCCTATCGACATGGCGCCGTCGATGCGGATTGATCCGTCGTCCAGGACCTCGGCTCCGACCGCGGCAAGTCGATCCGAAGGACTTGGGATGTCGCCGAAGATGCATTCCAGCAGGTCTTCCATGCACACCATCCCGGTCACACCGCCGTACTCGTCGACCGCCAGCGCGACCGACAGTTTGCGCTGGCGGAAGCTGTGGAACAGGTCGCAGACCGGTTTGGTTTCCGGTACAAAATGCGGTTCGCGCAGGATCCTGGTCAGCCGTTCCGGCTTGCTTCGCAGCGCGTCCAGATCGGCCCCCAACAGATCGCGGGCGTGCAGAATGCCGACGATCTCGTCCCGATGGTTCTGATACACCGGCACCTTGGTGTGCTTCGCGTCTCTCAGCGCATGGAGCAACTGGTCAACCGGTAGGTCTATGGGGAGAAAAAACACGTTGGAACGCGGTGTCATGACCTGCTTCACCGTCGCGTTCCCGAAACTGAAGATTTGTTCGATGTAGCGTGCCTCGTGGGACCCGAGTACGCCATCGCCAACAGCTTCGTTGGCCAGGGTGCGGACCATGTCCTGGGTAACGATGCTGCCAGGGGTGAGCGCCTTGCCCACGATCAAGGTTGTGAACCACTCGGCGATAAGCCGAATGACCCAGCGCAAGGGTGTGATCAATCGGGAAAAAAGATCGATGGGTCGGGATTGGGCACTGGCGAATGCAGTATTGTTTCTGATTGCCAGCGTCTTGGGTGTGATTTCCCCAAACAGCAGCAGAATGGGCACCATGATGAAGAGGTTGAAGAGCTTGTGCTCCGCGCCCATTAACTTGATTACGATGGCGGCGGAGATGACCGACGCTGCGACGTTTACAAACTCGTTCCCGATGAGAATCGTGACGATGAGGCGGCGGGGTTCGCTCAGCAGTTTTTCGATTAAACCGACATTCGGATCGTCGTCCCGCCGCATTTGTTCCATTTGTAGCTTGCTCAGGGAGAACAGGCTGGTTTCCGAACTTGAAAAGAATGCTGAGAATCCCAGCAGTATGACGAAAAGGATCAGCTCGACCCAGAGTGTGATATCCAATGGCGACCTTCGCTCGTCTCACCGATCCAGACACGGCGTGAAAGCCCAATATTACAATAATGTTACAGCTCGCGCCCAACCGGGTGTCAGCGCAGGGCGTCCGTCTCATTCCGTAGTAGGCGAACATAGAAAATGCATCCTAGAAACAAGACTATGCTCAGGGCGATTTCCAGGAGGGGTAGCCACGACTTACCTTCACCGCCCGCGTACACGAACACGCCGGCGGTGAAGTAGAACAGCGCCAGAAATGAGGTCCAGGCGTGGGTGTAGGGGCGGCCGTGCAGCAATCCCATCAGGGGAAACAGAAGGGGTCCGACCATGCCCACCAGCGGGACCAGCACCGGAAACCTTGGAGACGGCTCAATCAGCGTAAACCAGGCCGTCAGCAGAATCAGCAGTCCGAAGTATCCCGCCAGTGTCGCCGCGCGAGCCAGACGGATCAGCGTCGGCACAGCGTGACGGCGGTCGCGGCCAGGCGTCGGCCCAAAGCCTGGCACAGCGTTTTCTCATGGTCCGACAGCGCCCGACTGTTGTCGATGCCGGCATGGTGGCTGGGTCCATAGGGTGTGCCACCCTGTTGCGTGTCGACCAAAGCCGTCTCGGTATAGGGCAGCCCCATCAGCAGCATGCCGTGGTGTAATAACGGCAGCATCATGGTCAGTAGCGTCGTTTCCTGACCCCCGTGCAGAGTGCCGGTGGAGGTGAAGACGCCGGCCGGTTTCCCGGCCAGACTGCCGGACAGCCAAAGGTCACTGGTGCCATCTATGAAAGACTTCATGGGTGCGGCCATATTGCCGAAGCGAGTGGGGCTCCCCAGCGCCAGACCGTCGCATTGCCGCAGGTCTTCCGTGGTCGCGTAGGGGGCGCCGGAGGCGGGAATGTCGTCCTCCACCGCCTCGCATACTGCCGATACCCGCGGCACCGTTCGCAGCCGTGCGCTCATGCCCGCAACCTCCTCGACGCCCCGTGCGACGTGACGGGCCATGTCGGCGGTGGCGCCGTGGGCGCTGTAGTAGAGCACGAGAATCTCACCCATCTACAGGATCTCCAGAACCGCTTCCGGGGGGCGGCCGATGGCAGCCTTACCCTGGGCGACCAGAATCGGGCGCTCCATGAGCTTGGGTCGCTGCACCAAAGAAATAATCAATGTGTCCTCGGTCAGGCCCGGGTCTCCGAGACCGGCCTCGGCGTACTCAGCTTCGTTTTTGCGCATCAAGTCACGGGCGCTCAGCTCGAGCCGCCGGAGGATTTCGGTCAGTTCCGCCCGGCTGGGCGGCGTCTTGAGATATTCGACGACTCGAGGTTCGACACCGCGCTGTCGCAGCAGTTCGAGAGTCGCCCGCGACTTCGAGCAGCGTGGATTGTGATACAGAATGACTTGGTCGTCCGGGAACATGATTGGCCTCTGAGTGACCGCCTTGACGCTCTAGTGAGGCGGTGCTAGCTTGACTCTACGATACCCGTGCTGACCCCGTTCCGGGGCGGCAAGATCATAGCAGAACATCAGGCAACCGTGCGTCGGATACTCATAACTGCTGTTGTGTATGTTCTGGTGCTGGCGTCCTGCGCGTCCGCGCCGGTCCAGGAGATGAGCGATGCCCGGCAAGCGCTGCGAGCAGCCGAAAATGCCGGGGCGCCGGTCTACTCGACCGAAGACTATGAGTCCGCCAAAGCGCTGCTGGATTCGGCCGAACAAAGTCTCGAATCCCACGACTATGACAGCGCCCGCCAGCAGGCCACGGATGCCCGGGAACTTGCCATCCGAGCACGAGAGAACGCCAGCATCCGACGCGGTGGCTAGGTACCTGCGTTTGCCGGCGCCGGATATCCAATGACTCCGGCGCTTTGGCTGCGGTGGGCGTACCGATCCAGACTGGTAACTCTGCCGCGCTGTGTGTTCCACAACTTCCTTGGCGATCACGGCCTGCAATTGGCTGCCGGCCTCGCTTATACCTCATTGCTCTCCCTCGTGCCCCTGATGGCTGTCATGATCGGTCTTTTTTCGGTGTTCCCAGCATTTGACCGCGTCACCACCGATATTCAGGACTTCATCTTTCAGAACTTTGTGCCCGCCTCGGGTGAGGTGGTCCAGTCCTATCTTCAGGCGTTTGCGTCCAAGGCCCGGGGCCTGACCGCCATCGGCACGGTAGTGTTAGTGGTGACTTCGGTGATGTTGATTTCATCCATCAACGCGGCCATGAACCGGATCTGGAAGGTACAGCACCACCGCAGCCTGATCGGGCGTGTGTTGGTTTACTGGGCGCTACTGACCTTGGGGCCGCTTTTGATCGGCGCCAGCCTGGTCGCCACATCGTACTTGGTGTCGCTGCCGCTGTTTCGGGGTGTCAGTCCCGATGGAACACGGGGTCTCGTTCTCAGCTTGCTGCCCTGGCTATCCGCAGCGGTTGGTTTCACGCTGATGTACACCATCGTGCCGGATACCCGGGTTCGAATTCGGGACGCTTTGCTGGGTGGCGTGGTGGCGGCGGTGCTGTTTGAAATTGCCAAGGGCGGGTTTGCTTTTTACGTCACCCGCTTTCCCACCTATCAAACCATATACGGCGCTTTGGCGGCGGTGCCACTGTTCCTGGTCTGGATCTATGTCACCTGGGTGATCATCCTGCTCGGCGCCGAATGCAGCTGTTGTGCCGGCCGGCCCAATTGGACGCGCGACCAGCCAAAGTCGATGGGATTCGTGAGCACTCTCGACCTGTTGCGGCGGCTGCGTGAACGGCAGCGGGAAGGGCGCACTCTCGATTTGAGGGGGCGGGATGGATGGTCCTTGGGCTTGCCTCAGGCCGAGTTGGAAACCATATTGCTGTCATTGAGGCGGGCCAGGATCATCCATCGCACCGAGGATCAGACCTGGGCTTTGAGCCGGGATCTGGACGATCTGACTTTGCAGGAACTGCAGCGCATAACGCCGTTCAAACTTCCGACGGTCGCCGAGCTGAGCGAGGCGCCAAGCTGGGTGGCGCCGTTCGTAGCGGTCCTGGCCGATGCCGAGTCGCGGTTGAGCCCGGTGCTGGACCGCACCATCGCCGATGTCCTGGAGACTTAAGTAAGGTCTGATCAATTGATACGAATCGCGTTTCGGTCCACAAGGGCGCAGATGCGAGGCTCCCGGCGCAGCGCCATAGTTATTCTATGGCCAAGCCGGGAAACGCGGCAGATGTGCCCTTGCGGGCGAAACCCCAGCGGAGCCGGGCCTTTGCGCCCCTGGTACCGCGTTGCACCTCGCTCATTGGCAGCTCACTTATTTTCCTCGGGCCAACTTCGCTCGGTGCGTCTTGTACGAGGGAGCGCAAAGACGCCGGCGTGTTCGCAGCAATTGATCAGACCTTCCCTAGGAGTCGATGTGCACGTTGCAAGTTGCAGATTCACCGGGCTGATTCTGGCCCTGTTGTTGAGCCCCAATTTCGTGGCATCCGCCGCCACGCCTGAATTTGAATTGCCCGATCTGCACGGCACGATCCACCGGCTTGCGGATTACCGGGGCGATTGGGTCGTGGTCAACTACTGGGCGACCTGGTGCCCCCCTTGTCTGGCCGAGATGCCGGAGCTTGCTTGGTTTTCTGAACAATACGCGGATCAGGGCGTTACGGTACTGGGACTGGATATCGAGGATATCGAGGTGGCGGAACTCCAGGCGTTTGTCGAGGATCTGGGCGTCAACTATCCCATTCTGCTGGCGGGCATCACGCCGCCGGAAGGCATGCCTGCGATCCTCGGCCTGCCCATGACTTTTGTTGTCTCGCCGGACGGTGAGATCGCCAATCGCCATCTGGGGCCGCTGACCGCGGCCATGCTGGAGAACATGTTGCAGGAATCGGGGGCCGACCTCGATCTGGTTCCATGAACAGCGGGTCTGATATCGAGCCCGAGATCTGCGTAAAGTGCCTGATCTCCGGTCTGGTGCAGGGCGTTTGGTACCGTGCCTCGGCCCAGGCCGAGGCTGAGCAGCTCAAGCTCAGGGGTTACGCCCGAAATCTCGAAGATGGCCGAGTGGAAGTCATCGCCTGCGGTTCACCGGCTGCGGTGCAAGGCTTGATCGACTGGCTGCATCGGGGGCCGCCAAACGCCAGGGTAAGCGATGTCTCGACCGAGCCTCTGGCGATCGAACAAGGCGGTCGCTACACGGCCTTTGAAATTGGCTGATCACTTCCGGGGATGATGCGGTGCTGTGCTTTGTTTACCGGAGTCGTCGCAAGCCTGACACCTATTTGTACCTGTCGTCCCGGGACGGCTTTCAGGCGCTGCCGGATGCGCTGCTCGGCGCCATTGGCGAAGCCGAATTTGTCATGGATCTGGTGCTGTGGCCGCAACGCACCCTGGCCCAGGAGGACGCGGTTCAGGTGTTGAAAAACCTTCTGCAGCGGGGGTTTCATGTCCAACTGCCTCCGCCGGATGCCCGCCTGCCGTTTCCCACCGCCCACTGACGGAAATGCCGTCAGTGGGTAATGCGCTGTTGCAGGAAGGCGATGATGTCTGCTTGCGGCACCAGGGTCGGCTCTGCGTCCCGCCGTCCCTTGTACTCGAACACGCCCTGATCCAGGCCCCGCTCGCCCACCACCAGCCGGTGAGGGATCCCGATTAATTCCATATCCGCGAACATCACGCCCGGTCGCAGGCCCCGGTCGTCGATCAGGGTATCAATGCCGGCCGCGCTGAGGGTGGAGTACACCGATTCGGCCGCCTCACGCACCCGCTCTGATCGAGCGGCGTTCAGTGGCAGCACCGCAACCTGAAACGGGGCCATGGCCGCTGGCCAGGCGATGCCGTGATCATCGTGATTCTGTTCGATGGCTGCGGCGATGACCCGGGTCACGCCGATTCCATAGCAGCCCATGGTGACCAGGCAGCTCTTTCCGTCCTCGTCAAGCACGGTGGCTTCCATGGCCTCACTGTACTTGGTGCCGAGCTGAAAGATGTGGCCCACTTCAATACCCCTGCGGATTGCGATGTGGCCATCACCATTGGGACTGAGATCGCCTTCGACCACGTTGCGCAGATCTTCGACCCGGGGCTCGGCCATATCTCGGCCCCAGTTCACCCCGCTCAGATGGCGATCGTCCTGGTTCGCCCCGCATACGAAATCCGCGAGTACCGCCGCAGCCCGGTCGGTGATGACAGGGATCTCCAACCCCACCGGTCCCACCGAGCCGATACCCGCACCGGTGGCGGATCGGATATCCGCGTCCTCCGCCAGGGTGAGGGGGGACAGCACGCCGCTCAGCTTCTCCGCTTTGATCTCGTTGAGATGATGATCGCCGCGCAGGCACAGGGCGATCAGCCCGCCGGCTTCGCCCTTGACCATGAGGGTCTTCAGGCAGCGGCTGGTGGAAACGCCCATGAAGCTGGCAAGGGCCTCCATCGTGTGTTGCCCGGGGGTGTCCACGGTTTTCATCGGCTCCGTGGGCGCAGGGCGTGGTTCGACCGGCGCCACCGCCTCGGCCAGTTCCACGTTGGCGGCATAGTCACCGGAATCCGAAAAAGCAATAGCGTCTTCGCCGGAATCGGCCAGCACATGGAACTCGTGGGACGTGTGGCCCCCGATGCTGCCGCCATCGGCCAGAACGGCTCGGAAATCCAGACCCAGACGGGTAAACACCCGCACGTACGCCTGGTACATGCGATCATAGGTTTCCTGCAGCGATGCCGGGTTGGTGTGAAAGGAATAGGCGTCCTTCATGATGAATTCCCGCGCCCGCATGATGCCGAAGCGGGGCCGGATTTCGTCTCGAAACTTGGTTTGGATCTGGTAGTAGGTCAATGGCAGTTGGCGATAGCTCTTGATTTCGCCTCGGACCAGATCGGTGATCACTTCCTCATGGGTCGGTCCAAAGCAGAATTCCCGCTCATGGCGGTCCTTGAACCGCAACAGCTCCGGGCCGTATTGATCCCAGCGCTGGGATTCCCGCCACAGTTCCGCTGGTTGAACCGCTGGCAGGAACACCTCGGCGGCGTCGATTCGATCCATTTCCTGGCGCACCACCCGTTCCACGTTGCGTAGAACCCGCACCCCGAGGGGCAGCCAGGAGTAAAGACCGGAGGCCAGTTTCCGGATCATGCCCGCGCGCAGCATCAACTGATGACTGACAATTTCGGCGTCGGCGGGGGTTTCTTTCAGCGTCGGAATTGGGAAACGTGTAACGCGCATGGCTGATTATGCTGTCCGGCAGGCCTGGCCCCGGTCGCCCTTGGCCTGCTGTAAGTCGCCGTGACCGGGCGAAACTGAAGTATCCGGTTGAAGTCGGTCCAGTCCAATGTATCGATGCCGTCCAACGAGCCGTTGGACGGCGCCCGGGCGCCGTACATGCCACGAATCTTCTGCGCCGCCAGCGGATCTGGCGCTAACGCGTCGGCCAGTGGCGTGTTCGGAGCGATCGATCAGATCTGGCAACACTACTCTGTGCAGTAGTAGTCGATGTCCTTTTGGGATTGTGTAATCTGCGCTTGGCGTTCTTCCTCGTCCAATCGCCGGGTCTCACCGGTATCCGGATCGGTGAACTCCACCAACTCGTTCTCATTCAACACCTCAAGGTTTGCCCGTGCCTGGTTGCAGTTGGCCTCGATCTTCGATCGCTGCTGGTCCGGATTGGCCTCCGACGATCCGACCGCCGGAGGGGTTTCCGATCCGCCATCGGTTTCGGCCCCGGACAAACTGGGTGGCGGAGGCGGCTCCTTGACATTTTCGTAGGGGCGATCCGTCGGCGGTGTGCCGGAATACTGCACATTGCCGTCGTCGTCGGTCCATTTATAGGCTGCGGCGTGTGCAGTGCAGCACAGTGCCAGCAGTGCAATCATGCAAAGCGCTTTCAACATTTGTGTCGATCTCCGTGGGGCGCCGGAATGTCCCTGTTCGGTCCATGATAAGCGCAAGCGCGCGGCGTGTGCCATGGGCTATCAAATGGCAGGCCGGATTGCTGGGCTGATGGCCGTACCCGGGTGGTCCCAGGACCCGGGCGAGCACCGCGTGATTGCCGGTCGATCTCAAGATCATACCGGCGCCGTTTCGGGGCTAGTGGGCCATGCGGGACTTTCGGTTATTCACAGAGCGCCGCTGATGAGCCAATGTTGACCGCGTTACACTCGCTGGAATTGGCGACGGCCAGTCCTGCGCTCGCGTGCCTTGCCAGCACGGCTTTTGGACTGGCTGTGGGCTACCGAACTGCCTGCATGGCCCTGGCGCTTGCAGAGCCCAATGGCCTGCCTGAGGCCGTTCTGGATCGCACACGGCCCACCTGCGATCCCTGCGTCGAAGGCAGGCCGTGCGCGGAAGCCAGATTGGACCGGTTCCCGTTTGTTGATTTTTGGGCGCGCAGCCTATAGTGTCGGAACGCTTTTTTGAGCGCTTAAATGCCCGCATCTGCGGGCCGTTTCGTCTTAGAAAGGCCCGGATTGGGGATCGGCCGATCGGATGAAGGCTCGAACCTTGAGTGGGGCGCTCAACGCACTGGACAGCGGGTTTGAACGGCAGTGCTGGCCCGGACGCCGAGCGAGCGGGTGCCGCGTGCCCGCTCTTCGTTCTTTGTGAGGAGATCAATACAGTGGAACTGACCGGTGCTGAGATCACCGTGCGTTGTCTGCAGGAAGAGGGCGTCGAGTTCCTTTTCGGCTATCCGGGCGGCGCCGTGCTTCATATATATGACGCGATCTTTCAACAGGATTCCGTCCTTCATGTGCTGGTTCGTCACGAGCAGGCCGCCACCCACGCGGCCGACGGTTACGCCCGGGCAACGGGCAAGCCGGGGGTTGTCTTGGTCACCTCGGGTCCCGGGCTCACCAACGCCGTGACCGGCATCGCCACGGCCTACATGGATTCGATCCCGATGGTGATTCTTTCCGGACAGGTCCCCACCAAACTGATCGGCAACGACGCTTTCCAGGAGGTGGACTCGGTTGGCATTACCCGTCCCTGCGTGAAGCATAATTTCCTGGTGAAATCGACCGAGGATCTGGCCGAAACCATCAAAAAAGCGTTCTACATCGCCAGCACCGGTCGGCCGGGTCCGGTGCTGGTCGACATTCCCAAGGACGTTACCGTGAACACGGCGGAGTTCATCTACCCCAAGAAAATCAAGATGCGCTCCTACAACCCGACCCTGAAGGGCCACACCGGGCAGATCAAGAAGGCGGTGGACCTGATGCTGGGCGCCAAGCGGCCGATGATGTATACCGGCGGCGGGGTGATCCTGGGCGATGCGTCGCAGGAACTGGTGACCCTCTGCAAGGCGCTGGGCTACCCGGTCACCAACACACTGATGGGTCTCGGCGCCTACCCGGCCACGGATGCTCAGTTTGTCGGTATGCTCGGCATGCACGGTACCTACGAAGCCAATATGGCCATGCACAACAGCGACGTGCTGGTCGCCATCGGCGCACGATTTGATGATCGCGTAACCGGTGATTTGCAGAAATTTTGTCCGGTGGCAAAGATCGTCCATGTAGACATCGACCCTTCTTCCATCGCCAAGAACGTCAAGGTCGACGTGCCCATCGTGGGCGATGTCAAGGGCGTTTTGAAGTCCATGGCAGAGATGGTCAAGGACGGTGACCGGAAACCGGACGCGGACGCGCTGGCCGCCTGGTGGGCTCAGATAGACGAGTGGCGCAAGATCGATTCCCTGGGTTTTAAGCCCAGCGACACCATCATCAAGCCACAGTATGTAGTTCAGAAACTCTACGAGGTCACCGAAGGCAAGGCCATCGTCACCTCGGACGTGGGCCAGCATCAGATGTGGGCGGCTCAGTATTATCACTTTGACCAGCCCCGGCGCTGGATCAATTCCGGCGGGCTGGGCACCATGGGTTTTGGTTTGCCCGCCGCCATGGGCGCGAAGCTGGGCTGTCCCGATCTGGATGTCGCCTGCGTTACCGGAGAAGGCAGCATTCAGATGATGCTGCAGGAACTCTCCACGATGCTGCAGTACCAGACGCCGGTCAAGGTGGTCAACCTGAACAACAAGTACCTGGGGATGGTGAGGCAGTGGCAGGAGTTCTTCTACCAGAAGCGCTACAGCATGTCCTACATGGACGCATTGCCGGATTTTGTGAAGCTGGCCGAGAGTTATGGACACGTCGGCATGCTGATCGACAAGCCGGGTGACGTCGAGGGCGCTCTGCGAGAAGCCTTCGGGTTGAAGGACAGGACCGTGTTCCTGGATTTCCTGACCGATCCGGAAGAGAACGTGTTTCCCATGATTCCCTCGGGTGGTGGCCACAACGAAATGATTCTCGGTGGCCGTGACGCGATGGTGTCCACTAGCGAAGAAGGCATGGTGTTGGTGTAAGCATGCGGCACATCATATCGATATTGTTGGAAAACGAGCCCGGCGCCCTCTCCCGGGTGGCCGGATTGTTCAGCGCCCGCGGATACAACATCGAGTCGCTGGCGGTTGCGCCCACGGAGGACGAATCACTGTCCCGGTTGACGCTGGTTACGACCGGTACCGAGGAGATTGTCGAGCAGATTATCAAACAGTTGAACAAGCTGGTTGACGTGGTCAAGCTGGTCGATCTAACCGAAGGCGCCCACATCGAACGTGAACTGATGCTTGCCAAGATTCGCGCAAGCGTGGGGGAGAAGCGATCCGAAGTCATGCGTCTGGCTGAGATTTTTCGCGGACGCATCATCGATGTCACCGACAGCAACTACACCGTGGAACTGACCGGAACCGGACACAAGCTCGATGCGTTTCTGCAGTCCCTGGAACCGGGCGATCTTCTGGAAGTCGTGCGGTCAGGAGTCTCAGGGATCGCCCGTGGTCAAAAGGGTCTGCGGGTCTGAACCGCGGGCCGTCATTCTTGAGGGGGAAACACGCTTTGATGAACATCTACTACGATAAGGACGCCGACCTGTCCTTGATCAAAGGCCGAACCGTGGCGATCATCGGTTATGGTTCACAGGGACATGCACACGCGAACAATCTGAAGGACTCGGGGGTCGACGTTGTTGTCGGCCTGCGACCCGGTTCCGCCTCGGTCGGTAAGGCCGAGGCGGCCGGCCTGTCGGTGAAATCCGTCGAACAGGCGGCGGCCAGCGCGGACCTGGTGATGATTCTGGCGCCGGACGAACATCAGGCCAAGCTCTACCGGGATGAGATCGAGCCCAACATCAAGCAGGGGGCGGCTCTGGCTTTCGCTCATGGTTTCAATATTCACTTCGGGCAGATCGAACCGCGCCCCGATCTGGATGTGATCATGATCGCTCCTAAGGGGCCTGGGCATCTGGTGCGGTCCACCTATACCGAGGGAGGAGGGGTGCCAAGCCTGATTGCCGTATTTCAGGATGCCAGTGGCCAGGCCAAAGACATCGCCTTGGCCTATGCATCCGCAAACGGCGGTGGCCGTGCCGGTGTCATTGAGACCAGCTTTCGTGAGGAGACCGAGACCGACCTGTTTGGCGAGCAGGCGGTATTGTGCGGCGGCGCCACCGCGCTGGTCGAGGCCGGCTTCGATACCCTGGTTGAAGCCGGTTATGCGCCGGAGATGGCCTACTTCGAGTGTCTGCACGAGTTGAAGCTCATTGTCGACCTCATGTACGAAGGCGGCATTGCCAACATGCGGTACTCGATTTCCAACACTGCGGAGTACGGAGACCTGACCCGCGGGCCGCGTATCATCACCGACGACACCCGCGACGAGATGCGCCGCATTCTCAAAGAGATTCAAACCGGGGAGTTCGCCCGGGAGTTCATCCTGGAAAATCAGGCCGGCGCCGCTACCCTGAAAGCCAAACGCCGCTTGGGGCGTGAGCACGCGATTGAGCAAGTCGGTGAGCGACTGCGGGGGATGATGCCCTGGATCAAGGAAAACCGTCTGGTGGACACGAGCAAGAACTGACAATCATCTGAGACGATCAAAAAGGGGCGGCCTTGGCCGCCCTTTTTGTTTGTTCGCGGGGAGCGCATTCAATGGT
>Ga0316187_10002338_pt1 | contig 16495 bp, 34 predicted proteins | sample CroRivburrow1_MG_FD_204927 | JGI IMG/M metagenome (GOLD analysis project Ga0316187, IMG submission 204927) | Coastal sediment microbial communities from Maine, United States - Cross River worm burrow 1 | ecosystem: Environmental > Aquatic > Marine > Coastal > Sediment | place: USA: Maine... | reverse complement strand
GGGCGCGAACCCGATCCGCTGTCTTTGCGTCGAGGTCGTCGCCGATAGCGACGTCGTGCAGCGCGCTTGCGTAGACCTGCTCATTCTTGGCTTCCGAAGCCTCGATCGAGGCACGGAAGTCATGCTCGGGGCCTTCCCCCTTTTCTGCCGCCTCGTCAATCCACCGATAAAATGTGGTGTGGGAGATCCCCGCCAGAGCACAGGCTGAGCGACGGGTGGCTCCCTGCCGGAGCGCATCGCACATCGTGGCGGTGAGCTCAGCCGTCAGCTTTTTCGGTCTGCCCATCTTTTTCGGCATTCGCTCGGCGTATCACCACAGATGCCGACGTGCACCCATGGTCAGATTTTCTTTCGAGAGAACGCACGCTCTCCGAGGAGTAGCACCAGCCACATCATCGTGAGAGCTGCAGCGAGCACCTGGTCGTGAGTCGTCATGCTCCATATTATGCCACCCTGCCGGCGTACCGGCCACGTGAGCGGCTAGCGGCCCATCGCGGACAGCATCAGCACGATGGACACAAGCAGGACGAGCACCGCGATGTCTGCGGGGTAAGTCATCACTCGAGGCTCCAGAGGTAAGGCTCGACGGGGGTGTGAGGGCACAGCGCAATGACCACGCGCTCTCTACCCTGGGCGCCATTTGCGCCGACAGGGACATACCAGCGCTGTAGCGGTGCTCGGTCGTGGTTGGCCACGAGAGTATCATCGCGGAGTACACCGGCTTTCACCAGAGCGTCCATCGGGAGCCCTAGCGCGTTGTCGTAGTCGGGCTTCGACGTGCAGATCCGAGGGCCGTCGCCCCACCATTTCTGCGCCTTGGCGAGCCGTTGAGGCCGCCGGAACCACGCCACGACGTAGAGATCGACGGGCTCAGTGATCTGTGGGCGTCTGCCCCACTGTGCCCGAGCGAGAGCCACGCACGCGGTCTCGAACACCACATGGGCGGCCGGGTACCCTCGTCCGCCGTTTTTGTAGATTTTTGGCCGGGCCTTTCCTGCGAGCTTCAAAGGCACCTCGAAGAGCAACAGGGGGTTTTCCGCACATGCCCGTCGCGCGGCCTTATTGGGCCCTCTCGAGCGTTCCGACTGCCGACCCTTCCCCTCACCCGGATTCAACCCTCCGGCGTCTTCACTGGGCCAATCACGGCCCGCAATGGGGTGGTATGGGCCAGCGGTGGGGTCGTCGATCACTCGTCCTCCTCTGGGTCGAGGATTTTTGCTACGTCACCTCGCTGCGTCGAGCGGCGCAGCGAGGGAACCGGGTGCTGGATGAGCACTGTGGGCAGCTGGCTGAGAGGTTTATCCCACGTTTCGATCAGCCGTGGTTCGAGCACCGTGTCCTCGTCCTCTTCGTCGTCCTCGTCGCCCTCGATCCAAACCGAATTCGGGTCGTCCTCGACCTGCCCCGTGATTGGCCGGATCGTGTCGATGTTCGGGGGGGGAGTAGGCGGAGCCATATCGTGCTTGAAAATGCCCAAAAACCGAGCCGCCTGCTCGATTTCTACTCGCTCACGGAGGAGTTCGAGAAGCTCCCTCGCCTCCTCCGCAGTGGGGTCCTGGCTGGAAGACACGAGTTCGAGTCGCCGAGTTTCGATCGCCGCCAGCCGACGGCGGAAGAACAGCTGGTCGAGGAGTTCGTCCTCGACACCGTGATCTGCTCTCGACGAGGGGACCGTGCACTCACGCACCGTGCCCCCCCGCTGGGGCTTAGGGGGCCACGACCCACTCACGATCTCAGTAGCCCCTCGTCGATCAGGCCGAATTCCTCCGGCCTGGCATACAGCTGCGTCGGAGCCTGATCGATCAGATCCGTGTCCTGGCCTGCCTCACGAGGCATGGACTCTGTGGGCTCCATCGAGTAGTCCAACTCATCGATCTCCTCCAGCTTAAGCCCGCCGCCGACCGGCACGAGGATGCGATCTGGCGTCCGGACAGCGCCTATTGCGGCCAGCGCCTCCGGCCGCAGCGCGTCCGCCAGATCCTCCATGCACACCGGTGCGGCCTCCCGCACACGTCGAGGAGCAGGAGTCGGACTGCGTCGTAGGCCTAGCGCCAGGCTGAGAAAGCACGCCATTGAGCCTCCAGGTATCAGATGAGGTCAGAGCCGCTGAATCGCATAGTCGACGGGTCGAAATCCACCAAGATGTTCCCGACCGCGCCTTGACGATGCTTTTTCAAGTACACGCAGCCTTCTCCGGTGAACATGATCACGTCGCTATCCTGCTCGATCTGTCCCGAGCTCCGCAGGTCGCTGATCATCGGCTCGGGATTGGCTCTCTTCTCCACGTCGCGATTCATCTGCGCGAGCATCAGCACGGGAATTCCGAATCTCTTCGCCATCTGCTTCAGATAAGTCGAGTTTGCGCCGACCGTTTCAGTCATGCTGGCCTTATCGTCGCCGCTCATGAGCTGCATGTAGTCGATCACCAGCCAGTCTAGCTGGCCCCTCGTGTGAAGAGGCCGGCAATAGGCCTCGATCTCCGGGCCGGACAGCGTGTCGAGATCGCAGATGTGGACGAGGTCACCAAACTCCGCGATGCGGTGGTGGGCCATCACCAACTCGTCGAGCACTTGCTGAGAGAGCCCCCTCTCGCGCATCGCAGTGCCCGAAATCCCCGAATAGGTAGACAGGGTCCGCATCCCGAGCTCTGGTCGCAGCATCTCGAGAGAGATGATGGCACCTGGCCGCCTGCACTCGTGGGCCCAGTGCTGCACGAAGTGCAGTGCTAGCGCGGTTTTTCCGGTGCCCGGCCGACCAGCGAGAGTGATCAGCTGCGGCGGCCGAAATCCTCCGCTCAGCTTGAGCGTTAGTTGGGGTATCCCTGTCCCCAGGGTGGGCAGATCTCCCCTCTGCGCCTGCTCGACCTGATCGATGGCATCACTCGATGCCTCCGTGAGGGTCCCCCAGATGTCGGACGATGCGGCTTTCTGCAGGGTCCGCCGGCATGAATCGCAAGCGGCGACCACCTGGTCCATCGGCGTGCCCGGATCGATCCGAGAGCCATCGGGGAGGCTGGCCCCCTGCCCCGTGAGAGCGATCGATTCGGCGTCGGCGACCTGGCGCAGGCGCTTGCGGGTGGCCACCGAGCGCACCCAGTCGGCGTAGCGCTCGGCAAAAGCTGTCCGCGGAGCGCCCATCGGCCACTGTTGCCCGTGCAAATCCAGCAGAAAGCCCATCAACTCTACGTTTCCGCTTGCAGTGGCCCTCATGATCGCGTCGGTCGAGTCCGCGACATCGAGATGCATGAGGAGATCGAACGCATCCGCGTAGGTCTGGCCCTTCAGCTGAATGTCCTCGGAGTCGACGCGTCCGGCGATTCGGGGCCTAACCTCCTGCAGATCGTCGAGGAGGCACCACAGGAGCACCCGAACCACGCCGTGCTCCGCGACGTCCGGGAAAAACAGGTCCAGATCTGCCGCGCTCTGAGCGCTTAAATCCGCATTGTACCTGTCGTTTTTCGCCGCCGGCATCACGAGGCCTCCCCAGGGCCAAGGCGGGGAGGAGCCCGACGGGTTCGCTCCGCCTTCTCCTGCTCCCACTGGGCGAGGAGCGCGTTGATCCGGTAATCCGGCCAATGATGGATCTTCTCCGGTATCCCGAGTTCGAGCAGGCGTTTCCGCCGCGGCTCATCGCCCTCAGCCTCTGGCGGTGCGCCGACGCCGGTGGTCTCTGGGTGCTCGGCCCACCACGCCACGGCGTAGTCCTCCACGTGCCTCAGGGCGGTCTCGATGCCGTACCCGCCCTTCCTGACAAACTCCGCCCGCTGATGGCGGCTCTCCGCGATGAACTGGAACGCTGCCATCACGATGTCGAGCCCGTCGACGCGCGTACCGTCTTCCAGTTCGTGCATCCGCCCGAGTGCGGCCCACAGCCGCTTACCGGACTTCGAGCTTCTGGAAACGCCCTTAGAAGGCCGCTTGGCCATCGCTGGGTTGACCGAGCTCCCCCAGTATTCGGAGGCCACCCGAAAGGACTCCTCCTGCCGCTTTTGGCTGGGCGTGGGCCCCGGCGCGGGTGCTGGTGCTGGTGATGGTGCTGGTCGAGGCTCCGTTGGCTCATCGGCTGCGCTCTCGAGCAGCTTCGGCCGACGAGCAGTGGGCGCTGGCGTGGGGCCCTGTGCTGGTCGAGGCTCCGTTGGCTCATCGGCTGCGCTCTCAAGCAGCTGCTGCGCAAGCTGCTGCGGCAAAAGCGCCTTCCCAGCCGTATCATCGGCGTGGTCGCTATCGGATGGCTCGCTCGACCGACGATACTGATCTGTCCCTTCGTGGGTTCGTGGATTCGTGGATTCGTACTCCGCGCGTGTGGAGGCGAGTGGGTTGGTTACTGGGTGGTTACTGGGTGGTGAACCGCCGATATTCGGCGTTCCACCTACCGGGAGTGGGTTGGTTACTGGGTGGTTTCTGGGTGGCGAGTGGGTTGGTTTAGAATTTTCGTCCACCTCCGGAAGCGGGATCCGGAGGTCGGAGCACTTCTTTTTCCAGCCGTCGGACGCAAGGTGCTGTCGGACAGCCCAGTCCGAGGCCCCCCACGACCGGATCAGCGTCCGCCGGGAGGGGAATGCCTGGCCTCGGTAGTGGCACTCATCGGCGAGGTGGACGAGGTGTGCCTGGCACAGCGCATCCGGGAGCCGGCCGCCATTGGCCTCGCGCTCCGATGCGAGGAGCTCGAGGAAGTACTCCCGAGGGATCACTCGGGCTCCAGACCAGCTATCCCAGTGGTCCTTGATTCCGCGACGGCTCACAGGCCCCCCCGAATCGCCAGCGTGCGCCACGCCTGGGCGCACGCCAAGTCCACGTCCCATCGCGCCATCAGCACATCGGCTGGCGGCAGGCACCGGATAGGCAGCCGGAGCTCCCCGAGCTGGCGGATGAGCGCCGCCAGGTCCGCCGCAATCGCGGCGTCCTTGCGCTCGTCGTCCCCTGTGATTAGGATAGCGGAGTCTTGAGACATCTGGCCTCCGAGCGCCCCAGGAGATGAAGCTCCTGGGGCGCGCTTGGTTGTTCTGGCTAGAACCGGCTTCCCCGGCTCGTGATTGGGCGTGCTACCTTGCCACCGGAGGTGCCAGTGGCAGAGTCCACCGACCCGGTCCGTGCCGGACTGGACAGCTTTTTCCGTGCATCCGGTACCCTCACCGCGGCTGCGCTCATTTTCAGCTGCGCCATGGTGGGGGTCCCGTTTTTTGTATGTTGCGCCCCGGTTTTCGGCCTCGGGGTCATCGGCGCGGTCCTCGACGGTAGAGCTCCTCTCGACGAGAGGCTGGATACCGGCAAGGAGTTCGAACTCGCCGAGACGCCGGCGCCCTCGGAATAGGGCCTCAAATTGCCGCCGCTCCGGAGTCGGAGTTGCTCTTGGGCGAGATGTAGTAGGTGAACGCGTCGAGCCTCTGTCCCGCCGTCGCCTTGTACACCTCAAGCAGGACTCCGAGCCTGTCCGGGGCGGGGGCATGAGTTCCCCGCTCGTAGTCGTAGAGCGTCGACAGGGGGATCCTTGTGGCGGCCGACACCTGTCGTTGAGTGAGTCCGGCGCGCTCCCGCAGCTGCCGAAGAAATTCTGGCAGCATCCTGCCTCCTTCAGCCGGGTCCGACTAGTCCGGACCCGGCAGTACTGTCCGACATAGGCTGCACCTACGGGTACGTCAAGCGTCTTTTGTCGCGTCTACGCAAGCGGTATTAGGCGTCGAATGCGTAGTGGCTGGACTTCGGACTCGGCTATCCCTCGACTCGGGTCACCGGTCGCAGATCAGTCGGCGCGCGGCTGCGCTGGTCTCCGCTCCGGATGCCGCCAAAGATGTCACGGATTGTCTTGGAGGCATCCGGGGCGACCGGAACCGGATAGTCCGGTATCACCGGCATGGGGGGTCCATGTCGCGCCGGCCAACAGCCGGCGAAATCACCACGAGCCCACTCAGAGTGGGCGTAGGAGATGAGATGTTGTTCTTGGTGCGTGGCCGGTACGCCGGCGTGTTTGTCAACTGCGTCGAATGCCCCATTCCGGAGGGAACCCCCGGCGGGGCCCTCCCCGGTATGATCGCGTTCCGCGGACGCCGGTTGTGGCGGTGGAACGCGGGCGCCGGCGAAACGCAGCAAATCGCTCTCGAGGGCTGCGAGACTGACCGCCTCGCCCCGGAAGGGGTCGTTGTGATGCATGTAGGAGACTTGGCGTGTGTCCATCCGATGACGGACGCCGCCGTCGCCAGGATGGCGGCGTACCCGCCGTGGACCTGCGCATGAGCACCCTCCCCGCCCTGGCGACCCTCAAGGGCGCCGCCCTCGTCGAGTGGCTCGGCGAGCGGGGGCTTGAGGCGCCGCACTGGGGGAGTCAGGCTTCTAGCTTTGGCTCCGGATCTGGCGCTGGCGCTGGCGCTGGCTCAGGCTGGGGCTCCGGTAGATGCTACGCCCCCGGCATCGGCGATGGCACCGGCGAAGGCGAAATCTGGAGCGACGGCTCCGGCTGGGGCTCTGGCTCTGGCTCCGGCACCGGCACCGGCTGGGGCTCCGGCACCGGCTGGGGCGACGGCAGTGGTCTCGCATGACCACCCTCACCGTCCTGGCGGGATTGGAGGGCGATGCCCTCGTCGAGTGGCTCGGCGAGCGGGGGTTGGAGATGCCCCCGTATTGGGGGAGCCAGGCTTCTAGCTCCGGAGACGGCTCCGACTGGGCCGACGGCTCCGGCTGGGGTGAGGGCTCCGGCTGGGGCGATGGCTCCGGAGACGGCTCTGGCTGGGGCGATGGCTACGGCTCCGGCCGGGGCTCCGGTCACGGCTGGGGCGAGGGCTCCGGCTCCGGCTCCGGCTGGGGCTGGGGCTGGGGCGACGGCTGGGGCTTCGGCTGGGCCGAAGGCAAAGGCTCCGGCGACGGCAAAGGCAAAGGCAAAGGCTCCGGCGGAGGTGGCCCATGACCACCCTCACCACCCTGGCCACCATCGACGGCGACGCGCTCGCCGAGTGGCTCGGCGAGCGTGGACTGGAGGCGCCTCACTGGGGGAGCGCCACCGGAGACGGCTCCGGCTCCGGCTGGGGCGAGGGCAGCGGCTTGGGCTCCGGCTGGGGCTACGGCTCCGGCTGGGGCGATGGCTCCGGCTGGGGCTCCGGCTTGGGCGATGGCTCCGGCGAGGGCTCCGGCGAGGGCGGTGGCGGTGGCTCCGGTAAAGGCTTCGGCTCCGGCTCCGGCTTCGGCATTGGATCCGGCTACGGCTGGGGCGACGGCTCCGGCGACGGCGAAGGAGGCAGATAATGGAGGAGCAAAGTCTTTCGGTCGCTTTGGCGGCGGCCCAGGGGGAGCTCAAAAACCCCGAAAAAAGCAAGAAGAACCCGCACTTCAAGAGCCGGTACGCCGGGCTGGACGATCTATTGCGGGCCGTGCGCCCGGTGTTGTCCAAGCATGGCATCGCGTTCACCCAGGTGATCGAGATGCACGGCGGATCGCCGGTTTTGGTCACCCGCCTCTGGGTTGGCGATGGCAGCGGCCCGAATGAGCTGCGGTCGCACTACCCGCTGAGCTGGGAGTCGAACCCGCAGAAGCAGGGCTCTGCGCTGACATATGCTCGGCGGTACTCCCTGGAGGCGATCGTAGGGGTCGCCGGGACTGAGGACGACGATGGAAACGCGGCGGCGGTGGTGCTTCCAGCGCAGCCGGAGCCGAAGCCGGAGCCTCGCGGTAAGACCAGCGACTACGCCCGGATCCTGTCGCTCGGCCAGATCGATCCAGAGGAATTGGACTCCCTTTGCGCCGAGCGCGGGCTCCCCATGCTTTCGGCTTGGCCGATCGAGAAGCGGGTGTCGTTCATGGCGTCGTGCGCCGAAGGCACGGCTCGAGCCAGGCTCCGTCTGCCTGAGGTCACGGCCGAGTCCGAGTCCGAGTCCGAGTTCGAGTTCGAGTTCGAGACCGACACCGACACCGACACCACCACGGATTAACCGGCGTCGCCCGGGGTGGATGGCGGCATGGGGTTCTCCTAGGATCTTCATCCCCCTTCCATTCACCTCGGCGCGACGCCCTTTGGACGGATTTGTGACGTTCACCCAGTTCATACTCCCTGCCCGTTCGCGGATTTTCCGTGTCCCGCTGCGATTCGCTGATGCCGTCGAGGACCGGTACGCCCGAGAGGCTCGTCGCGGCCCGTCAGGCCGCATCTGGGGCGACGACGACGAGCACGACGACGACGAGCACGACGACGACGAGCACGACGACGACGAGTACGAGTACGACGACGAGTACGACGACGACGACGACTCGAGCGCGACATGAGACAGGGCGACCTCATTCCGGAGGTGATCCGGCATACGGAGCTCCTTGGGTATGAGCAGCCCGACGGCTGGGTGAGGCTCGGGAGCATCGCGGCTCGCATGGGGAAGTCCCCCATCCGCGTTGCGGCGATCCTGGCATCCGCAGCGGCGTCCGGGCGTCTGGAGCGCCAGGAGCGCCAGTGCGACTCATCACTAGGCCCGATCGTCCATTATCGTGCCCCCATCATCGTTTACGCCACCGATGTCGCCCTGGCAACGCTCTGGGTCGCCAAAGCGGCCAAGGACCTCGGACTGCACGATGGCTGGGCGACTGCGAGAGTCGTCGCTCGGGTGGCCAAGACGAGGCGATCGATAGCATGGGTCGCGACCGCCCTCGATGCGGCGACCGCGGTCGGGCTCCTGGAGGTCGACACCGAACTCGAGGACGACCCGGGGAATCCGTTGGACCTGGGCCGGCTTTACCGCAGTTCGGCCCGACCGGTCGGGCAGGCCGACCACCCCGACCAGAGTGGGCGGCCATTGGGGCCACTCCGGTCGCCCGGACCGGCGACCGTTGGTCTGGCTCTCGAGGAGGCGGATGGAGGCCCGGAGCTCACGTCTGGGGGCACCTCGATCGAGGAGGTTGCGGCCGATCTGCTGCGCCTGCTCGAGGGGGCGAACGGCTCGATGACGACGGCCCAGATCCTTTCGGCCGCCTCCTGGGGGGCGGCCGAAGCAGGCCGATCACGGCTCCGGCGAGCGTTCAAGCGCCTTCACCATGCCGGATTGGCGCGAAAGCGCCGTGTGAAGGGCGTAAACCACTACAAAGCGGCGAGGTGACGAGTGACGGACCACGACCACGACAGCGGGAGCGGGGCCAGGCGGCTGCCATCGGCCTCCGAAATCATCGCTCGGATGTTGACGAGTATCCTCTCCGATACCCCAGTGCCCCTCTCCGAGGTGGAGCATGAGCTTCGCCGCGACATCGATGTAGGGGCGCGCTCTCACCACCTCTTGCACGCGATTGAGGAGATGGAGGCGGATGGGCACATCCGACGATTCACCCGCGCCGATGGCGTGGACTGCCTGGCCTGGAGATGCTGACATGATCCAACGCACGCTTTGCCCCGAGTATCGGGCCATTCGATTCGTTTCGACGCCCGAGGGGCAGGCCTCGGGCGTCCGATTCCGCGATGCCCCCCGGGTCGATGACCCAGATGCGGTGGGGCCAGGCTCCCCCAAAATCATCGACTCCCATGCGCCGACGTGGGCGGTGTGGAGTGGCGATGCTGTCGGCCTGGAGTCCGACAGAAATGTGCGGAAGATCGGCCCTGTGCGGCCCATTGGGCTGTGCCAGGTCCATCGGGTCCGGGTCGACTGCGACCCAGTCTCCGCCGAGGGCATGGGCCTACTCCTGCCCGGCGGAAGCCGGTGGGTGGTGTGGTCGGACGGCGAGGAGCTCGGCGTGGCGCTATGGCCTGCCGACGTGGTGCACCTCATTCCCGAGGAGGTGCATTGTGGATGAGTACCATCTCGAGGTATGGAGGGACGGGGCATGGCGCCCCGTGGGAGGGGCCGCCAGCCTCGACTATTGCCTCGGTCGCATCTCCGAGCGGTGGAGTAGCCCCGGGCCTAGGCTCGCTATGCGCTGCGTTTCGAGCGATGGCTCGGTAATCGACGGGGTGAAGGCCCGCGAGGATATGGGCTACGGCATCGGCGGGGAGCACCTGTCCTCTCTGGAGATCGCGGCGGCAGCTATCCGGATGCTGGAGGCCCTCGGCATTGGGGGGGGGCGGGCGGCTGGCCTCATGGCCCTGATCGAGGGCGACCTCCGAGAAATGGCCAAGCAGGCCAAACCACCGAGCGAGCCGCTACTCCCCGCCCTGGCCACCCTCGACGGCGCCGCGCTCGCCGAGTGGCTCATCGAGCGGGGGTTGGAGGCGCCGCACTGGGGGGCCACCAGCTACGGCAATGGAGCCGGCTTGGGCTCCGGCTTGGGCTCTGGCGAAGGCTCCGGCTGGGGCTCCGGCTACGGCACCGGCTGGGGCTGGGGCTGGGGCGACGGCGCCGGCTGGGGCGACGGCACCGGCAGTGGCTTCGGCTGGGCCGAAGGCAAAGGCTCCGGCGCAGGAGGTGGCCAATGAGCACCCTCCCCGCCCTGGCGACCCTCGACGGCGACGCGCTCGCCGAGTGGCTCATCGAGCGGGGGCTGGAGATGCCACACTGGGGTAGCGCCCCCGGAGACGGCTACGGCTGGGGCGAGGGCAGCGGCTTGGGCTCCGGCTGGGGCTCCGGCTGGGGCCGGGGCGAGGGCTCCGGCTACGGCACCGGCTGTGGCGAAGGAAGGGGCTCCGGCTGGGGCGACGGCGATGGCACCGGCGATGGCACCGGCGGTGGCTACGGCTGGGGCGATGGCACCGGCTTTGGCGATGGCACCGGCTACGGCAGAGGTGGCCAATGACCACCCTCACCACCTTGGCCACCCTCGACGGCGACGCGCTCGCCGAGTGGCTCATCGAGCGGGGGTTGGAGGTGCCACACTGGGGGAGTGCCTCCGGAGACGGCTCCGGTGACGGCGCTGGCTTCGGCGCTGGCGCTGGCTCTGGCGAAGGCTCCGGCTTCAGCTTCGGCGCTGGCGCTGGCTTCAGCTTCGGCGCTGGCGCTGGCTCCGGCTTCGGCTGGGGTGATGGTGATGGCATCGGCGATGGCTCTGGCGATGGCCACGGCTCCGGCCTCGGCGCTGGCTTCGGCTTCGGCGATGGCGATGGCGATGGCATCGGCATCGGCACCGGCTTTGGCGATGGCGATGGCATGGGTTCCGGCAGAGGTGGCCAATGACCACCCTTACCGCCCTGGCCACCCTTGATGGCGCCGAACTCGCCGAGTGGCTCCGCGAGCGGGGGTTGGAGATGCCGCACTGGGGTAGCGCCCCCGGAGACGGCGAAGGCTGGGGCGATGGCAGCGGCTTGGGCTCCGGCTGGGGCACCGGCTGGGGCACCGGCTGGGGCACCGGCTGGGGCTGGGGCTGGGGCTCCGGCGACGGCTCCGGCGAGGGCTCCGGCTACGGCTCCGGCTGGGGCTGGGGCGACGGCGACGGCTCCGGCAGCGGCAACGGCGACGACTACGGGGCAGGACGGGGTTCCGGTTCCGGCGACGGCTCCGGCAGAGGTGGCCCATGATCACCCTTACCGTCCTGGCCACCCTCGACGGCGCTGCCCTCGCTGGGTGGCTCATCGAGCGTGGGCTGGAGATGCCGCACTGGGGGGCCACCAACTGCATGCTCAGCTGGGGCGGCAGCGGGAGCGTCGGCAACGGCGGCGGCATCGGCTACGGCATCGGCTCCGGCGAGGGCTCCGGCGAAGGCTGGGGCTGGGGCTGGGGTGACGGCGACGGCTCCGGCAGCGGCAACGGCGACGACTACGGGGCAGGACGGGGTTCCGGTTCCGGCTACGGCAGTGGCTCTGGCGACGGCAGAGGTGGCTCGTGATCACCCTTACCGCTTTGGCGGGATTGGAGGGCGCCGCCCTCGCCGAGTGGCTCCGCGAGCGTGGGCTGGAGGTGCCACAGGGGAGGGGTGTCCCCAGCTACGGTGGATTCACCGACTACGGCGGTGGCTTAGGCTCTGGCTCTGGCTCTGGCTCTGGCTCTGGCTCCGGATCAGGCTGTGGCTCTGGCTCTGGCGAAGGCGATAGTTCCGGCGACGGCGACGGCTCTGGCGACGGCTGGGGCTCCGGCACTGGCGAAGGTTGGGGCGCCGGCTGGGGCTCCGGCAGAGGCTCCGGCTGGGGCTCCGGCTGGGGCTCCGGCAGAGGTGGCTCGTGATCACCCTCACCACCTTGGCCACCCTCGACGGCGACGCGCTCGCCGAGTGGCTCCGCGAGCGTGGGCTGGAGGCGCCACACTGGGGGAGCGCCACCGGAGACGGTTCCGGTGACGGTGATGGCATCGGCGATGGCTTCGGCGCTGGCTTCGGCTACGGCTTCGGCGCTGGCTACGGAACTGGCTGGGGTGATGGCGATGGTGATGGCATCGGCTCCGGCTCCGGCTTGGGCGATGGCGATGGCATGGGTTCCGGCAGGGGCTCCGGCAGAGGTGGCCAGTGATTGATCGCCTGACTCCAGATGAGCATTCGGCTCTCCGCTTTGCGGCCGCTACTCTGCGCGGGTCTGCTCCCGAGAGGGCCATCGAGGCCCACCACGCGGCTACCCTGGAGGCCCTCCTCAAGCGGGCGTGCTGCCCATCAGTGGCCTGTGATGGACGGCTGCGACTGTCAACTCGCGTCGGCATGTTTCGCGCCTCCACTGTGGAGATCCCTCCACTGTCCGGGGATGGGCCGCCCGCCTACGAGTCCATGCTGTTCGTCGACGGCAACGCTCCATGGAGGCCGGCGCACGAACTCGGGCTCGGGCTCACCCGATGGACGGACCGAGACGCAGCCGTACAGGGGCACTGGGAGCTCATCTCGAGTCTCGGCCAGGCGGCCCCGATGAATCCCAGTGGGGGGCTGGAGCACCTGCAGTATGCCCTCGTCGTGGCTGAGCGAACCCGGCTGGGGGGCGTCGCCGATTGGCTTCGAGCCATGCTGACTGAGATTGCCGAGAAACGCAAAAAGGGGGAAGAGTGACTCCATTCGCACGGCTCATCCGGGCCGCCCGGACACGACGAGGGATCTCACAGCTCCGACTCGCCGACCAGATCGGCCTGGAGCCTCGACGCGGCATCGGCCACGTCGAGCGCGGAGAGCAGCACATCATCGCCCGGAGGTACTGGCCGAAGCTCGCTGAGGTCCTCCAGGTGTCAGAGGCCGACCTGGAGCAGGCGGCCAGGCTATCGTCGGTTGTCGCCATCGACCCTGTGCTCTCCTACCCGCCATGGCAGTACGTCGCGACGGCGGCGCGCGTGCTTGAGATAGGTGGATTCGCGGGCGAATTCGTCGACGACCTCCACTCTGTAGCGGAGTATATGAAGGGCAGCGATGGGCAATGAGCCCGAGAGGATGCAGCGGCTCGCCAAGATGCTCGTCTGCCACACGATGTGGCCGGCCCATCTTCGGCGGGGGTGCCAGGACGCCGGACGTACGGTGTGGGCATCTATCCAGTGGCATCGCGTGGATGGCATGTGGGTACCCGATCTATCCGCCGACACCACGGGGGCGACGCTGTTTCGGATGGTCCCCCCGCTCCGATGGGCCCGGGAAATCCGCCTGGGCCACTGGCTCATCTTGGGGGGTGAGTCCAGTGGCCCACCGACGGGGACTGCCGGGGTAGGCTCCACAATAGGGGCCGCGTGCGCCGATCTACTGCTGGCCCGGTGGGGGACTCATGCTCGTTGATGTCGTCTTGATTGCCATCATCTTTTTTGCCGGGTTCTTCCTCGGCTCTCTGGTCGCCGCGACACTCACCTGGATGGCGAGGAGCTCGGAGTGATGTGCGTCGCCGCAGTGGCGCTAGCCCACCTGCTCGGGATCGTGATCGGCGCATGGATCGTCGGCGCGCGGGCCTACCGCGAGGTGTGCCAGCTGCAGGATCGACTCGATGCACTGGAGGGAATCCGGAAATGGCGAGCTATACAGCAAGGAACCAAGGATGGACGGTTCGGTGGCGCGACCCAGATGGCACCCACCGACGGCGACAGGTCGGCGACGCCCGATCAAGACGGGCCCTGATCCGAGAGATCGAAGCGGCTCACGCGCTGGGGCAGCGCTGGGAGCCGCAGACGAGTCGGGCCCCATCCATCCCGGCTTGCATCGATCTCTTCTTGCGAGCTCGACGTCGGACACGTCGCCCGCACACGATGCGCTCGCTCGAGGCCTCGATGTCGATCTTCGGGGCGTGGCTCGAGTCGCGGAGCAGGCGGCAGCACATCGGCCTCGACACGTTTAGTCGGGCGTTGTTGGCCGACTATTGGGACCACTGCTCGGACGTCCGCGGAGCCGCAGCGAGCACCGCGAACCGGCGCGTGAACCACGTTCACCAGCTCTGGGAGTGGTGCTACGACCACGACACGATCGGCGCCGAAACCCCGAGGCCGCGGCGCATCGACCTCCCCTCGCCAGAGGCTGCGGCAACTCGAGCTCCCACATGGGCCCAGATGGATGCCGTGATCGATGCCGTCGGACTCGAGCACTGGCGGCGGTATCTGATGGTGCTCCGCTGCACTGGGCTGCGGACCAGCCAGGCGATGCAATTGCGGTGGGAGGACGTGGATTTTGACGCCGGCACGCTCCTGATCCGCCCCGAACTGGGCAAATCTCGGAGCGAGCGCCGCGGCCGAGTGGTGCCTCTCGCGCCGGTGCTGCTCCGTGAGATGAGCACATGGGGGCCACGGCAGGGCTGGCTGGTGGATTGGCCGGGCGACACGGGCCAACGCGATCCCGCCCGATCGACGCTTCGGCGCGCATGGGAGCGGGCGGGTGTCCCGCGAGAGATCTGGGCCACCCAGCCCAATCACGCGATGCGGAAGGGGTACATCAGTGGCCTCCGCCTCCTCGGCGCTGCAGCCGATGCGGTCGAATTTTTGGTCGGCCACGACATGGGGATCCGTGGGACGTACACCGATCCGTGGGCGCTCCCGCTCACCGATGCGGTCGCTCGGGTCCCCGGGTGTGTTCCGGGGTGTGTCCCTACGGTGTCCCGCGGTGGGATCGGACTGTCCGGGACTAGCGTTCGTCCTTGACTAATCGGCGTCCGCTCAGATTCGGTCCCGAATCTGTATGCCCCTCGGCGACCCCCGCCAGGAGCGGATTCCCTCCGTTCGCCCAGTGGTCTCACCAAGGTATCACGTCGGGTGAGCCGGTCGAACGGCCGATTCACATTGCATCGATTGGAATCATTGATATGCATACAGAAGCAAAGGGGAGCACTTTGATTGCGAGCTCAAAGCCCGTGACCGTTCGGCTCGACGAGGAGATACTCGCGCTGCTCGACCGAGCGGCACGAGAAGACCGCCGCTCTCGAGCGGCGATGGCCCGGCTCCTGCTCGAGCGCGGGCTCCAGAGCCTCGGGTATTTCGTCGAGCCTCCCAAGAGCCAGCAAGCGGAGGGTGGTGAGTGAGCATCGGGGGCCTCTTCTCGGGGATCGGGGGGCTCGAGCTTGGCCTTCAGCGGGCCCTTGGGTGGCCGGTGGCCTTCCATGCAGAAAAAAAGCCGTTTTGCCGCGGAATACTCGTTGGCGCTGGCCCGACGCACGGAGCTATGACGATGTCGACGACATCCCAGGAGACTACGTCGAGCTCCTGTGCGGCGGCTTCCCCTGTCAGCCCTTTTCGACGGCCAGCCGGGGGCGCCGAGTGGCGCCGGACCTGTGGCCGGCGTTTCGCCGATGCGTGGAGAGAGTCGCTCCCCGATGGGTGGTCGCCGAAAACGTCTCAGCTAAGCCTATTGCCGCCGCAGCCCGCGACCTTGCCGTCCTGGGCTACACGGCGCGCACGCTTGAGGTGCCGGCCAGCCTGGTTGGTGCGCCTCACGACCGCCCGCGGTGGTTCGTGGTTGCCTACGCCCACCTCCACGGCGAACCACGACGCCCCATCAATGCGGAAGTGGCCGGCGTACCGCATCTACCAGGAGTGGTGTGGGCGGACGAGCCCGAGGCTCTGGGAGTGGATGATGGGCTTCCCGGCCGGATGGACCGCCTCGAGGCGCTCGGGAACGCCGTGAGCCCGCAGGTAGCCGAGGTCGTCGGCTGGATGATTGCAGATCTATTGGAGGAAACATGAAAGTTCTAAACCGGCGCCAGGGGCCTCCGTCCCCGGACCAGACCACCGCGGCCTACCTGATCAGGCTCGCCGGACTGGCAGCCGTCCTCGTGTTCGGGGTCGCCGCCCTGTGGGCGACATGGGGGCAGTGATGGGATCCCGCCGCCCCCCTCCCTACGCCCACAAAGGGGCGTACTGCACCATGAAGTACCAGGACTCGGTCACCGGTGAGGTCGAGGTGCTGTGGAACAGCCGGGACGGCGTAACGCCGTTCTGCATCACGAGCCGGGCGGGCAACGAGGCTCTGCACATCAGGTTTGCCGAGGACCGGTGCGAGCCGATGCATGTACCGGCCCTCGGCGACCGAGTGTTTGCCGACTTGTCCATACAACGCGCCCGAGAGATGCGCACCGCCTACGTTGAGGCGTGGTGGGACAGCCTGTCCGACATATTTGAGAGCAAGGCCGACGCCGTCGAGCAACTCGCGCGGGGCGACGTCGACTCGGGCACGCGACCCGACATCGTCGTCGTCGATGAGGCGTGGCTCGCCGAGTTCCGCAGGGGTGCCTCGTGAAGTCC
>Ga0316187_10002336_pt1 | contig 16510 bp, 16 predicted proteins | sample CroRivburrow1_MG_FD_204927 | JGI IMG/M metagenome (GOLD analysis project Ga0316187, IMG submission 204927) | Coastal sediment microbial communities from Maine, United States - Cross River worm burrow 1 | ecosystem: Environmental > Aquatic > Marine > Coastal > Sediment | place: USA: Maine... | reverse complement strand
AGTCAATCAGCCAGTCACCCTCAATAGCCAGGGGCGGTGTGGCGGGCGGTACCGACAAACGCCACAGGGGTTCATCACGCTGAAAGAATTCGAGTCTGTGATCGCGGAGTTTTGTCCACCAGGAGGGGTCCTGTTCCAGCATCGTGTCGCCGAGCTGATGTTGCGCGTGCCGGATACCGGCTTCGGTTCCGGATAGTCGCAGATAGAGGTGGTCGTCATACCAGCAGGCGGCAGACAGCGGCAGGGGTTTCCCCATCCAGTCCGAAAATCTCAGCAGGGCTTCCTGTTGTGTGCAGACCTGTTTCAGCGTGTATTGCGTTTCCGGTTTGGGAAGGACTTTAAGTGAAATATTGGTCAACAGACCCAGCGTGCCCGATGCGCCTGCCATCAGGCGCGACAGGTCATAACCGGCAACATTTTTCATGACCTGGCCACCGAAGTTCAGCGATTCACCCTTGCCGTTTACCAGTCCGATACCTAGTACGGAATCGCGAACAGCGCCGCTGAAGGGGCGCCTGGGTCCGGACAGGCCGGTGGCTACGGCACCGCCCAGTGTGCTGTGCGGCGAGAAGTGCGGGGGTTCAAAGGGCAGCATCTGCCCCTGTTGGTCGAGCAGTTGCTCGACCTCAGTCAGTGGTGTTCCTGCGCGCGCACGAATGACCAGTTCAGAAGGCTCGTATTCAAGTACGCCACAATGTCCGCGGGTCTCCAGGATTTCGCCTTTGACCGGACGTCCATAGAAGGCTTTGCTGTTGCCGCCGCGGATGCACAGCGGCATGCGCGCCGCTGCGGCAGCTGCCACCTGTTCACACAACGCCTCCGTCAGGTCCTGTTCAGGCATGGCTAAAAACGTTCCAGTTCAGGAAACGGCAGCTCGCCATGATGCACATGCATGTGACCGAACTCGGCACAACGCGCCAGCGTGGGGATAGCCTTACCAGGGTTCAGTAAACCGTCCGGATCAAAAGCTTCTTTAACCGCATGGAACTGTCGCAACTCGGCTGCACTGAACTGCGCGCACATCTGATCAATTTTTTCCATGCCGACACCGTGTTCGCCGGTGATGGTGCCGCCCGCCGAAATGCACAGCTCCAGAATACGGCCGCCAAACGCCTCGGTGCGTTCGAGCTCCCCTGCTTTATTGGCATCGTACAGGATCAGTGGGTGAAGGTTGCCGTCGCCGGCATGGAATACATTGGCAACGGGCAGTCCGTATTCAGCCGACCAGTCGCTGATAGTGGACAGTACCTTGCCCAGGTGTTTACGGGGGATGGTGCCGTCCATGCAGTAGTAGTCGGGTGACAGGCGGCCGACCGCGGGGAACGAGGCCTTGCGTCCCGCCCAGAACCTCCGCCGCTCCTCTTCATCACGTGCCATACGCACTTCACTGGCACCTGTGTCTGTTAACAGCGTACGCGCTTTGTCCAGCTGTGCATTAACCTCGGCGTGGCTGCCATCGAGTTCACACAGCAGTATCGCAGCGGCATCGGTCGGGTACCCGGCGTGCACAAAGTCCTCGGCGGCGCGTATCGCCAGCGTGTCCATCATCTCCAGGCCCGCGGGCAGAATGCCGGCTGAAATAATCGTGGCAACGGCGTTGCCGGCGGTTTCCGCCGAATCGAATGCTGCGAGCAGAACCTGTGCATATTCCGGTACCGGCAGCAGGCGTACCGTGACTTCGACAATAACGCCCAGCATACCTTCCGAGCCGGTAAACAGCGCGAGCAGATCGTAGCCGGCGTTGTCCAGTGCATGGCTGCCAATAGTCAGCAGTTCGCCATCCATGGTGACTACTTTGAGTGCGGCGATATTGTGTACCGTCAGGCCGTATTTCAGGCAGTGTACGCCACCGGCATTTTCAGCCACGTTGCCGCCGATCGAGCAGGCGATCTGCGAGGAGGGGTCGGGCGCGTAGTACAGGCCAAGACTGGAAACAGCCTCGGAAATCGCCAGGTTGCGTACACCGGGCTGCACGCGCGCCAGGCGGTTGCCGGTATCGATCTCCAGGATTTCGGTGAACCTGGCCAGACTGAGCAGAACACCGTTGTCCAGCGGCAGGGCGCCGCCTGACAAACCGGTGCCTGCGCCGCGCGCAACGACCGGCACCTGCAGCCGGCGACAGTAAGCCAGAATCGCCTGCACCTGATCAACAGTCTCCGGCATAAGCACCAGCCAGGGCAGGCGGCGGTAGGCGGACAGGCCGTCACATTCGTAGGGGCGCAGTTCGGCTTCTTTACTCAGTATGCAGTGGGCCGGCAGTTCGAGCCCGGCAAGAAAGTCAGTGCGGTCTATGATTTCATCAGTGTCGCTCATTGAGTTTCCTGTGGGAGCGGGCAAGCCCGCTGCTACGCCCTGTGGTTTCAGTTCAGCCGAGTCAGGTGATGACAGTAGGTGCTTCGCGCTGCGTGTAATGCCGGATCTGCGCAATCTCTTCCGCGATACGGATCAGCTCCGCCAGAGCGTCCTGTGCATCCAGTGCTTGCCGTTCCGGGTCGGATTCATAGCGCTCGAGGTACAGGCGCAGGGTGGCGCCTTCGGTACCGGTTCCCGATAAACGCAATACGATGCGCGAGCCATCGGTGAATCCGATGCGGATGCCCTGCCGCTCGCTTAGCGAGCCGTCTACTGGATCGGTATAGGAAAAATCGTCACCGAACGCGATTTCATAATCACCGTACCGGTTCCCCTGCAGTGAGCCGGCAGAACTGCGTAACGCCTCGATCAACTCGCCGGCACCATCGGCGCTTACGCCTTCGTAGTCATGCCGCGAATAATAGTTACGGCCGTAATTGCGCCAGTGGGCATTGATGATGGTCTGGACCGACTCCTTGCGTACTGCCAGCAGGTTTAGCCAGAACAATACAGCCCACAAGCCATCCTTCTCACGCAGGTGATCCGAGCCCGTGCCAAAGCTTTCTTCACCGCACAGCGTGGCCTTGCCCGCATCCAGCAGGTTACCGAAAAACTTCCAGCCGGTGGGGGTTTCGTATAACTCGATGCCGAGGCGATCGGCGACACGGTCTGCAGCCTGCGAGGTTGGCATGGAACGCGCAATGCCTGCCAGACCCTGTCGATAGCCCGGTGTCAGGTGCGCGTTCGCAGCGAGCACGGCAAGACTGTCGCTGGGTGTAATAAAACACTGGTGACCCAGAATCATGTTGCGGTCACCATCACCGTCGGATGCTGCACCGAAGTCCGGTGCATGCGATCCAAACAGTACGTCCACCAGGTCTTTGGCATAGACCAGGTTCGGGTCGGGGTGCCCGCCACCAAAGTCCTCTTTCGGCGTGGCGTGCATCAGCGCTTCGGGTTCAACGCCAAGACGATTCTCGAGGATCTCAACGGCGTAGGGCCCGGTAATCGCGTGCATGGCATCAAAGCGCATGGTAAACAGGCCGGAATTAATCAGGCTGTGGATGCGGTCAAAGTCAAACAGGTGCTGCATGAGTTCTGCATAGTCGGATACCGGATCGAGCACTTCGATAACCATCGTGCCGAGTTGTTGTTCACCCAGGGTATCCAGGTCAATCTCAGCACTGTCCGCAATCAGATAGCGCTGGATCTGCTGGCTCTTTGCATAAATGGCTTCGGTAATCTTTTCCGGTGCCGGCCCACCGTTGGCAATGTTGTACTTGATACCGAAGTCGCCATCGGGTCCGGCCGGGTTGTGGCTGGCAGACAGGACTATACCGCCAAATGTTTTGAACTTGCGGATGAGACAGGATACTGCCGGCGTGGAAAGCAGGCCGCCCCGCCCGACGATCACACGTTCGAAGCCATTGGCAACCGCCATGCGCAGAATAACCTGTACTGCATGACGGTTGTAGTAACGACCATCGCCGCCAACGACAAGTGTTTTACCCTGGTAATCATCGAGACTGTCGAAAATCGACTGAACAAAGTTCTCCAGGTAATTCTCCTGCTGGAACACAGACACTTTCTTGCGTAGTCCGGAGGTGCCCGGCCGTTGATCGGAATAAGGTTGGGTTTTGAATTCTATTGTGTTCACGATGACACGAGTCCTGTTTCGTTAGTTCTTAATTGAGATTTGTCAAGCGTTAAGGTTCATTATTTACAGCCGATAGAGTCCCTAAACAAACTATGGCAACTTCTTGAAGGAAGCGCCATTTTACTATGCTAAGATCAGTTTATGCGCTATTCATGCAAATATAAGGTTCATCCAGGTGTGCGGGCACGCGACTTGCCGGCACTCATGGAACTCTATGAACTCAACTATATCCAGTTACGTCAACTGGTGCCTGATCTGGACGCCATACAGGAGTGTAGCCTGTCCCTTGTTGAAGACGCACTGGATTTGCACCTTACTGTTGTCGAACGCTGCAAATATACAACGACGCTGAACCTGACGTATCAATTTTCCGACCCGCAAGGCAGTTTTCCCGCGCCCGATGTCGTTATCCGCATGTACCATGACGCGCAGCTTGCTGAAGTTATTTCACGCGGGCGCCGACGCGGGCGTCGCGATGCCGAGTACGACCGCTTCCGTCACCAGTATTCTATACAAACAAAATGGCAGGTGAACCGATTCCTGCACAAGTGGCTGGGTTACTGCCTGCATACCGGGCATACTTTCTCCCCGGCCCGGGAACAGCTTTCGGAAGCGCTGCAGACGATAGAAGCTGAACAGGCACTCATTATCGAATCCTGATCCCCGATCTACCGTTGATAATACTTGACTAATTTGGTGGGTTTCTTTATGTTACGCGCATGAGACTCTCAACCAAAGGTCGGTACGCCGTCACGGCGATGATGGACCTTGCGATTCATGAATCGAAGGGGCCGGTAACGCTGGCCGATATTTCGCACTGTCAGAGTATTTCATTGTCCTATCTTGAGCAGCTGTTTTCCAAGCTGCGCCGGGAAAACCTGGTACGTGGCGTACGCGGTCCCGGTGGCGGCTACCGGCTGGCAAAACCCGCCGACGAAATCAGCATTGCCCAGATTATTGCGGCTGTGGATGAAAAAGTGGATTCGACCTGCGGTGGGGATTCCAGTTGCGGAGAGGGTGATACCTGCCTGACCCACGAACTCTGGTGCGGTCTGTCCAAAAGAATCTACGAGTTCCTGGACGGAATTTCGCTGAGGGCCTTTCTCAGCCGCCCCGCTGTACAGGACGTGATCCGCCGTCAGGAGATGGATACCCACCGCACTTCAATTCCCACATTCTCGGGAAATTAGCCAAAAGCTTGTGATTTTGTGAACCGGCTCAAGCAGCTACAGTGAGTCGGTCACAGAAATCTTGCCCTGATACGTACATACTGCAAGCGTCAAATAGCGTAGTAACCAACGGATCAGGAGTAAGGAAGATGTTTCATTATCTATTAATTTTGGTAGCAGGTCTGGCAGTCATCGGTGCGCCTTCAATGGAGTCACTGGCCTCGATTGGCGGCTCGATGGATTACGTGGTGGCATTCGGTGTCGCACTGCTGCTCAAGCCCTGGTTGCAGGGTCATTTCGAATAGCGATTTGTCGGATTACGCTACGCTAAACCGACCTACAGAGCCATTGTTACGTAGGTTGGGTTAGCGTAGCGTAACCCAACAATATCGCAAAAATGCGCTTAAGCAAGCGCCATTCTGGTCCGTCCCCGGTTAACCTTTTGACCAAACCAGCGTCCGGTTGTTGGCCGGCATTTCATAATCTTTCTGTAATACCAGGCCCACTCTCGCGGCCTGTTCCTGCAAAGCCTCAAAATCCCGAACCCCGCTCAGCGGATCACGCGCCTTAAGCCACTGGTCAAAGCGTGCGTTGCTGTCGCTGGTGTAACAGCCGTTGTAATTGAACGGACCGTACAGGCAGAATACACCACCAGCGCCCAGCGTTGCGCCAATCCCGGTAAAAAAGCACTCCACCTCGGGCCAGGACATGATGTGAACGGTGTTAGCGCTGAATACAGCATCGTAAGGCTCATCGGGCCAGGGGTCTTTACAGACATCAAGCGCAAGTGGCGGCAGTATATTCTCCACAGCACGGTCTTCCAGCCAGGCATTAATGCCTGCATGGTACGCAGGGGCGTCGCTGGTTTGCCACAACAGCTGCGGGAATTCCGGCGCGAAATAAACTGCGTGCTGGCCGGTACCGCTACCGACTTCCAGCAGGCGCTTCCTGCCTGCCAGTTCGACACGCAGTACATCCAGAATGCATTGGCGGTTCTGATCACACGACTCTGAGTAGGGTTTCATGAAATGGCTCAGTCTTTGTTGCACATGTGTGCTTATATTAGCGGACTCAAGCTTTCGGGACACGCTGTGAATACATCCCTGTACGCTCGATGGCCGCATCCATGCGGCCGACGGTCCCGAAAGTTTGAGTCCGCTAACATGCTTACCCTTTAGTACAACGTTGTTCAAGTATAGCCGCGATTTCTTCATCGCTTAACACGATCGGATTTGTTTTCATGCTGCTGCCGCGCGAATGCGCAACGATGTGATCGAAGTCTGCGGGCGTAATGCCATACTCATCGAGCAGCGGCAGCTGCAACCGTTGTGTCCAGTTATCGAGCAGCTGCAGCAGTTCTTCCCAGGCCTGTTCCTGTGTGGAAAACGTCTGTTGGCAGAGTAGTTCCGAGACCTTTGCATACTTCTCCAGTGCGGGGTTTTCAGGCTCGCGCGCCAGCATGGCATCTATGTTGATGCGTGTCGCTGCGCAGACCAGGGTGCCGCACACCACCCCGTGCGGAATCGGGAAGAAGGCGCCCAGCGGCGAGGCCAGGCCATGTACCGAACCGAGCCCCGTTTGCGCCAGCGTAATGCCGGACATCAGTGCGGCATAGGCCATACCGGCACGCGCCTGTGATTGGTCGCCGCCACCTTCATACCAGGGCAACAGGCTGTCGCGTGCCGCTTCAAGGCCGCTCCAGGCGAGTGCATCGGTCACCGGGTTGGCGCGTATCGACAGCCAGGATTCCAGTAGCTGGGTCAGTGCGTCCATGCCGTCAGCGGCAATCAGGCCGGGCGGGCAACTGGCGAGCAGATCGGGGTCGATCAATGCGTATTCGGGAACCAGTCGTTCGTCGCGAAAGGATTTCTTGAACCCTTGCTTGCCATGCACGCTGAGTACGGCATTTTTAGTGGCCTCACTACCGGTGCCGGCGGTGGTGGGTATCGCTATGAAGGGCACGGCAGGGCCCTGGTAGGTTTTTTCTGGACCGACACCTTCCAGGTAGTCGAGCACTGTGTCACCGACACGCAGCAGGCCGGAAATCGCCTTGGCCGCATCCAGTACACTGCCACCACCGACGCCAACGACAAGATCGATAGCGTTTTCCTTATGCGCTGCAACAAATTCATCAACCACCTGCGGTGAGGGCTCGCTGTTTACCGTGATGCGGTGCCAGCGCAGCCCGGCCTTACCGAGTTCCTGCTCGATAGCGTGCCATACCCCGGACTGATCGAGAGAGCTCGCACCGGTTACCAGTAGAACGGTATTCCCGTAACCCGCGGCCAGTGAGGGAAGTTGTTTAATAGTACCCGCGCCGAATTTGATGCGCGGAAAACGCGCAATGGAGAAAGGGTCAATCACGACTCACCAAATACCGGGTAAAGGCCGGTATAGGAAATGCCCTGGCGTGGTTCCGCCATCCAGTCGGCGACAGTATCTCGCCAGGTCCTGTAATGATCGGTTTCCTTGTGGGCCGCTGCATCCTGCCTGGTCCGGTAGGCTTCGTAGAACATGAAGTGGCCTGGGTCCTGCGGAGATTGCAGGACGTCAAAGCGCAGGTTGCCGGATTCCTGTACAGAGGCGGCATGATTCGCCTGTGATGCGGCAATGAATTCCCGGATATGGTCGGGTATGACGTGAACCTGAACCAGGGTGACAAACATGGTGAAATCCTCCAGTGATACGGGTGTCCTATACTTGGCTGGAAAGCTGCCGAAAGCCTACTGGTAGAAGCGTGACTTGCCAAGCATGGATATGGACGAAACCCTGGAAAGCCGAACTGCAGACGAGACCCGGCCCCGTGAGGCGGACCCGACGGGGTTGTCTGGCTGGATACAGAAGCTGGGTGAATCCGGCATGCCGGTGTTTGCCCATACCGCGCGCGATATTTCGCTGGTTTCGGACAGCAGCGACAGCGGTGCTGCCGAACTGTCGCGGGTCGTGCTGCAGGATGCGGCCATGACGGCAAAGTTGCTGCGCGTAGCCAATAGCCCGATATTTAACCCGATGGGCATGAGTATCAGTACAGTCAGCCGAGCTGTGGTTGTGCTCGGCTTCCAGGAAGTGCGCAGCATCTGCCTGTCGATCGCAGTCGTGGAATCCATGCTCAAGGGAAAGCAGAAGCAGCACGTCATCGAGGAAATGGCGCGTTCTTTTCACGCCGCCGTGCAGGCGCGTTCCTTCGCCAGGAAACGTAAGGACACGTCACCGGAGGAGGTCTTTATCGCGACTCTGCTGTGTCACCTGGGCGACATGGCATTCTGGGCATTTGCCGGAGAGGCAGCACAGAAGATGGACAGGGCCATTCAGCAAAGGCCCGGTGAAGCGTCGGATAAACTCCAGCATGACGTGTTGGGTTTCCGGTTTCGGGACCTGACTCTGGGTCTGAGCAAGGAATGGAAACTGGGTCAGTTACTGGACCAGTCGCTGCAAGGCGAGACTGACAAAAACCCGCGTGCCGGCAATGTCGCGCTTGGTTACGAACTGGCGATGGCGGCGGAGAAAGGCTGGGATACGCCGGAAGTCAGCAAGCTGGTGGAACGCCTTGCCGAGAACCTCTATCTGCCGGTCGAAGACGTCGAGAAGCTGGTAAAGACAAATGCGGAGGAGGCTGCGAACACAGCGGCCTTTTATGGCGCTGACAAGGCCAGTGATCAGATACCTGTTCCCGGAGAGAAGAAGAGTACATGGGCAACAGGTGACGGGGTTGCAGTCGAGGTGCCGGTGTTCCTGGAGCCTGATCCCATGTTGCAGCTCGGGATCCTGCGCGAGCTGTCAGCACTGATGGAGAGCAAACCGGATTTCAACAGTGTGCTGGAAATGGTGCTGGAAGGCATGTACCGGGGTATTGGCATGGATCGCACGCTGTTTGCCCTGCGTACGCCGGATCATCATTTGCTGGTTGGGCGATATGCGCTGGGCGCAGGTAATGAACAGTTACGTCGCAAGTTCCAGTTTGAAACCGTGGCCGGCAAGACCAACCTGTTCAGCCGCGTGATTGAAGCCAGGCAGGCAGTGTGGGCCGGTGAGGGTGACGATGCCGAAATCGAACAACTGCTCACGCCGCAGGTACGGGAACTTTCGCAGGGTGCCGGGTTCTTTGTCACACCGATCGAGATTCGTGGCAAGGTGATTGGTGTTTTTTACGCAGACCGGCAACCCAGCTGCCGGCCGCTTGATGAAGACAGTTTTGCCAGTTTCAAGCACTTTGCCCAGCAGGGCAATCTGGCATTGGCTTACCTTAGCGGCGGGTGATCAGCGCTCCTCTATTCCAAGCCAGGCTTTCCATTGAGCAAAGATTTCCGGGTCGAGTGCCGCGGCGGCAGAACGTGGTTGCAACGTTGCCTTGAAGACGGGTTCCCCTTCCAGTGTTATAGCACTGCCGCCTGCCTCCGCCAGAATCAGGCAGCCCGCTGCGTAATCCCAGAGTTTTTGTTTGCCGTGTAAGTACACGTGGCAACGCCCCGCCGCCAGCCAGCACCAGTCCAGCGCCACGGAACCGAAACTGCGCTGCGAGCTGTAGGGAGGGTCAGCCGCCAGGCGGCTGGCCAGGCCCGCAGTCAGGCGTTTCAGGTCGATAAGCGCCATGCCTTGCGACAAGGGCGTGGAAAGCTGTTGCAGTTGTAACGGCTGTTCATTCAGCCAGGCGCCGTGCCCCCTGGCCGCGGCAAAGCACTCTTTGCGGCTTGGGTCGTAGACCACGCCCATTTCGACCTGGTGGTTGCGCAGCAGTGCGACAGAGACTGAGTAGTAGGGTACGCCAACCGTGAAATTACTGGTGCCGTCCAGTGGATCTATGCACCATACACCCGACCCTGCCTGTTGCAAGGCCTGCTGCTGGGCCGCTTCTTCCATTTCTTCACCCAGCACATCAGTGCCCGGCCAGTGTTCCTGTAATGCCTCGACCAGGGCTGCCTGCGTGACAATATCGGCTTCGGTGACCAGGCTGCCGTCGCTCTTGCGTGACCCTGTTTGGCAACAGAAACGCGGTGGCAGTTCCCGATCTGCAATGTCGCGAACAATTCGGGTGAGAACTTGCAGGGTTTCGGGAAACATTGAATGAATGATTCTACTTGGTATGATCGCGTGCTTGATTGTGACACAAAGGGCCACCATGAGCATAAAGAAAACCCAACACAAAGCTTCCGGGAAATCCGGCAAAAAACAGAAAACAAAAAAACCGCGCAAGGCAGATACGGCAGACAGGTACGAACTGTATGAGAAGTCGGTGCAGTCTACCGATTTCGAATACGAGTTTGTCGATGACAATTTTAAACGTATTCGCGGTCGCACGGCGACACTGATGCGCGAGGATTTCTGTGGCACCGCACAGATGTGTTGTGAGTGGGTGCGTGGGCGTTCTGAAAACACGGCAGTGGGCGTAGACCTTGACCCGGAGGTCCTGGTGTGGAGTCGCGACCACCATATAGCCGCACTGGATGATGAACAGAAAGCGCGGGTCAAATTACTTCAGGAGAATGTATGCGAGGTTAAAACAGAGCCGGTCGATGTCGTGCTGGCGATGAATTTCAGCTGGCAGATCATTGAAGTTCGCAAAGAGTTGATCAGTTATTTCGCGTCAGTTCGTGATTCGCTGGTGGACGACGGTATCATGTTTCTGGACGCCTTTGGTGGTTACGATGCGTACAAGGAAATGGAAGAGAAAACCAGGCACAAGGGTTTCACCTATGTCTGGGAACAGGCCAGTTATGATCCGATCACCGGGCATATGGAGTGCTTTATCCATTTTAATTTTAATGACGGCTCAAAAATGAAAAAGGCGTTCAGTTATGCATGGCGTCTTTACAGCCTTCCGGAATTAAAGGAGATGCTGCTGGAGGCGGGTTTTTCCAATGTCACCATCTACTGGCAGGGCTGGGACGAGAACGATGAGCCGGATGGCATCTTCGAGCCAGTCACCAGAGGAGAGGCCGACCCCGGCTGGATCTGCATTGTCAGTGCTGAAAAGTAGACTGATATCCCGTCAGTTTCGCTTAAAGTGTCTACTTGACATACCAACCAGTATGTATTAAAAAGTAAACGCTCACTAACAGTAGGAGATACAGCATGTCCAATTTTGATATGGAGCTTGATGCACGTGGCCTGAATTGCCCCTTACCCATTCTGCGGGCCAAGAAAAGCATAAACTCAATGACTGCCGGCCAGGTTCTGCGCATCATTGCGACTGACCCGGGTTCGGTAAAGGATTTTGAAGCGTTCTGTAAACAGACCGGTAACGAGTTGCTGGGTACGACGCAGGACGGTGCCGAGTACCAGTTCAATATCCGCAAGTCATAGGCCGCAACCGTATCCCCCTCGTTTGATCAAGGGGGGGGACGGTTAACCGGGGTAACTATGGCAAAACGACTGAAGGCCACAGAAAGAAAAGCCACTATCCTTGCGGTTGCCAAGGTGTTGTTTTCAGACAAGGGCTACCATGGCGTTTCTGTCGACGAGATTGCCCGGCGGCTGGGCGTCAGTCCGGCCATCCTGTACCGTCATTTTACGTCCAAGGAAGCATTGTACGAAGAAGTACTCAACGATATCGCCTGCAAGCGTGAGAGCTATGTTGATGCTGTAGTGAAAAGTGATGGCAGTTTCGCCGATGTGCTGCGCAAGATAACCCGCATTTATATAGAAAGCGTTTCCCGGGACCCGGACTACCTGCGTATGGAAATGCAAAGTGCGCTGGAGGGTAGCGATGCGACCCGCCAGTTTTTTGAAAACCGCTGGCGTCCCTTTACTGATTTTATCGAGTTCAGTCTGAAGGAACTCAGTGCCAACAACAGTATTGAACCCGTTAACGGCCGGCTGGCTGCTATGGCCTTCCAGGGCATGGTGCGCGAAGCACTGTACTCAAAGTGCATCTATCGCTCCCCTCGCTATCATGACTTGGACCTGTTCGAGATCTCCGATTACCTGATCGGCCTGTTTTTCAACGCCGTGGGTTACACCGAACCGGAAAGTTCGCCAGCATCCCTCGGCGGCACTGCACCAGGATAGTGCGCCTCCAACGGAACACTTTGTTTGCCAGAAATATGTCGCTCGCCACTGTGCCCGGTCTGGGAGATAAGCAGGTGAAAAGCCTGGCGAATTAGCCCGACTCCGGTATAATTCCTAGACCCGCCTGTATGGCACAGGCTATGCATCCAACAGGGAATTATGACAGAGAAATACCGCACCCCCTGTCAGGACGACATCCAGCATCCTGCACGACGCAGGTTTATCCAGACGCTACTCGGAACAGGCGCTGTACTGGCGACGCCGGTGCTACAGGCATCGCTGCACCGCGCGCCGGAGCGCAGCCTTGCATTCAGGAATCTTCATACTGGTGAAACGCTGCGCTCGACCTACTGGGCGCAAGGTGGCTACCTGAATGATGAACTGAAGGGCGTTAACCAGGTGTTGCGTGATCATCGCTCGGGTGAGGTATATCCCATGGACCCGAAACTGCTGGATCTGCTGTATGTGTTGCAGCAGACAACAGGGATCAGCGGCGCGTTCCATATTATTTCCGGTTATCGTTCACCGCAGACCAACCAGAAGTTACGGACAAAGAGCGGCGGCGTTGCAAAGCGCAGCCTGCATATGCAGGGCAAGGCGATCGATATCCGCTTGCCCGGCTGCGAGCTGAAGCACCTGCGGGATGCTGCACTGTCGCTGAAAGCGGGTGGTGTTGGTTATTACGCCAAATCTGATTTTATTCACGTCGATACCGGCCGTGTGCGCCGCTGGTAACCACGAACGTCCCGACCGCAATATCATCCAGGCTCCAGTCACCCACCCGGTGACGGATCAGGCGTAGCGTAGGAAAGCCGATGTGTGCTGTCATACGCCGCACCTGTCGGTTACGGCCCTCGGAGATAGTGAGGTTCAGCCAGCTGGTTGGAATACTCTTGCGCTCCCGGATGGGTGGCACCCGCTCGCCGATATCAGGTGGCGCAATCAGCTCCACAACAGCAGGACGGGTAGGCCCGTCTTTCAACTTCACTCCCATGCGTAAACGTTCCAGATCGCTTTCCCCGGGAACACCTTCAACCTGCACCCAGTAACTCTTTGCCTTGCCGTACTTCGGATTTGCGATACGCTGTTGTTGTTCGCCATCGTCAGTCAAAACCAGCAGCCCTTCGCTGTCATAGTCCAGTCTGCCGGCAGCATAGACATTCCTGATATCGATGTAATCCGCGAGGTTTTTTTTGTCTCCCTCTGTGGTGAATTGCGACAACACCCGGAACGGCTTGTTGAAAAGAACGATCACTTCTCAAACAACAAGGGCACCACGTCCGAGAACTGCCGGGCAAAATGCACCGTGATACCCTCGCGTATGTATTCCGGTATATCTTCAAAATCCCCTGTATTCGCTTCCGGCAGAATCAGTTCCCTGATATTCAGGCGCCGCGCCGCAATGACCTTTTCCCGAATGCCACCTACCGGTAACACCTGCCCCGTCAGGGTAAGTTCACCGGTCATTGCCAGGTTGCGTACCAGCTTGCGCCGCCTGGCCAGTGACAACAGCGCACTGGCCATGGTGATCCCCGCGCTGGGCCCGTCCTTGGGCGTCGCGCCCGCGGGTACATGTAGGTGAATCAGCGAGTTTTCGAAGAAATCCGGTGACGCGCCCCAGCGTTCGCCGTTGGCCAGGATATAACTGTAGGCAATTTCCGCTGATTCGCGCATGACATCGCCCAGCTGGCCAGTGAGCTTGAAACCGCGGGTGAAGCTGTGAATACGTGTCGCCTCTATGCTCAGGGTGGCGCCACCCATAGCAGTCCAGGCAAGGCCGGTAATGATGCCTACGCCGGACATGCGCTTGTCCCGGGCGAACAGCGGTTTGCCCAGGTAGTCTTCAACATCGCGTGCGCGCACGTGGATCGGCGTTTTCTCCCCTTCGAGAATCTTTATCACTGCCTTGCGTGCAATGGCGCCCAGGTATTTCTCCAGCCGTCGCACACCGGCCTCGCGTGCATAATCTTCGATGATCCTGCGCAAGGCCGCCTTTTCGATACGCAATTGTCCGCGTTTCTTCAAGCCGTTGCGTTCTATCTGTCGCGGCAATAAATGGTTTTTTGCAATTTCCAGTTTCTCACTGGCCAGGTAACCCGATAACTGGATGATCTCCATGCGGTCAAGTAACGGCCCGGGAATGGTATCCAGCTGGTTGGCGGTGCAGATAAACAGTGCCTTGGACAGGTCAAAGGGCACGTCCAGGTAGTGGTCGAGAAAGTCGCTGTTCTGTTCCGGGTCCAGCACCTCCAGCAGGGCAGAGGCCGGGTCACCCTGGTAGGACGCGCCCACCTTGTCGATTTCATCCAGCATGATGACCGGGTTGGCCGACTGGGTATCCTTGAAGGCCTGGATAAACTTGCCTGGCATGGCGCCCACGTAGGTACGGCGGTGCCCCTTGATTTCCGCCTCGTCACGCATTCCTCCCAGCGAGAAGCGGAAGAACTTGCGCCCCAGGGCGCGGGCGATGGAACGTCCGAGCGAGGTCTTGCCGACACCGGGGGGTCCCACGAACAGGATAATCGAGCCGGACACTTCGCCTTTCATAATGCCGACACCGATGAATTCCAGGATGCGCTGCTTGATGTCCTGCAAGCCGTCGTGATCCTCGTCCAGGATCACGCGCGCCGCGTCGAGGTCCAGCTGGTCTTCGCTGTACAGCCCCCAGGGCAGTTGTGTCAGCCAGTCCAGATAAGTGCGCGTAGTCGCGTATTCCGGTGAACCTGTCTCCAGCACCGAAAACTTCTGCATTTCCTCGTCGATGCGTTTCCGTGCCGCCTCGGGGAGGGTGAACGCTTCGATACGTTCACGGTACTTGTCGGTCTCTGCGGTGCGGTCATCCTTGGAAATACCCAGTTCCTTCTGGATTACTTTCATCTGCTCACGCAGTATGTGCTCACGCTGATGCTCTTGCATTTCGCCTTCGACCTGCTGACGGATATGCGCCTGCGTCTTGGCAATCTCCAGTTCCTTGTTGATCAGTATGTGTACGCGCTGCAGGCGGGTCAGCAGATCAATGGCTTCCAGTACTCTCTGCTGTTCTTCGCGGTTAGAGGTCGTCAGGCTGGCGGCAAAGTCGGCCAGGTGTGACGGGTCGTTGGGGTGAAAGTTGTCCAGGAACAGTTTGAACTCTTCTCCGTACAGGGGATTCAGCGGCACCAGTTCCTTGATGGTATTGATCACGGCAATGGCATAGGCCTTGATCTCCGGAATCTCCTCGTAGCGTTCCTCCGGAAAATATTCCACGCGCGCGGTAAAGGGTGCTCTGTTGTTCAGCCAGTCGGCAACACGAAAACGCTGTAACCCCTCCAGCAATACCTGCATGCGTCCATCCTGCCGGCCGACACGGTGAATGCGGCAGGCAGTGCCCATGCGGTGGAAATCATCGGTCCCGGCCTGTTCGGATTTCTCGGTGCCTACCAGCAACAGCCCGATAATATTGTTAGCGTTTTCCTGGGCCGCCTTGATAGTCTCGCCCCACTGATCGGCATCCATCAACAGCGGGATTGCCTGACCGGGGAAAAACGGCCGCTCGGTCTGTGGCAGTATGGGAATGGCGCTGGGCAATATCTCGCTTGCGCGTACCAGCCCACCGCCCGGTGGGGTGGAATCAGTATTAGAGTCCTCAGGGTGTTCGATATCCATAGTCAGCTTTTTATCGTTAGTTGGGCTAGTAAAGGTGGCGTATGAAGGGGGAAAATTCAAGGGGTATAGCGGTGGTTGATTGGTGTTGAAAGTTTTCCACAGATATTGTGGATAACTTTGTGGATGAATTACCTGAAAGGGCCTCTTAACCCTAAAATTACAGGACTTGCGTTAAATCGCTCATTTTTGCCACAAAAGCAATAGTACTATTAATAACAGCAAGATACATGCTTTTGCTAGACTGACAGTGAAGCGATGGAGGCTTCATGCGTGGTTTTTCTTACCGTTGTGTTACGCCTGTGTATAACGATAATCCTGGCAAGGCGGGCCGCAATAAAAAGTCAATACCCTGTGATAAGATTAATTGAAATTTCTTCAGACCTTTTTGCACCAGTCTGTGGCGTAATTGAGGGTGCAGCGCAGCGGCACACCCTGATTAGTGGAAGTACCGGGACAGCTGCAACAAGGAGGCCTGAAACTCAGTGATCAAGAGTATTAAAGGCATATTTACCTACACTGCGATCGTTCTGATTATCTCGATGGTGTATTTCGTGTATGCCTATACGGCGTATCCACCGACCCCGGAGCGGGAAACATTTCTGAGCGAGATTGGCGAAGGCTTTGGCGAGGTGGGTTTATGGGCATTGTTGTTTATATATGCGCGCACCCTGTTGAAACTGGC
>Ga0316187_10002334_pt1 | contig 16515 bp, 22 predicted proteins | sample CroRivburrow1_MG_FD_204927 | JGI IMG/M metagenome (GOLD analysis project Ga0316187, IMG submission 204927) | Coastal sediment microbial communities from Maine, United States - Cross River worm burrow 1 | ecosystem: Environmental > Aquatic > Marine > Coastal > Sediment | place: USA: Maine... | reverse complement strand
AACATACCTCCCGATGAGGGACCGTGCACGACCGATCCTGAGACCGCCGTCACCGGAACGGTCACGATCGAGCTTGACGCCCTGTCGGGCATGGAGGGATACCGGATTCTCGCCGGGGTCTGGTCCGAAACCAGCGAGCTTCCTCTCGTCGGCGGTTCGTTCTGGACGATCGTCGACACCGCCCCGTTCTCAGACAACGACCGTGTACACCCGCCGATCTTCCCCAACCCCGACACGCAACTTGACGACCACGGGGGCTGGGCCGCCGACGACTACTTCTGGGACTCGGTTGCCCAACTCGCGCCTGGTCGGTACCGGATCGACATCTGGGCGAATCCTGGTGAACTCAGGCCCTTTGGGAGCCACATCCCTGCATCACCCATCAAACGTAGCTGTTCGATCGACGTCGACGTCACCGCTGGAGAAGACACCACCATTGTCGTCACCGGTGTCCCAATGGAGCATGGCCCGTGCGCGGTTGCCGCCGAACCCATCCCATGACAAACAGCTCTGCGGATGGCCGAATACGACGCCATCGGGCGGGCACCTGTCCGGCCCTGCTGTGTGCGGCGGCCGTGCCACACGAGAGGAGTATTGCTCATGTCAAACAGAATCCACCAGTCTCGGCGTGACACCACCGGCCACCACGACGTGTGGGGCCGCTTCCCGAAGCCGTTCCGGCCCAGGGACACCCCCGCATGGCGTCGCTCCATCTGGCTGGCCGCACTCGGTCTCCTCGTATTCGTCCGTCATCAGAAACCAGAACCTGCGGGCACTTAGGCGGTGTAGCGTTGATCGCTCGCACGGGAGGTGGCGATGGATTGGCGCAATGTTCTGCTGTGGGTTCTGCAATGGGTTTTTGGGATCTACTTCGTGGCAATCGGGTTCATGCACTTCGTGGTTCCGGATGGTCTCCCAGAGTTGATGGAGTGGATGTACGAGCTGAACGACACGATGCATGTCATCGTCGGGATTGCTGAGATTCTCGGTGGGCTCGGCTTGATCCTTCCGAGCGTGACCAGGATCCGACCGGAACTGACGGTCTATGCGGCTGCCGGTCTGGTGCTTGTCATGGCCGGTGCCGTCGTGTTCCACGCAACGCGTGGAGAAGGCGCCTCAATCGTGAACAACCTCGTCATCGCCGCAATAGTGGCGTTCATCGGATACGGCCGCTGGAAGCTGCACCCCATACAGCCCCGGCCATAGCCGCATCGCATCAGCCACACACCCGCCGATGACGGCGCCCATGGGAAGACCGTGAGTGCCGGAGAGGAGCGCGCTGCCTGCCGGCAATCGACGAGGACTAAACGGAGTCGCGACTCCCGTCGGGTGAGAGCCTGCGTATGGTCTCTTCGATGCGGTCGGCGCGGGTAGTCGGCCGTTTGGCCGAGTGAATCCACCCGAGATACTGCTTCTTGGCCGAGTCCCCGAGCAACTCGTAGGCGGCCACGGCGCCGGGAGCAGCGTCGAGAGCCGCCTGCAGATCAGGGGGAACGATGAGGGCATCAACCTGGTCGAGCTGAGCCCATGAACCATCAGCCTTGGCTCGCTCGATTGTTGCCCGACCGACCTCAGTCATACGTCCTTGGCTGATCAGCCGATCGATCCGTACCTTGTTGACTGCCGACCACAAGCCCCCCTCCCGACGGGGGGAGAACCACTGCATCATCCGGTCATCGTCGACCCGCCGGACCCGGCTATCGATCCACCCGAAGCACAGTGCTTCCTCGACCAAGTCGTCATAGACCGGACCCTCGAGGCTGCTCGACTTCTTGCGGTAGACGATCCATAGGCCCTCCCGCCGGTCATCGTTCGAAGCGAGCCATCCACGCCACTCGCTGCGGCTCGACGGCGTCAGAACGTCCTTGCCATCGGGCGAGGAGGGATCACTGTGGTCATCGATCCGTGTCATGTCGGCCAACCCTACCGACGCTGCAAGAGCCGCCGCCTCGAGATCAACGCCCCGTGCGTGCCTGCTCGGCAAGGTCGCTCACCGCCGCCATGTACAGCTCAGCATCGAGCTGGTGGCTGAAGCAAACGCTCGCGTGATCCGTCGCCCCGGTGCGAGTGACCACATCCAGACGCGGACCGAGTGATACGAGGATCACCCAGGCTCCGAAGATCAGCATCGGTGCAGCGATCCACCACAGTCCGAAGACCAGGGGCATCACGATGCACAAAACACCGACGGCGAGATTGAAAGGCCGCACAGCCCGGTGCACATGGAGGGACTGGACGTCGGCCACGGGTATGGCAACGTGACGAACACCGATTGGCACCACTCCCAGCAGGGTTCGCGGCACGTCCCAGCGCAGAACGCTGTCCGTCACCTCGAGCCGGACCCGCAAATACCGGGCCAGCCTGTGCACCGGTAGCGTCGTTCGCGGCACCTGCTGCGGATCGGGCTCATCTTCGCCGCCACCGATCTCGTCCCGCTCGATCATCGCCTGCTCCGTAGTCGACAGTTGGAGGAGGATGGAACCCGAAGGTCCACACGCCACTCCACGCCACCGATACTGCGCTCCGACCGCCTGGAAGGGAGGGCCGAAGGTCACAATCTGCGGGCTCCTTCACTTCGAACCGTTGGCGTGCCAAAGTGGAAACGTGGGCGACAAGCAGCCGCCAGACCCTCCAGGAGCGTCAGCCGGCGCCGGTCGACCGGTCCTGACACCACGGTCGGAGCGCGTCGGGCGAGCGTTCGCCGTCATCGGCTTGGTGGGCCCCCTCTTCTGAATCTCTCTGGTGGTCGTGCTCGGCCTGCTCTGGAGTGGGTACGACCCGATCCGGCAGACGCAGAGCGAGCTCGGTGCAGTTGACTCCCCGTACGGAGATCTGATGAACTTCGCGGGTTTCAGTGGTCTCAGGCTGACGATTCTGGCGTTTGCGGTGGCCTACCACTTGCTACTGAACCGCAGCTGGGCGGCGAAGCTCGCCACGGCCCTGCTGGTTCTCGGTGGCCTCGGCATGGTCGTGGTCGGCTTCTTCCGCTGTGACGAAGGGTGCGTCGATGTCACGCGCACGAGTGAACTGCACTCGATCTTCAGCATGCCGGGCGCGGTTGGCCTGCCAGCGGCAGCCATGCTCTCGTCACTTGTATTCCGGGTCGATGGACGTTTCAGTGTCGCCTGGCAGACCGTGTCGTTCTGGCTCGGTCTGCTCACCCTGGCTTCGGGACCGCTCATCGCCGCCGAGGTAGCCGGCGAAGTCGGCGGCGCCCTCCAACGCGCCGCAATGTGGGCGCCGCTGCTGTGGATGTCAGCCGTGTCCTGGAAACTCCGCTCCTCGAGGATGCAGGCGGCAGAGTGATGTACCTCGAGGCGGAGTTGGCCTCAGCCATGACAAGGTTGCCCTTCACCTCCGCGTCTTCGCTCACGGGGGCGCTGGGCGGTGTGAGAATTGAGCGCAGCTCCGTCGTCTGATCACCTCGACAGGGCCTAACGCCTGATCGCTCCGCAGATGGTGCAAATATGTTTGCCGAGCCCCGACGTCGCCGCCACCCGGTGATCCCAGGTGTGCTGGTGTTCTCCGCCTCGGAGGCTCACGTCGATCGGCACCCGATCAAGGCCGAAGGTGTCGTACTTGCGGGCAATATCCAGTGCACGGATCCACGCCCCATTGCCCTTCGCTTTGGGTTCCGAGGATTCCACAAGGTCACCCTCCGGACCCGGCACCGGACGCTTGTGTCGCGATTTGCGTTGGCGACGACCGTCGGAAGATGCCGTGTCGGTTGCCGGCTGGGCATCGCCCGAGGTGACGTCAATCGGTCCGGGTTCGGTAGGCGGAACAGCCGGCACGTCGTCGAGACTGGCCGTCTTGGCGCCGGCCGGCTCAGCGGCGGCACTGCGGCGGCGACGCGACCGTTTCCTTGGCCGATCCTTCGGTGAGTCCTGCGCCGCCCCCTGTCGAGCGTGCGGATCCTCGTCAGGGTGATCCTGGTCCCATGCGAGTTTCGGCTCGGCTTCCTCCGATCTCTTCTTCGATTTGCGACGCTTTCGGCCACCAGTGTCGGCATCGTGACCGCCGACGATTGGACTATCGCCAAAGGTGGCCGGATCGTCCGGCGTAAAGATCAGCCGGTCACCTTCCGCGATGAACTCGAAGGCTGTCCCACCGAAGCGCCGTATATCCACGGCCGTGGCGGGCCAACTGCCAAGCTCCGTGTCGTCGGCGTGCATTGTGATCTCGCTATCCCGAATGCTGAGCTTCACGCTGAGCGCGTCCGGCTCATGCGGGCTCCGTAGGGATCCGGAAAACACCACAACGGAACCGCCGAGCGGCTGGTCTTGAACGCGCGAGGCCCTTGCCTTCCAGAGCGGCAAACCACGACTCCTTCCGCGAAGCTCCAGGTAAACATCCTCGGCATGAATGCGTCCGAACTCAAGCCACTCTGTTGCGTTGTTGCTTCCGCAGGGCGCCGACTCAAATGGCTCGACGTCGCCCGCTACTCCCTCTGCGGCCGACGCAGGCAGACCTCGACCGGATGAGGCCGTCGATCAGAGTCGCCAAACCGCATCCGGGGAGAGTGATGACGACGCTTCGTTCGCCCCCGGGCGACGAGCGTCCCTTCATGCAGTCCGGATAGTCGTGTCGGGCGTGCGTCAGCGTCGAGGTGCCGTACGACGCGCTGTGCGCCGCCCGGTGCGACGCGCTGTGCGCCGTACAACTCTGCGTGGTCTCGGCATGATGCAAGGTCCCTTTCCGTAGGAGTTGATACTGATCCTGTGTTCTAGATCGCGTTTGAGAGCGCCTCGTACTCCTCGGCCTCCGCTTCAGCCACGAGGCCGACCGCGACGAGGTCGATTGGATCGATAAAGCCGTCGCTGATTCGAACGCCGCCGGCGCTGGCCACCGCGTCGCGCAAACCCACGGCCCAGTGGTGTTCAATGAGGATCAGGGCTGCGGCGGAGTCGTTCGGGATGTCCTCGATGACGTCCCATGCGTCTTCATCGGTGAACACTCCGAGCCCTTCGGCCCCGGCCTCGGCTCCGAGGACAGCGCCGATCTCCATGCCTTCCTCACCGTCGATACCGAGTCCAACGAGTGCGCCGACGACGCTGCCGATCTCGACGGCCTCTTCCATGGTGAGATTGCTCAGATGGGCGACCTCGATGTCGCCGTCGGCGTCCTTGTGGACCGCGAGTGCATCGATCACACGGATCGTGCCGCTCTCTTTGAGTCGTTCGAGCTCGTCAATGATCTGCCCGTGGAAGTCGGGGTGATCGAAACCGAGCACGAAGAGCTGAACCGGACCTATCGCCATGGTGTCTCCCATTCGGCAAGGTTGCGGCGAATCTGGATACTCACCGCCTACCAAAACCCTAGTCCTGGCGCAGACATCGAGAGCCCGATCGCGGCCCGCCAATGGTGACCTGCCCCACCGAGCTTCACGCATCATTGGGTCGGCCTCGCGACACGTCCCTGTTTTGGCCACACATGTCGTCCTACACAGCGCTCACGCTGCCGAGTGTGGGCGGGGTCGGCGGTGTAGGTTCGGGGCGGCCACGAACGGGAGGAACCCCAATCACCAAGAGAGAGCCCGCAGTCCCCAAACCCGAGGGGGCGGTCGGCAAAGAGGAGCGATCCAGCACGACCAGAAGCACGCGCCGCAAGGCAGCCGCGACGCCGGTCCTGCTCGCAGGCGGAAACCCGCAGATCGCGAAGGCCGACGGCGACGCCCCCGTGCAGGACTACATCGCGGCCATGCCGGGCTGGAAACGAGACGTCGGACGCCGCCTCGACGCGCTCATCGTGGCCACCGTTCCCAACGTCATCAAGGCCGTGAAATGGAACTCGCCGCTCTACGGCATCGAGGGCCAAGGCTGGTTCCTCAGCTTCCATTGCTTCACGAAGCACGTCAAGGTGACATTCTTCCGCGGCACGTCGCTGCGTCCACTTCCCCCCGGCGAGTCGAAAAACAAGGACCCGCGCTACCTCGACATCCACGAGGACGACGAGATCGACCAGGAGCAGGTTGCGAGTTGGATTCGGCAGGCATCGGAGCTGCCCGGCTGGGTTCCGTAGCTCAGGCCTCCCTCGGAACGGGACCCCCATACACCACGTCCGTGGACGTAGCTCGAGAGCGCCGCGACGACGGCTCCCGCAGTTGCGCATATCCGGCGCCGGCTCGACGGACGTGCAACTATCAACCGGGAACCGAGCGGCGGTCCGGGCGCACGCAGCCAAATCGGGAGTGGACCGCTGACCGAGAATCAGGGAAACTGCAGCCCTCGACGCGAGGAGGCCGCGTATGGCTCATCACACGGTGAGAGCGGGATACGAGCAGCTCGTCGATCGCCTGAACCGCTTCCCGCAGGGCGCGCCGCCTTCCGACGTCCTCTACGCCATCCTGAAGATGCTGTTCAGCGAGCGAGAGGCCGGGCTCGTGGCGCTCCTCCCGATTCGGCCGTTCACGGCCAAGCGAGCAGCTCGCGCCTGGAAGACGACGCCGGCCGCTGCCACGGCGATTCTCGAGGAACTGGCGGGGCGCGCCATCCTGCTCGACATGGAATCCGTCGACGGAACCCGAACCTTCGTGCTGCCGCCACCGATGGCCGGGTTCTTCGAGTTCTCCCTCATGCGCACGCGCGGCGATCTCGACCAGAAGGTGCTCTCCGAGCTGTTCTACCAATACCTCAACGTGGAGGAGGACTTCATCAAGGCGCTGTTCGCCGAGGGCCAGACGCAGCTCGGCAGAGTGTTCGTGCAAGAAGCGGTCCTGCCAATCGACAACGGAATCCAAGTACTGGACCACGAGCGGGCGAGCGAGGTCGTGCGCAGCGCTTCGCACCGCGGCGTTGGTATCTGCTATTGCCGCCACAAGATGGACCACAACGGTCGCGGCTGCGACGCGCCGCGCCAGATCTGCATGACCTTCAACAACACGGCTGCGTCGTTGATCAAGCACGGCTTCGCCCGCGAGGTCGAAGTCGAGGAGGGGCTCGACCTCCTTGCCGAAGCCCAAGAAGGGAATCTGGTCCAGTTCGGTGAGAACATCCAACGAGGTCCGAACTTCATCTGCAACTGTTGCGGCTGCTGCTGTGAGGCCATGATCGCAGCGCGCCGGTTCGGCGTCCTGAATCCGATCCACACCTCGAACTACCTCCCGGAGATCAACGCCGAGCGGTGCAACGGCTGCGCGAAATGTGTCAACGTCTGTCCCGTGGAAGCGATGAGCTTGACCTCGGCCAACGATCCGCGCCGCCCGAAGAAGAAACGAGCGAAGCTCGACGAGCGCCTCTGCCTCGGCTGCGGTGTATGTGTGCGCAACTGCGATCGAGACGGCATCAGCCTCATCGCCCGCCCGGAGCGGGTGATCACGCCGGTCGACTCGACGCGACGGGCCGTGATGATGGCCATCGAGCGCGGCAAGCTGCAGAACCTAATCTTCGACAACCATGCCCTGGCCAGCCACCGGGCAATGGCCGCAATCCTGGGCGTCATCTTGAAGGCGCCACCGGTCAAGCAGACGCTCGCAAGCCGGCAGATGAAGTCGATCTACGTCGACCGACTCCTCACCGAGAAACACTGAGCGCCGGCCGAAGCGACCGCTCGAAAGGAACCGGCCTTCGTCATCACAGCAGGAGCAACTCACGGTGGTAACACCGCGATCGCGACCCCTCCCCCGACCGTTTCGCCGAGCCACGTCGGCCCCGAACGGCGCTTCTACAGAGAAGGGTTGGTGCACATCTGGCGAGAGCGCGAATGATCGCGATCGCCGGTCAGGATGTTGAGTGCGCCTCGGACCGGTTGCGACGACGGCGCCGGGCGGGATATGCGCCCATGACCGCGGCTCCGGCGAACGCCGCGATGGGGATGATCCAATTGACCGTTGCGTCTGCAGTAGCGAGACCAAAGTATGAGACAGCCGCTGCGGCGCCGGCAACCAGGAGTACACCCACAGCCACGTACCGAACGTTCGTGGGCGGAGGCGTCTGGCGCACCCTCCACTCGAAGCGAGCGAACACCGCAACCAATGCGATCGTGACGGTCGTCAGGGCGAGAATCCAGATCGGTCGCGTGAGCCACCACTTCGTCGTCCCCGGTTCGATTCGGAATGCCGCCCCATCGAAAGCGAACAGGAAGACCGAGGCGACGAGGGTCATTGCGGTCAGATGCCACAGGTAGATCGTCATCATGACGCCCGACACGGCCACCACCCAGTGCCACAGCCTCTTCCCGTGCACCAGGCTTGCGATCGGGTCGTTCAGGAGCCAGATGAGGCCGGCCTGAACGACTCCGAGGAGGGCAATGGCGAACGTCGGGGGTGTCATGTTCGTGAGTTCAGAACCAGGGATCCCGACCATTGCGACCGGATACCAGCCGATCCATGTGATCGCGATCAACACGCCCAACGACACGGCGGCTATCGCACCGCCCGTCGATGCTGCGATGGGGCGCTCCATGACCTCCCGGGATGCCCACCAGTAACCGAGTTGGTGAACCCCGGCCCAGACGAAGAGGAAGTTCGTCCAGCCGATGCCCGGCACGTCGAAAGCGAAGCGCAACACGTCAACGACGATGGCGGCGCCGAGCAACACGACCACGGATAACAGACCCGCCGACTTCCACCAGCGATACGTGACCGGTGCCAAGGCAGTGATCGACACGTACACAGCGATGAACCAGAGCGGCACCGTCGCCGACATCGCACCGGCTCGGACGACATCGTTGGGAAGAAACGGTCCGACAAGGACGATCAGCAGGGTCCACACAACGAGCAGCGGAATGACCGGGGTGAACAACCGCCGCACGCGCTGCGTGACCCACTCGCTGTAGTCGACACCCTCGCGTTCCCTCGCATGGAGAGCACGACCATTCGCGTATCCGCCCACGAGGAAGAAGATTGGCATCACCTGAACAAGCCAGGTCACCCATCCGGCGTATGGGATCCATTCCAGCGAATTCATCAGGCGAATCTCGCCATCAGGGAGGAGCCAGATCGAAGCTGCGAACCAATGCCCGGACACAACCACCAGGATCGAAACCACCCGCACAAAATCGACCACCCGATTGCGCGTCGGCGGGGTCTCGTCGGCGATCTGTTTCGTATACGCCAGGTATTTCACATCTGGACCCCTCAACACACGCTACGTCCGTCATCGGCGGCCGTAGTGACTATCTGAAACTCGGCGCGTCTTGGCGGATCGACGATCGGTGAGGACAGCCTTCGAGCGATGGGCCCATCAGACGGCCGGGGCCGGCTAGCAAGTGACGTGCAGGATCGCGTAGACCTCGCGCTTGTCGATGGGGCCAAGCAACCGGCACGCCTCTGACGTGGGCACGGCGATCACCTCGACCCCTCGAACCTTCGCCTCCTCCCACAGCTCAGGCACTATCGGAAGCCGGCCGCTTGCTCCGGTTCCCACCACCAGTCGCGGCGACGACCAGGGGATGCTCTCATCGGGAGACAACGGCGTGTGGCCATAGCGGCTCCGATACGGTTTGGATGGCCCCTTCTTCCGGGGGCGAACACGACCCGCTTCCACCACCACGTCTTGGTCAAAGCGGTCGCCATCGACAACGATGGCGCCAAAACCCGGATAGGTAACGTCCACGCTCGAACCCTACGCCCAACCCAAGCACACCGCGCAGACCAACGGAAATGAAACCGCAGGCAACATGGGCGGCCGAGGCTGTGCGCCGCGACACACTCGGCTAGGTCGAAACGGTCCCCAACAGCCGAGGCCCACAGCAATGGTGTGCACTGTGGGCGTTGGCTGATAGCGGACGTTGTTCCGTCCTGGGTCTGCCATCGGCAGACCAGCGTCCCAAATTGAGTCAATCGGCGTAAGGTTGGTGGTGACGCACCCAGCCAGCGCTGGCACCATCATCTCCCTGTCCGCCCTCCCGCTGGGTGCGTCTCTCGTCGATTCGGCTCCGGTTTGTTCCAGCTCAACCCGATTCAACCGGCCGCGCCTCGGACGAGGCGTATCAGTAGTTGAACGGTGCGAGCGAACCGTCATGTCCGATCAATTCGACGGATTGGGACTCCCACGTCGCTTCGTTGCCACCCATCCCCGGCGAGTCCGGTGGCATTCCCGCCACCGCGATCCCGACGGCGTCAGGTCGCTGCTCAAGCAGGGCAACCAGCGCTCCAACAGGGACATGACCCTCCACAACGTAGCCATCGACCAGAGCGGTATGACACGAGACCGCATCGAGCGGAACACCGACCTCTGCCTTGAACGCGGCGAGACCCCGGTCTTCTTGCACCTCGACGTCCGCTCCGTTGTCCTGTAGGTACCCGACCCACTCACTACAGCACCCTCAGCCGGGAGCCTCATGCACCTCGATGTGCATCGCGGTGAGTTCACCGGGCGCGGGAGCAGTCCGTGGTGGTTCCGACTGGGTTGCGCCGCAGGCACTGACGATTCCCATGAGACCAATAAGCAGCGTGAGACCGGCTGTGGTTCGTGTCCTCACGCCAAAGGCCACATGTCACGCACTTGCCGTTTCGTGCTGGTTGCCGGCATTTGACCACCTTCGCCGTGAATGCCATGTGGAACGTCAATAGCGATAGTACGCCCAGTGAGACTCTATATCGCCGAACGACGATCATGACCAACCCGAATGTCGCCTTGGGTACGCAATCTGGTGAGCGGAACCGCACAATCCCGCCTCTCTACAATGGGCTCGTGGCGCTCGACGGTGATAGCTACTACCGCTTGGACGCGGCGTTCTCGGGTGGTGACCTCGAGGCCCTTCGGCGCGAGATCGGCGACCTCGGCGACTTCCCCAACGTCGCGCCCGACGCCGCGATCGGTCTGCCACTGGTCTATGCGATCGACCACAGTCCACTGTCGTTGGTGCGAGAGCTCCTCGACGCCGGCGCCGATCCCAACAGCGGCAGCGGCGACGGATTCCCTCCGCTCTACGCTGCCCTGACCTCCGCCACCCCTACCCCTGGCGCCATGGTCCGGCACGATCTGCCAGAGCTGGTCGAGTTACTCATCCGACACGGCGCCGACGTCGGACAACGAGGATTCAACGACTACACGCCGCTGCACCTCGCCGCTGCTCAGGGAGATCTCGCCATGGTCGAGCTGCTGCTGCGTCATGGAGCCGACCCGAATCAGATCACGCGCATTGACGACATGGAGACCCCGCTCGAGCTGGCCGAACGAGCAGGAAACCGAGATGTTGTGGATCGGCTCCGTCCGTTGACGACCCGACTCAATTGGGAACAGGCTGCCGCCACGGGTGACGTGCGGTTCCTTCGCCGCATGCGACGCGACGGCCACGACATCGATGCCAAGGACGGATACGGCCAAACCGCCCTCATGCGCGCCGCCCACGCCGGCCAGCGTGAGGCGGTCCAATGGCTGGTCGCTCACGGGGCGAACCTGGATCACACGTCGAAGTTCCATCTCAGCGCGCTCATGCTGGCCGTCATCGCCAACCACGACAAGATCGCCCGGATGCTCGTGCGAGCCGGCGCTGACACGAGCATCACGGGCGCCGGTGCGCCGGGCTTCGCCGGCAAGACCGCCGCGGACCTCGCCGAGGAGTCCGGCGCTACGAAGCTGGCCGCCGCCATTCGCCGCCAGTCGCGCTGACTGAGCCCGCCTGCCTGGCTGATCCCTGGCCGCACCACAGAGCAGCCCTTCCCGCACGCTCGGCATCGGCGGAGCTTCTACACAGAATCGGCTCGGCAATCACTCGGACGTAGGCCTCGGGTAACCCAGCGCGGTTGGCTAGCCGGGGTATCGAAATGTCTCGACCTTGTACGAGGAGCTCGGCGACACGGCGCTCGCGGTGCAGCATCTCCACGCCTACCGAGGTCTCAACAACGACGAATAGCTGGCGGGGCAACAGACTCAGGCGATCCAACCGGCATGGGTTTCGCAACTTGCCGTTTGGTCAGCGATAGGAGCGGTTCACACCCTCCGGTACGGGGTCGACGACGTCATTGTCGACGTAGCAGAACGCCCAGCGCTCGCCGGGTTCGAACGACTGGATCACACCGTGGCCAACGTCGTGGAAGTGCCCCGTGGCGTGCTTGTTCGGAGAGTTGTCGCAGCAGCCGACGCGGCCGCACTGCATACACATGCGAAGGTGCACCCACTGCCCACCGATCTCGAGACACGCTTCACACCCTTCGATCGTGCTTGGCTCGATCGGCTCGATTCCGGTTAAGTGTTCACAGGCCATGCAGAGTGCCTTTCAGATGTGCGGAGCGTCATCGATCGGTCGGCGGGTCGCCGGTCATACGATCGCGTTCTTGGTGAAGGCTTCAGCCACCATCGGTTGGGACGTATTCCCTCCAATCGGTGGTGGGGTCGGAGACACGGCTATCCGCTTGGTGAGGCTCCTGTCAACTGTTGCCGATCGACGCTTCGTGCTGGCGGGGTCATCGGTTCGATTGCTGCCCAGCCGTTGGGTGCCCTGTAGGATTGCGAAACGCGGTTCATCCAAATTCGGGGAGGGTTCTGATGAAAGCTCGATTGCTCTTTGGCGCGTCCATGGTCTTGGTGCTGGTGGCCGCCGGCTGCAGCTCCTCGAGCGAGAGCAGCGACTCCACGACGTCGGCAACGCTTGCAGAAGCAGCGACCACGACAACGGCGGTGACCACCACCACGATCCCCGTCACGACAACCAGCGCCCCGACAACGACCACTGGTGGACAGATCGCCGAACCAACCCTCGCTCACGCCGGAGTGATCGTGGAGGACGAGACGTACTACGCGGGCCAGAACGGATCTGATCCGGATCCGGTCATCGCAGCGGTCACCAACGCCCTTGGACCGCCGACGGTGGACTCGGGATGGGGGCCGCATCCGATCTCGACGGGCGAGTTCCGATCGGTCCAATGGGGTGACAGTCTGGTGCTCACCTTTGACGACTCTGAGATTCCCGGAGAAGGTGCCGTCCGCCATTTCGTTTCATACGAGTATGCCGGTTCGCCGGGCGGAATCTTCACGGTCATGGACGGAATCACCGTCGGGAGCACGGTCGGCGAGACAATTGCTGCGGTGGGCAGCTACCGGCCAGACGTCGGACTCGACCAATACCGGTGGGTTCAATCGAGCCTCGCAGGGATCTGGGTCCTCGAGGCCGGCAACGCGGAATTCGGCTTCCTCTGCTTCGACACCGGGTTGACGTCGCAACCTCCCGACGATGCAGAGATCATGGGAATCAGCGCCGGACTGGACTGCACCTACGACGGCGAGTGAGGCGGGACGAGTCAGGCGAATTGCACCGACCTCTTGGCGAAGCCGAATTGGAAGTCGTCGATAACGGTGGTGGGTGTCTGCTCCGGATCTGTTGCAGCGCCGAGCGCGATGAACAGCGGTGTGAAATGTTCGACGGTCGGGTGCGCGTAGGGCATGCCCGGTGCTCGGTCGTATGCGACCAGAGCCTCCACATCGCCTCGGTCCAGAGCATCCGCCACCCATGCGTCAAACTCCGCGGACCACCCGGGGATGTGGTTCTCGAAGAACATCTCGCGGGTGGCGTAGCGGAGTCCGTGTGTCATGAAACCCGACCCGATGACCAGGATGCCCTCGTCGCGAAGCGGTCGGAGCCTGCGTCCCAGTTCGAAGAGGCGTTGGGGGTCATGTGTCGGCATGCTCATTTGCAGCACGGGCACGTCGGCGTGGGGGTACATGACCTTGAGTGGCACCCACGCTCCGTGATCGAGGCCACGGCTCGTGTGCTGATGGATCGGCTCGGCGTCAGGCATCATGGACGCAACTCTCCGGGTGAGATTGCCTGCATCCGGGGTGGGATAGGTCATCGTGTAGTAGACGGGGGCGAACCCTCCGAAGTCGTAGACAAGAGGCGTGTGCGCCTCTGAGGCGGTCAAGCTCAGAGGAGCTTTCTCCCAATGGGCGCTCACGACCAGAATCGCCCGAGGTTTGGGCAGCGTCTGTGACCAGCCGAACAGTTGACTCATCCAATGCAGGTCGTCGAATACCGGTGGTGCTCCATGGCTCAGGTAGAGAGAGGGAAGGGGACCGTCCTCTTCGGTCCATTCCGGACGGAGGCGACCCAACGGTGCTTGTTCCTCGAGAAACCGTGTGTACGCCTCACCAGGCACGTCGGGGTTCATGACACTCATCGGGCCCACCATCTTTCCGCAACAGTTGAGAGGAAGCTTCTGCCTGCGGTAGTTGACATTCCGTTCCTTTCGGGCTGTCGGGCGGGTTGCCCATACCTGCGGTCGGACACTCCCCGGAGACCTCGGTGTCGACTCCCTGATCTCGACGCGGTCGAGGGTCTCCGACCACAACTACCGCGAGACCACAACCGGCGGCGTGACAGGGGCTGGACGCTCCATGCCCCTGTCACGTCGATGGTTGTCAGCCGTTGGCAGGGACCGCCTGCATCTCGATCTCGATGTTGACCTTCTTCGAAACCAGGACTCCGCCCGTTTCGAGGGCGACGTTCCAGTTGAGGTCCCAGTCTTCCCGGTTGATTGTGGTGGTTGCCGAGAAGGCTGCCTTCTGGTTGCCCCATGGATCGGTCGCAAGGCCGACGAAGTCGAACTCGAGGGTCACGGGCTTGGTGATGTCCTTGATGGTGAGGTCGCCATCGAGAACCCAGGACGATCCGTTGAGTCGCACTGCCCTTGACACGAACCTCATCTCGGGGTGGTTTTCGACGTCGAAGAAGTCGGGAGATCTGATGTGACCATCGCGGTCGGCGTCCGCAGTCGAGACAGATGTGGTATCGATCACGACTTCGACGCGAGAGGCGGCTGGATCCTCGGCTACTTCGATCGTCCCGGTCACGGAACCGAAGCCGCCCCGCACCTTGGCGACCATCAAGTGGCGAGCTACGAACTCCGCTGAGGTGTGGGATCCATCGATGACCCATGTACCGGATGCCGGCACGACGGCCCCGTCGACGGTTCGAGTGAGATCCTTGGTTGTGGTTGACATTGCATTCTCCTTTGATTGCGACATACAATGATTGCAGGCTGCAACTATATGTGGTGTGGTTGCGCTATGCAACCATTTTCTTTAAGGTCACCGAACATGCCTCCCGTGAAGATCAGAACCACACCCGCATCAGACGCCTGGCGAAACGTGCTGACGGCGTTCACCCGGGTGAACGCCGTCCTCGCCCGAGAGATGGAGGCCGAAACACCCATCTCCCTCGAGTGGTACGCGATCCTCCTGATGCTCGCACAGTCAGCAGACGCAGCCATGCGGCCAAGCGACCTCGCCGACCAGATCGGATTGAGCCGCAGCGCCACCACCCGCCTCGTCGATCGCCTTGAGTCCGACGGACTCGTCGAGCGTCGCGCCTGTGAATCGGACCGTCGAGGTACGTTCGTCTTGCTCACACCCCGCGGCGAAGCAGTATTCATGGAAGCCGGACGCGTCCACCTGCGGGGCATTGACGAACACGTCGGATCACACCTCACCGACGATGAACTCGCGCAACTCGCAGCCCTACTCGGGAAACTCGCAGACCGCGTCGGCGGCGAGGCTCTCTCAACCCTCACCCCAAACAGCGCGCCCTAACAGCTCGCTGCGATCGGGCACAGAGACGAATGCCTCCCAAGCCAACGCTCCGGCGTTGGCCTTGCCGTCCTCCGATGCCTGCGGCCGCAGGCGCGCGTTGGTTCAGTGCGCCGCGCGGTCGCTCCCGGGTGCCCAACTATCCGACGCGGCGCGGCAGCGTGACGTGCCAGCAGGAGTCGCGCATCCCCGGAAACGGAGAGTTGATGGGCTGTCTATTGGGGAACGGCCGATCCAACCCCGCGGAGGATCCGTTCAAGAACATCTGCGACGACCTCAGCCTCGGTCTCTGAGATGTGATCGACGAAGTACGTCTCGATACCGGCCACGTGAACTTCGGCCGCTCTCCGGAAGCTCTCGAGACCAGTCGTTGTCAGCGTTATCCGGATCGCCCGGCGATCAGTCGCATCCGGAACGCGGCGCAACAGACCGCGGTCCTCGAGTCGATCGACCATTGTGGTGAGCCCGGACTTGCTCCGGACGACGTTCTGGGCGAGATCGGTCATTCGAATCCCGGGCTCGCCGGCCTCGCGAACGTGCAAGAGCACGTCGTAGGTTTGGAAGTCCAAGTCCGATCCATTCCTCAAGTCCTCATCCAGGAGCGGCGTTATCGTGCCGTACGTCTCCGTGACGGCTCGCCAGGCTCGCCGTCGAACGCCGAACTCATCACGCTTGCCGAGTTCGGGTCTGCCACGTGCCCCTTGACTTTGTGTCTCCACTGTGCTCGACTCCGTATTGTCCGACTCCGAACTATGCGAGGTCGAATTATAGCGGCATGCGGGCGGCGAGTCGAGGCGATGCCAACAACCTGGGAGGCGGGGATGAGCGCGATGCACACAAGGACGTCTGCGCGGACTCTTCGACTATTTCCAGTCGACGACCTACCTCGAAGACCCGCAACCGATCATCGATACGCTCGGCGGATTCGAACCCGCGGCCTCGACGCATTTATGCAGGAAGAGCCCTTCGCAACAACCTGAATACATTCTCGCCCGCCGACCGGCAGGCGCTGTCCGAGACGAGGGAGACGCACATGACAGTCGTAGCT
>Ga0316187_10002332_pt1 | contig 16525 bp, 10 predicted proteins | sample CroRivburrow1_MG_FD_204927 | JGI IMG/M metagenome (GOLD analysis project Ga0316187, IMG submission 204927) | Coastal sediment microbial communities from Maine, United States - Cross River worm burrow 1 | ecosystem: Environmental > Aquatic > Marine > Coastal > Sediment | place: USA: Maine... | reverse complement strand
CCGATTGGAATACCAGGAATATGTTGCCGAAGGGTCAAAAATACCTAACCGATAAAACCTTGGCCAACTCCTTAAGTGGTTTGCGTGATTTCACCGTTGCAGGTATTGATAAAAAAGAAACAAAATCCGCCGCACCGGCGCCCTTCACCACCTCAACCTTACAGCAAGCAGCCTCAGTATCCTTAAGATATAATCCGAAGCAAACCATGCAGCTCGCCCAAAAATTGTTTGAGGAAGGCTTGATAAGCTACCATCGAACCGACAGTTGCAATCTCTCTGGCGATGCGATTGAGGCCATTCGTGCCTGGCTCAATAGCCATTGTTTAGGTGCTGAGGTACCTGATACACCCAATACCTGGGGTAGCAAGGCCAATTCCCAAGAAGCCCACGAGGCCATACGACCCACGGATATTGAGCATCGAGAAATATCCTTGGGTGATCCGAAAGCAGAAAAACTCTACAGTCTCATTTGGGAACGCACCGTGGCCTCGCAAATGAGACCCGCTATTTTTGACGTCACCATTGTGCATTTACGATCGGTCGACGAAGTGGCAAACAAAAAACAACCGTTCATTAGTAAGGGTAGGGTGTTGCGCTCACCCGGTTGGTTAAAACTGACCGAAGACAAAACCCAAGAATCCGATAGCGAGAGTAAAGACGACGAGCAGAAACTACCGGATATTAAAGAAACGGCCACTTTAACCGCGTTTGATGGTTCGGTCTTGGCAAAGGAAACCAAACCACCACCGCGTTATACGGAGGCCTCTTTGGTAAAAAAACTCGACAAAGAGGGTATTGGTCGACCCTCTACTTACGCCAGTATTCTTGATAACATCAAACACCGTGAATACATCGAGATCATCAAACGCAAACTCCACGCAACGGATTTGGGTAAATCCGTAAACGACGCCTTGGTGGGGTGTTTTAATTTCATGGAATACGCTTTCACTAAAGACATGGAAACCACATTGGACAAAGTGGCCAGTGGTAAGGAAATGTATTTGCCAACCGTGTCACAATTTCACGCTCAATTGACCCAGGATATTAAAAAAATGTTGGGGGCAAATAAGGCGTTCACCACAGAAGAAAACCTAACACAGCACGCATGCCCCGCGTGTGAAAAACCAATGCGACGACTTAACAGTAAAAACGGAGTATTTTGGGGATGCACCGGGTTTCCAGAGTGTAAAACCACATTGCCTGATAACGATGGTGTGCCAGGTCAAAAAATCGTTGTTGAGACAAAAGGCGCGTGTCCGGAGTGTGGTGAACCCATGGTGAAACGCACCTCCAAGAAGGGCAAAACGAAAACGTTCTGGGGCTGTAGCGCCTATCCAAAGTGCAAAACCAGTGTACCCGACAATAACGGCTCACCAGGTGTAAGGAAGGTAGTAGAGCAGGGCGGGGATTGCGGCGACTGTGGCAAGCCAATGGTTAAGCGCAAGGGCAAAAAAGGTTATTTTTGGGGTTGTTCCGGCTTTCCGAAATGCAAAACCACACAGCCCATTACTTAAACAATTATAATTTGTTCATTGATGAGGGGTCGAAAACTACCCGGAGGAGCCTATTATAACTGAAACACTAGAAACGTAGATAAAGAAACACTAATCTTAAGATAAGTGTTACTAAATCTGTTAAAACTCAGATTAAGTAACACTAATTGTGGGCGGGGCGAGGTCTACCTTTTTTATCCACCGCCACATAGGTCAAATTCGCTTCGGTGACTTTTATGATGTCGATATTACTGGGATCCCTTTCGGCGAAGACTTCAACGTGAACCGTAATGGAGGTGTTGCCTACCTTGAGAATCTTGGCGTAAAGGCTGACAAGGTCGCCTACATAGACGGGTTTTTTAAAATGAAAGGAATTGACAGCCACGGTAACCGTTCTGCCTCTGGAGATTCGACCCGCGGCGATACTGCCTGCTAGATCCACCTGAGACATAATCCAGCCACCAAAGATATCGCCTGCAGCATTGGTATCGGTGGGTCGCGCAAATAGCCGCATGGTGGGTTGTTCATCGGGTAGCTGGGTAGTTGTCTCTGTCATTTAAAGGACTACCGTTCCATATAGAATTTATCGACTTCCTGTTTAAAGTGTTCCAATATGCGATTGCGTTTAAGTTTGAGAGTTGGCGTAATCAGACCGTTTTCTACTGTCCATGGGTCGAGTGACAGGGCTACGTTTTTTACCTGGGCGTAGCCTGGAAAAGATTTAATTTGTTGACTGATTCGTTCCAATGCCACATCGAGTATTTTTTTATCCTTAAGTACTGAAGGATCATCACTGGGCACGGAGAGTGAATCGGCTAATTTACGCCACTGCTCGATATTTAGTACGGCCAGTGCTGATAAACATGAACGACCTTCACCCAGTACCATTATTTGTTCAAACAGTGGATCCATAGCAATGGCCATTTCCATATCACTTGGCGGAACTTTTTCACCATTGGATAAGACTAATATTTCTTTAATTCGACCGGTAATATAAATGTAATCGTTTTCGATGCGCGCCTTATCGCCCGTGTGCAACCAACCCTCTTTATCAATCATTTCTTCGGTGGCTTTTTGGTTATGCCAGTAACCCAACATAACACAGGGTCCGCGTGTTAATAGTTCGTCATTATCACCAATTTTTACTTCCACATTGTCTAAGGCTGGCCCGACACTGGCGGGATCGTTTTTATTCGTTTGGTTGACGCTGATGACTGGGCTGGTTTCGGTTAATCCGTAGCCTTGATATAGGTTTAATCCCAAGCCCATAAACGTTTTAGCAACAGAGGGTGAGAGGGGAGCGCCACCACATATGGCGATGCGTAAGCGGCCACCCAATTTTGCCATGACTTTTTTTGCGACTAAGGCGTTTAATATGGGCCATAACAACGGTGAGCTACCTGGTTTTAGAAACCGCTGCCAACCCGTTTCTACTGCTTTGTGGAATAGCTTTTGGGCAAACTGGGGTTTGAGTTCCAGTTGGTCGAATATTTTTCTTTGTACACGCTCATATATGCGAGGAACAGATACCAGAACAGTCGGTTTTATGCTTAAAAGATCTTCTCCCAAATCCTGCACTGAACGAGCGAAGGCCATGGTTGCGCCCGTTAGCATTGGTATGTAATAACCTGCCATACGTTCCAAGGAGTGGGAGAGGGGCAGAAATGATAAGAATATGTCTTCCGCGTAAATTGGCAGGCTGTTGGTGCCATACTGCACGTTTTGCAAAATATTGTCATGGCTTAACATAACGCCCTTAGGTCGTCCCGTCGTGCCGGAAGTATATACGATAGTGGCTAAATCATTGGGTTTACACTCAACACACTGCAATTGTGAACCATCGATCTCAGGTATGTCTTCAAACCATTCCTCCATGGACTGCAAACGGGAGAAATGGTGATATTTTTTGCAGGGTTGGGCGGAGACGATCCTGACCAGGCCGTCCATTTGCGAAGATATTTCCTCTAAAGCCTGGAGTTGTTCGTGTCCTTCTATGAATAATATCTTGGTTCCTGAATCCTGCAGCACATAGGCGATATTGTCCGCTCTATCATTGGTATACAATGGAACAACCACTAGGCCTAAACCCGATGCGGCTTGTTCGAAGTGGACCCAGTTTGGACCGTTGGGCGCCATAATGGCGACTCGATCGCCTGTTTCCAAGCCTTCTTTTGCAATGGCGGCCTGCATTTTGGCGACCCGAGTTGCGGCTTCATTCCAACTAATATTTGTCCACTTACTGCTCTCTTTATCGAAATATCGGTAGGCAATTTTGTCGCCGCTACGTTTTACCCGTTCTTTAAACAGGCCATGTAGGGTAATTGCGCTCTCAGGTTTTATTTTATCAAGTGTTTTAGGTTCCATGAGCTTCATTCAGTTCGTCTGGTTGTTTTGGTTTTTGTGGATCTTGGGATTCTTGTGACCCTTGATCTTCCGGTGTTTCCAGTTCAGCTTCGACGGCAGTCCAGCCCGCGTCGGGTTTAAAACGTGTGCCGTATTTTTCTTCCAGCGCCTCAAGTCGTTTGCGTAAACTGTTAGGGCCTCGACTATCTTTATAGTGTAGCGGACCGCCGGTAAAGGGTGCAAATCCAGTGGCGAAAATAATACCAGCATCAATGAGGTTCGATTTGTCGACCACGCCCTCTCTGTGGCAGGCAACGACTTCATTTACCATGCGCAACAATAAGCGATCCTGGATATCGTCAGGGCTGTAATCTGATTTTTCCACTTTGTTGTGTACGGGTTTGCCATTTTTATAGCTATAGAAACCTTTTCCACTCTTACGACCCAGGTTTCCAGCTTCGACCAGGGTACGCAGTCGCGTTGGTACGTCAAGATTCATATCCTTCGAAAGGATTTCAGCTACCGATAAGCAGATATCCAGGCCTACCGTATCGGCCAAAGTAATGGGGCCCATTGGCATACCAAAATCTATCGCCGCCTTATCAATAACCGGCCCGGCTATACCTTCCGATTCCAATGCAACGGCCTCTAGCAGATACGGCATTAAACAGCGGTTAACCAGGAATCCAGGTGAGCTCTTTACGGGTAAGGGTAAGCGTGATATGTGACGCGTAAATGCCGCCGCTTTAGCAGCCACTTCAGGACTCGTATTGGCGGCGCTGACAATCTCCACCAATTGCATCATAGCCACAGGATTAAAGAAATGGATACCCACTAAGCGGCTGGGATCGGAAAGTGCCTCGCTAATATCGGGAAGGGGTATGCTTGAGGTGTTAGTGGCAAGTATGGCATCTGCCTTAATTTTGGGTTCGATTTCGCGAAATAAAGCTTGTTTGGCTTCCTTGTCTTCAAATATGGCTTCTATAATCACATCGGCTTGCGCTAAGCCAATGCCGTCAATATCAGGTACTAATCGATCGAGAGTTGCTTGAATTAACAAGGGTTTTTTTAGTTTTCTTTTGTACAATTTATAGGCGTTCTTGATAACTCGGGCAAGGGATGCCTCATTGCGATCCTGGACCGTAACACTCATGCCCTGTAGTGCGCACCAGGCAGCGATATCACCACCCATCACTCCACCACCAATAACGTGTACACGCTTGGGTGATATTAGAGATTTATCGCCAACTCCTTTGAGTGTTTCTTGTAAAAAGAATACTCGAATGAGGTTCTGCGCTGTTTTACCGACAATCAGACGAGAAACGGATGAGCGTTCACCCTCCAGCATATTTTTTCGGTTGCTACCGTGTTTGGCCCACAAATCAATAAGGGCATAGGGTGCGGGATAATGTTTTGGAGAGGCTTTCTTTCCCACTTGCCTGCGAAAAACCCAAGCGAGTAAGGGTCTGACGGCCGGGTGGTTGGTCAATGATTTCCAGGTCGCCAGCTTTTTTCGTGGTTTGGGGCTACTTACAATACTTCGAGCCGCCTGTATTAGGTGCCGATCTGGCACCGCATAATCAATGACGCCCATACGTTGGGCGGCTGTCGCACTAATACTTCTACCGGACAACATTAAATCCATGGCAGCGGGTGCGCCTATTAACAAAGGCAGGCGCATGGAACCACCGAAACCGGGGTGAATACCCAGTTTAACTTCCGGCAATCCTAGCCGAGTACTGGGATCTTTATCAGCGATACGGTACTTACAGGCCAATGCCAGCTCAAGACCACCGCCCATGCAAAATCCGTGTATGACACAGACTGTAGGAAAGCTCAATTTTTCGATGCGGTTAAGTATTTCTTGGCCAAGATGAATGAATTCGCTGGCTTGATCCACATCTTTTACTTTAGCGAGTTCATTTATGTCAGCGCCAGCGATGAAGCCTGATTTTTTGTCCGATAGTATAATCAAACCACGGGTAGGCTGAGCTTCGATTTCGCGAATGATGGCGTCTAATTCAAACAGCATATCCCTGGACAATGAATTTGCGCTGGATTCGGCCTTATCAGCATATAACCAACTTATATTGTCTGCGTCACGTTGTAGACGCCAGTGCTTGTAGGGATTATTTTTGCTTGTCATGATCTACTCCCTGTCCGTTTCTACTAGCATAGCACCACCCTGACCACCACCGATACATAAGCTGGCCATTCCTCTTTTCGCCTCTTTGCGTTTTAACACGTGTAAAAGGTGCAAAACGATGCGTGCCCCACTGGCTCCAACGGGGTGGCCTATACTGACGCCGCCACCGTCGATATTCAAGCGTTCCTGGTCGAGTTCGCCCATTGCTTTACTCATGTGTAATTCTTCGCGACAATATTTTGCCTCTTTCCAGGCTGCTATATTTGCTAATACCTGGGTTGCAAAGGCTTCATTGATTTCCCAGTAGTCGATGTCGTCAAGTCCAAATTTGTGGCGCTTTAGTATGGGAGTCATGGCATGTGCTGGGCCTAGCCCCATTTGGGCGGGATCCAGGCCGGCCCATTCGCTATCGAGAATACGACCTAATACGGGTAGTTTAAATTTCTCCACAGCAGATTCACTAGCCAAAACCAACCAAGCCGCACCGTCAGTGACTTGTGCACTATTGCCCGCAGTTACCGCACCAAAGGGTCGATCGAAAACAGGTTTTAATTTAGCGAGGTTTTCAACGGATGAGTCTCGGCGTAAGCCATCATCGTCTTTGAAAAAATGACCTTGCGTATCATAAATCGTTTCGATTTCATCCAAGTAGTTTTCATCTTGTGCTGTAGCCAGGCGATGGTGACTGCGCGCGGAGTAAGTATCCATTTCCTCGCGAGAAATGGAAAAACGGTGGGCCAAAATTTCGGCGGTTTGCCCCATAGACAGGCCGACGACAGGATCGGTTAAGCCTCGTAACAAGCCGATTATGGGTTTAAAATAAGCAGGCCGAAGTTGCGTGATGGCTTTAAAACGTCCGCTCATATTTTTAAGTCTATACCAATTTCCTAGCCAGGCCACCATTTGTTCGGCTAACAAAACAGGGGCGTGACTCATGGATTCAACCCCTCCGGCCAAAACCAAATCAGAACGACCTGTGGCGATATTGGTAGCTGCGCAGTCCAGTGCCTGCAGACCAGATGCGCAATTGCGTTGCACTGTCCATGCAGGGACGTGTTCATCGCAACCCAGGCGTAATGCAATCACTCTTGATATATTGGCTTCATCCGGGCCGGGCATAACACAACCGGTAATTACTTCGTCAATGTCTGAGGGTGTAAAGGGCATGCGAGCAAGTAGCGGTCGCGCAGCACCGACAGCAATGTTGGCGGCGGTAAATGGACCTGGTTTACCTTTCGCTTTTAGAAACGGCGAACGACTACCATCTACTACGTACACAACGCGTGAGGCTTTCTTTTTGACGGCCATTTATGCACACTCCTTGGTTGCTTCTGTGTTTTCAGTTGCGGTTTTGGTTTGTTTGAAGTAATCGGCATCGAATTCATCAACCATAATCGCTGCTTGGCGCGCTTTGTCTGCCTTGATTATTACCTCAATATCGTCTTGGCTGAGGATTTTTTCTTTCAGTGCGCTATCCAGTAAAGATTGTTTGTCATGTCCAACGACGGTTCCAATCTTTTGTGCAGCGATTAATCGGCGTTCCACTGGTTCTGCGGTGATGATACACCTTAATGCATACTCCAGTCGACCCATGGGATCATTGCTATTAGGAACATAATCTATTGGTATATAAATTCCTTTGGTTAAACGGTCCCTGGTTTCTGATCGGTTTAATAAAATGCTGGCGGCTTTTTTTCCAAGTGCGTCTGTTGGGCCTGTATAAGATTTACCCAGAGGGAATATGAGACTTCGAAGAATGCGAGCCACGACCTTATTGGGGAAATTGATCAGAATTTTATCAAAACTTTGCTGCATTTCTCGCAGTGAATTTTCACACGCCCAGCGTAACATTGGAAGATCTTCAACCGGATGCCCCTGGTCCTCAAAGCGTTTAAGAGTGGCTGAGGTCATATACATATGGCTGAGAATATCCGCCAATCGACCTGATAGTTTCTCTTTGCGTTTTAGTCCGCCGCCTAAAACTAACATGGCAACGTCGGCAACCAAGGCAAAGGCACTGCTATTGCGTGTTAGTTGTTTATAATAATAGGCCGCCTGATTGTTAACCGGCGCTTTAACAAATCTGGCCTTTGTCAGACCTAAAAATAGTGCGCGTGCACCATTGCTCATGGCAAAGCCAATGTGAGCAAAAAGGGCGCGATCAAAGTCAACCACTGCTTTGCTATTATTTTTTTCATTTGCGGCTTCCATTTCCTTCAGTACATAGGGATGGCAGCGTATGGCACCTTGACCAAAGATAATGAGACTGCGGGTTAAAATATTGGCGCCTTCGACGGTAATGCTCACAGGCAAGGTTTGGTAAGCGCGGCCCAGAACGTTTCGCGGCCCCAGGCAGATACCACTGCCGCCATGTATGTCCATGCCATCATTGACCAAGGTGCGCATCCATTCGGTCATGTTATATTTCACTATGGCGGAGATAACTGAGGGTTTTTCACCCATATCAACGGCTGACGTCGTAAGAGTGCGCGTCGCACACATCATATAGGTGGCACCGGCAATTCGCGCCAACACTTCTTCGATTCCTTCGAATTTACCAATAGGCAATTTAAATTGTGTACGAATTCGGGCGTAGGCGCCAGTAGCTCGGCAAACCAATTTGGCCGCACCAATACTTAAGGCCGGTAATGAGATGGAACGACCAACGGCTAAAGATTCCATTAACATTCCCCAACCTTTACCCACTTGAGATTGCCCACCAATGACCCAATCCATGGGAATAAAAACATCTTTCCCTCGATTTGGGCCATTTAAAAAAGCCGAATCGAGAGGGAAATGGCGAGCGCCTATTTCCACACCCTTGGTGTCTGTGGGGATTAGCGCGCAGGTGATACCCAATTCTTCTGTATCTCCTATGATTTTATCAGGGTCGTATAATTTAAAAGCCAGGCCTAATACCGTGGCAACTGGGCCCAGGGTAATGTAACGTTTTTCCCAATTTAAAAGGATACCTAAAACATCTTTTTCACCATTAAATTCTTTTCGGCACACTATGCCAGTATCGGTCATTGCTGCGGCATCGGAACCGGCATCCGCTGACGTTAGAGCAAAGCAGGGAATTTCTTTACCCGTAGCTAGACGTTGCAGGTAATGATCTTTTTGCTCATCGCTACCATAATGTAGAATCAATTCGGCTGGTCCCAGCGAGTTGGGTACCATTACGGTTACCGCGGCGGTAACTGAACGCGAGGCGATTTTTGTAACGACAGAAGAGTGCGCTAGCGCTGAAAATTCTAAACCACCATAGCGTTTAGGGATAATCATGCCAAAAAAACCATTATCCTTAATGAATTGCCAGGTTTCCGGGGGTAAGTCACGTCGTTCGTGGGTAATATTCCAATCGTCCAGCATTTGACATAATTGTTCTGTCGGGCCATCGAGAAAATCTTGTTCTTCTTTGGATAACTGCGGTTTTGGGGTGTTAAGTAAGATGTTCCAGTTAGGTGCACCACTAAACAATTCACCGTCCCACCATACTGAGCCTGCTTCCAGTGCCTCCCTTTCGGTTTGTGACATGGGCGGCATTACGGAGCGAAATAGGTCTAGTATTTTGCTGCTCAGTAGATTGCGTCTCAAGCTAAGTATATTGAGAGGTACACTCACTGCGGTAAACACAATCCAAACACTCGTTTTCAAAATTATTGATGCGTCGCTGAATTGTGTCCAAATGAGCGTGAGGGCTGCCATTATAATCGTCGAAATCACTAAAGATAGTCGGAAATACAAGATCGACCAAACGCTTGCAACTGCGAGAATTAACCAAAACAATGTGTCCATAATTATTCCCTAATTGATTTGAGGTGAATTGCTACTGGGTATATTTTGTGTTTCTTCGTCTAATGTTTCATCAGAGTCTTTGGGTTCGTTAAGGGATTTTACGTCGCCGCTAATGGTGACAACGTTGGTATCCATTTTGGGTGCGGGGATAAAACAATCGTTTTCGTCATTGCATATGACGCCGTCTTGATCCCATGGCAGTTGTCTATAGACAGATAGGTCGTTTAGGCCTAGGAGTGGGTACTTTATAATTTGAAAATAAGGAGAATAATCGAAATCTTTGGGTGTGTACAGACGGATATTGCGTTTAAATAGACGCAAACCGTCTTCGGTTTTGTGAATAACGGGCAGAATTGGAAACTGCACAGATGTGAATGCAGAAGCGATCATAGATGAACAAACGGTTTTTGTAGAATCACCGGCATTTTTCTCAAACAGACTCGAACGCCATCGTCTTGGCATAATGCTCCAGGGTAATAAGAAGCGGGCAAGATCGAGTAGTTGGCGCACATCATAATCGTGCCCGAGATGTCTGGTGGCATTACGAATAACGCCCTGCACATCTTGGCGTGATAAGCCTTGCGGTCGGCAAATACGCAAGTGTTCGAATTTGTATTTGTGCAGTGGCACAATAATAGTTCCTTCCCCTAATAGTGGTTCGATAATTAACTGGTCCTCTGGGTCGCCATCGTATAACCAACTAATGTGTTCGCGCACGTTAGGATCATCTATATCAACCAAGCGTCCGATATAAAGCGCAGAATGCGTCCACGGACTCTGTGTGATAGTTTTGATAATTTCACTAACACGCGCACGACCCTCTACCAATATTACATCACAAGGCCGTATTTCAAAACTTAATCGATCAAAATCACAAGGTGGCGTGCCAGACACGTCGTCTTCTTCAATTAACCATTGAATTATTTTATCACTTAGCCATCGAACAGGGTTCACAATATACCTCAGAATTACCAAAGAACTTATAGCGACAATTTTGCGTCGGGAAAGGTTTATTTTTCGTTGTATCACATCTATTAAATAGGGATGAAACTTAGAAAGTTAACCCTCTTTATTTAACTATAGAGTGTGATGATTGATTATGTAGTGTATTACAAAGATTGTGCCAAGCTCATGTTTCATTATTAGTAATCGTTATATCGGATTCCTGCACAAAGAACGTACATGTATTTTTGGGTTTTGTGGTATATCTCACTAATTGATTGCTAATACAATGGTTTGTTGTTCGTATTCTGTGTAATATGGACAATTTTGACGCCAAATAGTGCGTTATTCTAACTAAATAATTTTATAGCGGCGTATGCTTAATTTAATATTTAGAATTACGCAATATTTTGCTCTCATCTTGGTGTCACTCAAATGATAATAGCAACAAAAAAATGTGGGATTACCCATGCTGGTTGAAACCGTTATAGCCTCGTTTATTACGTATTTACTCATGTTGCTGGCTTATTTCTGGTACGAAAAACGTGTATTCCATGTTTCGGTGATGTCGTCCATTGTCGTGTTCGATTTGTGCATGCCATTTTATTTATACGCAACACGAGATTGGAAAACCCGCTTAATCGATGATGGGGATATATTATCCTTTGGGGTATGGACTCATTTTGGACTTATAATCACATTGTATATTTTATATCTGATTCAGATAATGGCAGGTATGGACTTATTAAAAAATAAAGAGGCAGCGCGTACCGAGCACAAAGCGGTGGCGAAGGGTATCTTATTGATAAGGGCCTTAGTGATCATTAGCGGGGCCTTGCTGATACAACCAGAGATAGTACAGCCAGAGTTAATCCAGCCCTAATGTGCGAATTAATCAAGATTCAGTCTTGAACACCTACCATAATCACAAACCCTTGTTTTACTGTTGCTATTAGCGGAGTAAGACAAGCTCATTCCGTACTTATTCAAAAAACCACATCATGCTGAGTGAACCATAGTCTTTCTCGGTAGTACCGGGGCGCTGTGTTGCGCCAAAATTTCGGTTGTAGTTGAAGACAAGGGAGAATTTTTGGTAAGCAAAAACAATTCCAGCAGCGGTGCTTGCATAGAAATCATCCCGCTCCCCGGAATAGCTGTCGGTGAAAGTGTTGCCGTCGGTTGGCAGAAAATGGGCCACAGCAACTATCGTAATGCCTAAGCTGCCGTAAATTCGGAATTTCTTTGGTGGTGGTGCTAGGGTGACACTGGTATTACTTCCGGTTCGGATGTTGAACCCGCCATAAGTGTCTGGGATATCGCGGCCGAAACGAATAATTGCGGAACCCTGCGCATTGGTGATGTAATTTCCGAGACCCGCGCCGAACCCTGTTGAGATGTCAAATCCATTCACTCCGTGTTTTACCTGGCGAAATAGGCGGTAATCGTAGAGGTAGCCGACGTTCAATAGAAGCTCGTTGCTCAGTTGTGTGTCCCAGCCTTTTGGCTCAGGTGATTCCGTCCACCAGTGGATCAACTCTTGCGTCTCGCGGGCACCGGATGCCGGACCCACGACTCCGACAGCAAAAATGTAGGTATGCTGGGACCTGCACGTTTTCGAATAGAGAGACACATCGGCCAGTAAAACTCCAGCATAAGGTTGTTCACCAGGTTGTGGTGCGGGTAAAGACAGATCCGGCGGGGTGTATATTTCCTGCGTAAGCCGGTATCCGACAAAGTTCTGATAACGGTCGTCGAGAACTGTAGGCAGAAACGAAAACACTTTCGCGGTTTTCACAAAGAAATTCTTGCGCCCAAGGGTATCGACGGCGGCCGAAGTGACGTTGAATGACAGGCCATTGGTGTAGTTGTTGTCGTTACCGGAAAAGAGATCGTTCTCGAATACGAAAGAAAAAGCACCCTGGTAGGTTTGTGTGGTTGCTTCGTCACAGGTCGATTCTGTCGAAACGAAGGCGAGAAACAGAGCGAATAAGCAAAGTTGCCGCCGTGTTTTTTTGCGTGACATAATATCGTACCATGGAAAGGAGTGACAAATGGCGGGATGATGCGTAATCTTAGCTCGCATTAAGATTAGCGATATTCATTACCGAAATCCATGGCACGGGCGCCGGTTACATACCGCCACCCGTCTATGTTGACACACTCACGTGATTATTGGCACTTTTATCCACTATTTGCTAGGTTAACTCTACTTACAATATGTGCGATAGTTTTTATGGTATTGTAATGCGAATAGCAACCATAATTATACCAATAACAGGGCACAAGCCATGAATATTCTCGACACCGCCGCGTTACTCATTACCATCGCCGCCGTTTTTAGTTATTTTAACTACCGTTTTATTAAACTACCGACCACCATTGGGCTTATGCTGGTTTCGCTGGTATTCTCCATGATTTTGCTTATCGCCGGCGAAATGGGGTTTAGCGGTGTAAAAAACTTTGCGGCCAACGTATTACAGCATATCGATTTCAATACAACCTTGATGCAAGGCATGCTGAGTTTTTTGCTGTTTGCCGGTGCGCTGCATGTGAATCTCAGTGATCTGGCAAAGCAAAAATGGGTAATCGCCAGCCTGGCTTCCGTTGGCATGCTTACGTCTGCTTTTCTGGTCGGTACTGCCACCTGGTATATTCTAGGCATGCTATCCATTAACATGTCGTATATTTACTGCTTGTTATTTGGTGCTTTGATTTCCCCCACCGATCCCATCGCTGTCTTGGGCATCCTTAAAACAGCGGGTGCACCGAAAACCCTGGAAACCAAAATCGCCGGTGAATCTCTGTTTAATGATGGGATCGCGGTAGTCGTGTTTATCGTGCTGTTGGGCCTGGCAACCAGCTCGGAGCCTATCACTGCCGGTCATATTGCCTTGTTGTTCTTGGAAGAAGCCGTGGGTGGCGTAGTGTATGGCTTGCTCATTGGCTGGATTACTTTCTTGATGTTAAAAAGCGTTGACAATTATCAGGTGGAAGTGCTGTTAACCTTGGCCTTGGTTATGGGAGGCTACGCGCTTGCCACCGCAATACATGTTTCCGGCCCCATTGCCATGGTGGTGGCTGGTTTGCTCATCGGCAACCACGGTCGGGTCTTGGCCATGTCGGAAAAAACCCGCGAACATTTGGATACCTTTTGGGAACTCATGGATGAAATACTCAACGCCGTATTATTTGTGTTAATTGGTTTGGAACTGTTGATTCTTACCTCTGTCGATGATTACATTATTGCTGCCCTCATTATGATACCCGTGACATTACTTGCGCGGCTTATCAGTGTCAGCATACCTATTTCCCTACTTAAGCTTAAACGAGAATTTAGTCCAAACGTTATCAAGGTACTCACATGGGGAGGTTTACGTGGTGGTATTTCCGTGGCGCTGGCACTCTCATTACCCCTCGGTGAACAAAGGGAAGTGATTTTGTCCATGACCTATGTCATCGTGGTTTTTTCTATTGCGGTGCAAGGCCTGACGATTAAACGATTGATTAAGATGGACAAGGATTAAATTATATTTAATCATTCTTTAACAATGCGCACATGGGCGAAACCATTACTGGCAAGTATTTCGGCGGCTTTTGAAGAATTTTTTTCGCTGTTGCTCAGCAGCGCAATGGGTCGTTCGGTGTAATAAGCCAATTCATCGAGACGATGTTCTAAGTCGTCGATGGAGATCTCCATTGCCTCAGCAATACGACCTTGTTCGGCCGATATAGCATCTGCATCGCGGACATCCAATAGCAAGATCTCCTCACCGGACCCTAGTTTAGCTTTAAGCTCTTCCATATTCAGCGGTGGATCACGTCGAAGGTAAACAATCAGGCGTGGCAGATAAATGGCAATTCCCAACAAGGTCATACCGATTAGTACATTGGGTAATAGATTTTCGCCGCTGTTGATTGTCTCCAGCCCGGCATGTCCCACATAAACATACGCGGCGACAGCGGGTAGTTTGCATATATAAGAGGCAAAAAAGAAATGGCTGAACTTGATGCGGGTTAAACCCAGCGCATAGTTAATCACAATTGCGGGAAATACAGGAACCAGACGTAAAAAGGCCACAAAGCGCCAGCCCTCATGTTCCACGCCTTCCTTTACGCGCTTTAATCGGCCGCCAACTTTTTTTTCCAACCAATCTGAGGCGACAAAGCGGGCGATTAAAAAAGCGATTGACGCTCCTATCATGACGCCCGTCAGACTATATAATGTGCCGTATACTGGCCCGAACAAGGCGCCAGCCACCAGTGTAAACAAGGGTCCCGGAACCAGCAGCACTGTGCCTATGGCATAAACCAGCATAAAAAGTATTGGGCCCATCACGCCAGCATCTTTAATCCAAGCGTCTACTCTAGTGGGATCAAATTCGCGATAGTTTACCAAGACCACGGCAATACCAGCCAGCAACATCAGCACTAGAAACGCACGTACAACTAATCTGAATAAAGGAGAGGAAACACTCATTTTAATATCAAAAAGGGGCTTTTAAGCTAAATCAAAGCTAGTTTTTACACCCAAACAACTTTTTATTCAATATGTTATCTTGGTTTCGACCAGAGGCAGCTTACAAATAAGCGATCAATTTGCAGCTTTTGCGTTACAGTCAGAAAAAATAAAATCTTTAAGTTATTCCCTCTTTGGAAAACACCAAAACGCTATTTGCGGGTATGACGACGTGTGCCGAGCAGGGTAAATTATGCAACGGTCGACCAGCTGCGAACATACCGCCATGGTTACCAGCGGCTTGTGGATTAATCCAGTTATCATAGACATCGCTATTAAACACTTCGTGCCAATATGCTTTAACGGGAAATCCCAACTCGTATTGCCAATAGGTCGAATCGTTAAGGTTTATGATTATCACGACATCCTTGCCCTGTCCTTCCACCCAACGATGAAAAGCCAACACTCTATTGTCATTGTGCACGTGAAAGATATTAAGTCCGGTTGCTTTAAGGGCCGGCAAACGACTGCGTAGTTCAAACAGATCCTGGCTGAAACGGAGGAAATCGGCCATGTTCTTATCTTGCTCAAGACCTTCCCACCATACCTGAAAAGGACTGCCCGGTTCATCGTGCCATTGTTTATCTTCTAAGAATTCTTGTCCCATGAATAGATGTGGGATACCGACTGAGGTTGCTATCACACCCATGGCCACCCGGGAGCGACTACGCGCATACCAGGAACGGCTGTTGCTACTGTCGGCCAATGAGGCAATTCGATGGTTTCGGCCTTTGTGTACAATGTCGTGATTTTCCGCACACTGCACGGCACGCCATCCTTGTTGTAGTGCTGGCGAGCTCAACTGTTGTGCAATGCTGCCCATATCGACAAAGGCCGCCATACCGCCGCTGGCTTGCGTTATAGCATTGCGTAGGGCATCACGTAAACCATCGTTTTGCAATGCATCAAAGCCAGCCCCACCTATACGGGACGGATTGACAATGGCCTGTTCTACCGGCCAATGTTCGGCGATGTGAATGGCTGCAGGTTTTTCGTAATGACAGGTATCGGTAACATACTGGCAGAATTTCCAGCCATGTTCACCGCCTTCTTTTTTTATGACGCTAACCTCGTCATAACGAAATCCATCACAATGGCATTCAAGCAGATAATACTTGGCATTGTCGATTAGAAACTGCTTGACTTCGTCTTTCCAATAGGCAAACACCAAACCGCCGGCCCAACCACGATCGGTAAAGTATTGGCTATCATTAAAATCACCATAAGCCTGGCGATCAAAATGGTAAATACTCTTTTCGCCAAAATCACCGCCGGCATGGTTATACA
>Ga0316187_10002330_pt1 | contig 16538 bp, 17 predicted proteins | sample CroRivburrow1_MG_FD_204927 | JGI IMG/M metagenome (GOLD analysis project Ga0316187, IMG submission 204927) | Coastal sediment microbial communities from Maine, United States - Cross River worm burrow 1 | ecosystem: Environmental > Aquatic > Marine > Coastal > Sediment | place: USA: Maine... | reverse complement strand
TACCATTCCATTTTTTCTGGTCCTGTTGGTCGCGGTGCTGATCATTACCTACTGGCCGGCGCTCAGCCTTGCATTGCTGCCCGATCGCTGACGCGCCGGATTCAGCTCGCAATGTCGATGATGATTTTGCCGCAAGCGTTACCGGCATCGAGTCGCTCATGTGCCGCGGCGATGTCGTCGAAATCGTAGCGACTGTCGATCTGCAGCCGTAATTTTCCCTGTTCGAGCAATTGCAGTCCTCGCGCCACGATAGTGGCCTGGTGATCAAGGCGTTGCTGCAGACCGAGGAGCATGGGCGTCAGCATCATCACGTTATGAATGGTCAGATTGTTGACATAGGCGGTGTCTTCAGCGTCATCCGCGGGCATTCCCATCAAGGTCACCAGCCTGCCATAGGGTGCCATCGCCGCGATCGTCTTTTGAAAAATCTGCGGGCCGAGATTATCGAGCGCCACATCGAGGCCATGCTCCGCGGTCCATTCACGTGCGACCTCGACAAAATCTTCACGACGATAGGCGATCGGACGTTCTGCGCCGAGCTCGAGTACCAATGCGATTTTTTCGTCGCTGCTGACCGTGGTTGCCACGCGTCCACCCAGTTCGGCGGCCACTTGTACCGCGATATGACCCGTGCCGCCAGCACCGGCGTGGATCAGTACGAAATCACCGGCCTTCACGCCCGCACGTTCTTTTAGCGACTCCCAGGCGGTAATAAACACCAGAGGCAGTGCAGCCGCAGTGGCATCTTCTACCGCATCGGGAACCAGGGACAACTGGGTTTCCGGCACTACCGCAAACTCGGCATAGGTGCCGAAATGTCCGCCGATGCCACCGTTACAAAAGCATACACGCTGGCCTGGCCGCACCCGTGTTACCTCCTTGCCGACCTGTTCGACGATGCCGGCGGCATCGTGACCAAGAACACAGGGACCACCCTGGTCAAGGTAAGGGCCGAAGCTGCGAAAGTAGGCATCCGCCGGGTTTAACGCAGCGACCTTGAGGCGTACCAGAACATCGCCAGCTGCCGCTGGCCAGGGCATATCGACGCGGCGCGCCTGCAATGCCTCGGGGCCTCCCGGAGCGTCCAGTACCATGGCTTTCATTTTGTTGTTCATCTCATCTCCTGGGTAGGGTTCAGCCTGAAATTGCGGCGGCAGGGCACAGGCTACGGGTATTGTCCGGATTTACGGGCGGAAATAGCGGAAGCAATTGGGTTTGATGATTTCCCAGCCGTGATCGAGTATGTCGAGTAGCGACTGTGCCAGCGGTGGCTGTGCACAGGCAGCCATATTCTGTTCGAGATGGGTGACCGAACTGGCGCCCAGGATGATGCCGTCGCCGCGACTCGCGTCCAGTAACGAGTGATTGACCAGCCAGCTCATCGCGACTTCGACCGGTTTGATACCGCTATCGGCACAGGCGGCCTGCAATTCCTGCAACACCGCGAAGTAATCCTTTTTCCAGTAGCGATCGAGATAACCACGCTCGCGGTTGAAGCGACCCTCATCGGGAATTTGCTGCATCGACAGATGTTTACCGGTCAACAGGCCACCTGCCAGCGGGTTGTAGGCATAGAAGCGCATGCCATAGTTGCGCAGGCAGGGGAACAGTTCGCGCTCCACGTCGCGGGTCAGCGCATTGTACATTCCCTGGTATACCTCGGGTTCCATCCAGCCGTGACGGCGGCACAATTCAACCACCTCGGCAACCTGCCAGGCGGCAAAATTACTCAGCCCGAAATGACGGAATTTACCCTGCTGGAAAAGTTCGAAACAGGCCAGCAGGGTCTGTTCGATCGGCGTGTCCAGATCGGGTGAATGCAAATAGAGCAGATCGATGCTGTCGCTGTCGAGCCGGTCAAGAATCTCGGCGAACTGCCGGTGCACCTCGGCCGCCTGCAAACCGCCATCATTCCACGGGTTGACCTTGGAGGCGATATACAATGAGCCGCGGTCTTCGGCGGTCAGTATTCGTCCCAGCATTAGCTCAGTGCGGCCTTTACAGTAGGTGTGCGCGGTGTCCAGTTCAGCGTGGCCAGCGCGCCTGAAGGTTGATATCAGCGTCTCGGCCGTGGTCTGGTCGACCTGGTCGCCGAAGGTCATGGTACCCAGAATCAGTTTCATCGGTATGCTCTCCTGCATCGTTGCTTACAATCGAATCAATTGGCGCTATAGCCGCCGTCGACCATGTATATCCCGCCACTGCAGTAGCCCGAGGCAGCGGACGCCAGGTATACCGCGAGCCCGGCCAGGTCTTCGGGTTCACCGAGGCGGCCCAGGGGGATCTGCTTGACGAAGCGTTGATGCGTGGCGGGATCTTTCCACAACGCTTCGCTGAAGCGGGTCTTGATCAATCCCGGGCAAATGGCATTGACGCGGATATTGTCGGCGCCCCAGTCCTGCGCCATGGCGCGAGTCAGGTTGATGATTGCGGCCTTGCTGACACTGTATATGCCAATGCCGGTTTCGGGTCGCAGCCCACCGATCGAGCTGAGGTGAATAATCGAGCCGCCGCCGCGCTGTTTTAATACTGGATAGGCCGTCTTGCACAATTCGAATGGTCCCTTCAGATTGACGTCGACGATCTTGTCGAAGGCGCCCATGTCGGTGTCTTGCAGCGGGCCATACACCGGATTGGCGGCGGCATTGTTGATAATGATATCGATGCCTCCACACAGATTCGTGGCCTGCTCGACCAGCGCATGTATATCTTCGAGGTTTCCCATGTTGGCGGCAATGCCGATGGCATCGAGACCGTCGTCGCACAGGGTTTTTGCGACTGCGTCAACTGCTTCCTGCCTGCGGCTACTGAGTACTACCCGGGCACCGGATTCGGCGAGGCCGCGCGCCATCGCTGCGCCGATTCCTTTGCTCGCACCGGTGATCAGGGCGACCTTGCCATCGAGTCGGAAGCGTTGCGAGATGTGGTGATGATTCGTCATGCGTATAGTATCAGGATCAATCAAGGGTCCAGTCGAACCACTTCGACCAGCGTGGTGTGCGCACTGCAACCCTGACCGATGCGTGAGGTACCGAGATCACGCGTCAATATGTTGGGATTGCCCTGGGTATCGGTGCCGGCAGAATCCGCATCGAGCCAGGCCCCGGTCGGCAGTGACACCACGCCGACACGGATATCGTCGCTGACATGAATACGCGCACGACAGGCGCCGCGTTCATTGAAAACCCTGGCCAGGTCCCCGTCCTTGAGTCCGCGCGCATCGGCATCGGCGCTGTTGATTTCGATAGCACCGGGACGTGCACCCCGGGCATCGGCCAATGCGCATTCCATCTGGCTGTGCAGCTTGTCGCCCGGTTGCGGGGAAACCAGGTGCAGCGGATAGCGCGAGGCCATCTGTGACCCCAGCCATTCGTCGGGCGCTATCCAGCAGGCATGTCCTGGACACTCGGCGTAATCGAAGCTTGCCACGGTGGCGGAAAATATCTCGATCCGACCAGACGGCGTAGCCAGCGGTGCCGCCTCTGGATCCTCGCGAAACCCGGCAAACGGCACCGCTGCGAATTCTTCACTCCGCAACGGCAGGTCAATCCAGTTCTGTCGGCGCAATTCATCCAGTTCGGGCAAATCGATTTGCTGGGCGCGCGCGTCATCGCGAAATTTATCGTACATCTGCGACAACCATTCAGTGGCGCTGCGCCCTTCGGTAAATGCCGGCTCAATCCCCATGCGCTGTGCAAGTTCGCTGAAGATATCGAAATCGTTGCGCGCTTCGCCCACCGGTGCGATCAGCTGCGGCATGTGAAACAGGTAAGAATCACCCATGGCTCGACCGATGTCCTCACGTTCATAGGGGGTGGTGGCCGGTAGCACGATATCGGCGCGTTGTGCCGTCGCGGTCCACCAGGGTTCGTGTACGATCACGGTTTCCGGTTGGCGGAAAGCTTCCTGCAGGCGGTTGAGATCCTGGTGATGATGAAACGGATTACCCCCACACCAGTACACCAGGCGAATATCGGCGTAGTTGCGCCGCGCGCCATTGAAATCATAGGGCGCGCCGGGGTTCAACAGCATATCGGCGATACGCGCCACCGGGATAAAATCCTTGACCGGATTCTCGCCCTGCGGAAAAGTCAGGCCTTCGAGCCGTTTGACCGAAACCCCGATTGCGCCAATCGCGCCGTAGCCATAACCGATACCACCGCCGGGTAGTCCGATCTGCCCGAGCATCGACGCGAGCGTGGCGGCCATCCAGTAGGGCTGTTCGCCATTTTGAGCACGCTGCAGGGACCAGGCCACGGTAATCAGCGTGCGCGTCGAGGCCATGCTGCGCGCCAGTGTGCGTTGTACCTCTGCATCGATGCCGCAGATGGCGGCTGCCCACTCGGGTGTCTTGGCAATGCCGTCGCTCGCGCCCAGCAGGTAGGCTCGAAAGCGCTCATAGCCGGTGCAGCAACGTGCGAGAAAATCGCGCTCGACCAGGCCCTCGGTTTCCAGCACGTGGGCCAGGCCAAGCATGAGCGCGGTATCGGTGCCCGGGATGACGGCTAACCACTCGGCACCTTTTGGTGAATCGGTGATCTGCGGGCTGATATTGATACGCCGCATACCGGCGCGGTCGAACGCACGGAACCAGCCGTCGGTCTCGTGATGCGTGACACCACCCATGCTGACCTGCGAGTTTTTCGGGTTGATACCGCCGAACATCACCAGGGTCTGGGTATGCCGGGCAATGGTTGGCCAGGCGTTCTGGTCATCCAGGTACATCTTTAAAAAGGGGATGCCAAATACGTGCGGTATGATCGCTTGCGCTGCGGCGGTACTGTAACTGGCGACCGAGGAAACGTAGCCACCGCTGACGTTGAGGAAGCGATGCAGCTGGCTGAGTGCGTGATGAAACCGTCCGGCGCTGGCCCAGCCGTAAGAGCCGCCAAAAATCGATCCATTGCCGTGCGTGGCAATTACCCGCTGTAACTCGGCGGCAACGATATCGAGCGCTTCATCCCAGGGCAATTCGACAAACTCGTCGCGACCACGTCGCTCGCGTGCACGGTCAGCGCCGGCGAGCCATCCGCGCCGAAACGAGGGGCGTGCCACGCGGGTTTTATGATGGACTGCAGCGGCCAGCGCCTCGGGAATCCGGGATGGATTCGGGTCCGCCGCAAACGGTTCGGTGCCGACGATGCGATTGCCATCGGTGAAGACGCGGAAAGCGCCCCAATGGCTGGTGGTTACGCGGGATTCGATTTTGGCCGCCATGGTTTGCGAGATTAAAGACTCTATCGGGAACAAGAGCCGGAATATTACCTGATTCTGCTGCAGGTATTGAAGCTATTCGCTGTTGTTATTCGAATGTAATTAATTCAACCAAACGGTTGATAATAAGATTGTGATCCATTATATTCAACTTTATGGTTGAATATAATGACAATGAAACCCTCTCCCTGCTGCTGAAAGCGGTCAGCGACAGCACCCGCCGCGCGTTGCTGACCCAGCTCTGTCAGCAGGGTGCAAGCCGGGTGACCGACCTCGCTAACCATTACGATATGTCGTTGAACGCGATTTCCAAGCACATCAAGGTGCTTGAATCGGCTGGCCTGGTCAGCCGTGAGCTGCGCGGCCGTACCCACTGGATCGCAGCGGATCTGGAGCAGACTGAATTGATGTCCGACTGGCTTGGTGCGCTGCGCTCGATCTGGGCCCTGCGCCTCGACAAACTCGAACAACTATTGAATCAGGGAGAAAATAAATGACCGACCTCGGCGTGAACATCAGCAAAACCATAAACGCACCCATTGAACGGGTATTTGACGCCTGGCTGGACCCGACACTGTTGGCCCAGTTCATATTGCCGGCACCGGGTATGGCACAACCCCGGGTCGAAAACGATGCTCGCGACGGAGGGCGCTTCAGCATCATCATGCAGGTCGGTGATGAGGCCATCGCGCATACCGGCACTTACCTGGTACTGGAACGCCCACACCGGCTGGTATTTTCCTGGGAATCTCCATTTGCACCCGACGACAGTATCGTGACGCTGGTTTTTGACGCTATTGATCGCAATACCACGCGCGTGGATCTCAGCCATATCAGGTTTATCAACGAGGAAGCACGCGCCAATCATGAAGGCGGCTGGAATAATATTCTCGAGCAGTTGGCACAGGTAATCTAACGGCGCAGGATTGATCGAGTCGACCCGTTTAGATCGGCTGAGCTGTCGCCCGCGGTGCGGGTTGCTCCAGCTGAAACGACTCGTAGAAACGATTGAGTGCCTCGACCGTGCCACAGAGGTAAATATCATCTGTTGCGGCCAGCACGAAGTCTTCCGGAAAATCCAGAATGACTTCGCCGTCGCGTTCGACCGCGACGATACGGCACTGCCGGGTTTTGTCGATGCGCGACTTGAAAGGGTGTCGTCCTGCCAGCTGCAGGGCCGGGTGTTTTACCAGCTTGATGTGCGCCTGTTGCGATACCATTTTGCCGAGAATGTGATGCGCCAGTAACTGTCCCGCGACCTGGCTGACCGACAATGCAAAATCGGCACCACCCTGCTGCAGGCGATGCACATTTTCTTCCAGCTCGGCGCAGGCGATGATCGGGACGTCGGGTGCGAAGTCACGAATCACGGTTGCCGCCAGCAGTGTCGCGCTGTCATTTTCACCGGCCAGAATGACGACTCGCGCCGTGGCAACCCCGGCACGTTCGAGCACACTGCTGTCGAGTACATCGCCGATCACGTCGACACCGGGTAAATTGCGGGTATCGATGACACAGACGTCCTCGTCTGCGTCGCCCAGCATTTCAGCGAGCTTGCTGCCGACATCGCCGCAACCGGCGACGATGATCCGTCCTTCCTTCTTGATCGGGCGCGCGATGGCGCTGAGGCGCTTGATGCTGTCGGGACTACCGGCACCGATCAGGATCATGCCGGGTAGCAGCGGTTCGTCCGGGGCCGGCGCCGATGTCAGCATGCCTTCGCTCCACAGGCCGACGATGTGTACCCCGGTCTGGCTGTGGACGGCCGATTCGGCAAGCGTTTTGTGTGCCAGGCTACTTTTATCATGAATTCGAACTTCGATGACTTCCAGCAGGTTGGCGAGTGGCTGCACTCCGGTAATTCGTGGGCCGATCCTTGCGCTGGCGCGCACCGCCACGGCTGCCGCTAGCACGTGGGTCGGGGTAAATGCGGCAGTTGCGCCGGCCAGTTGCAGTGGAGCACGCCGGTTCGGGTTGTCGATCAGCGCGACGATGGGACCTTCGAAGCCGAGTTCCCGCGCACCCAGTGCCAGCGTGGCGTTGTATTCGTCATCGCCGTTAGCCACCAGGGCGCGTGCCTTGAGCAGCGGCCGCAAGTCGAGGTCGTCCTCGGCGAGCGAGGCCTGTATCACGCGCACACCGCGTGCCTGCAGGCGCCGCGCCACCGCTTCATTGGCTTCTATTACCAGGGTTGCGATACCGCGGCCGTCAAGCTCTTCCATCAGGCTTGCCACTTCCGGTCCATATCCGTAAATGACGACGGCATCTTCGACACTGGGTAATTTGTGGCGCAGCTTGCCATCATAGCGTTCATCCACCAGCGGCTCTCCGAAGGTGTCGATCTGCACCAGCCCACTGAGTGCGTCTTCCTGTGGTACTGCCTTGCCCTGTAGCAGAATCGCACAGCCCTTGAGCGCCAGTGGCGTAAATAGATTGAGTATAAAAGCGGTGAAAATCAGTGCGGAGAATACGGGTTTATCTATCGCGTTCTGCGCCAGCGCGAGCGAGGCGAGGATGAAGGCGATCTCGGCGCGCCCGCACATGCCGACGCCAACGGTCAGTGCCTCGAGTCGCGGCATCCCCAGGCGCAGGGCCATACCGCCGGCGCTCAATATCTGGCCGATGATCACCACCGTGGTCAACGCCAGAATGAAGCCGACCGTTGCAGGGCTGATATCGAAAGTAATCGAGAAGCCGAGTGAAATGAAAAATATCGGCCCGAGGAACGAGTAGGCGATGCCGTAGGCACGATCCTTGACGATGCGAACCAGGTTTGGGTGTGCGACTTTTTCTTCGAAGAACAGACCGGCGAGGTAGGCTCCAAGAATAATGTGCAGGCCGATCGCCTCGGCGAACAGTCCCAGCGCCAGCGCCATCACCAGCACGAAGGTAAAACCCTTGCCACCTTCGGAGCGGAACGGCAGTGTCAGGCGCGGATAAATATACTTGCCCATCAATACCGCGACGGCGATAAACCCGAGCAGTTTGGCGAGCGTGGTGAGCAGAATCATCGGCTCGAATTCGCCACCTGACAGCACACCGATCACCAGGCCGAAAAAGATCAGGGTCAGCAGGTCATCGATGACACAACTGGCGACGATGACGCGTGCCATGCGCGTGTTTTGCAGACCGAGATCCTTGAGGCTCTTGAGGGTGATCACGACTGCGGTCGCGGTCATGGTGAGGCCGACGAAGGTCGCACCCACCATGTCCATACCAAACAGTAGAGCCAAACCAAAACTGACGCTGAACGGGACGATAGCACCCACCACTGCTACGCCCAGTGAGCGTTTCAGGGCCTGGAAGAATTCCACTGGCTGAGTCTCGACACCCGCGTGGAACATCAGGAAGAAAATGCCGATCTCGGCCAGTAGCTGGATGAGTTCACCGGGCTGAATCCAGCCGAGTACCGCCGGACCGAGGACCACGCCGACGATGAGTTCGCCCATGATCGTCGGCAGCCCGAGGGGCCGTAGCGTTACTGCGACCAGCCATACACCGGCGAGCAAAATCAGTAGGTCGAGGGCTATCTCGTGCATGAATACCGCATCCGGACTGCATTTTGACGGGTAAGGCCGTCAAGAATAGGGGGGCCAAAGATCAATGTCCATCGACATATTTCAATGAGTGGCCGATCGATCACGCGGCACAGCGGCTGCGGTTGGCAGCGTTGCGGGTTCTGGTCACACTGGTTGCACCGCGATCCGCGGGGACTAGTTCATTATTGGCAACCCACTCGCGCGGATACTATTGCGTTGCGCCTGGTGGGCATAACCGTGATCTCGTCGGGGTCGAGGACGATGTCTCGGGTATCCGTGTCGGCGATGAAACCGTATCGGGTAAGCCACGGGGTAGCGATCAGCGTGCGGCTCGTCGCTCTTCTCTGCGTGCTTCGGCACGGCTGACCTGTTGGCGTTTATCGCGGCCTTTTGTATCTCGAACTGTTGCTGCTGCAGACGTTCCTGCTGCAGGCGCTGCCACTGATTGGCGATCGAGTAATAGTGATCGGAAGTCGGTGATAACGCGGTCTTCGCGGCATTACCGGTGCTGATCTCAAGCCTGGTGACGCTGGTTAGCGGCGATGATGGCGCCGCATCGGAATAGTGGGTGATGCCCCCTTCGTCGACCCATTTGTGGATCGTCGCTGCATTCGCGCCAGGCCAGTTGCCGCACGCCAGCAGCGCCCATGCATACACTGTTAGTATTCGAAGCATGAATTTATAGCCTCCCAGCTGCGCCGGCAGTTCGTGTTGTCGTTGCACTTTTGCTCTGCCATGAGCTTGACTAGTCGACCAGGCCGTCCGCACGTACCTGTGCAGCGTGGTGGGCCTCGGTCACTTTGCCGTAGAGATTCCTGACACGCACCATACTGCCGATCATTCCGGGTTGCTCGCTGAACGACATAATCAACAACAGGCGGTCACTGGTGCCGGTGTTTGCTGTGACCTGGTGCAGCGCAAAACGACCCAGGAAAAACTGCAGATCACCGGCGTTGAGCTGCAGCCGTTTGACGCGTTCGCGGTTACCGTCAAGCACTTGTTTGACGTCGTCAAAACACTCGTCCTGCGCATTGCGCAAATCAGGGACATATTCGAAATGTGCGCCTGAGCTTGCCGGTTGCAGCAGCATGGTGATGGTGAATTCGTTGGTATCGAAATGCCAGTTGAACTGCTGTCCGGGTCCACCGACGTTGACGATCATATTGGAAACCGGGTCTTCATAGAGGTAGAGCTGATCCTTACCCAGGCATTCGGCGAGAAACTGCTTCAGCGGCTCCCAGTGGTACAGCCGGTAACAGGCGGTTTCCGCTTCGAACAGATCGGCGGTAATAAAACCGTTGGTACGCGGCAGTAAAACATTGCGCGGGTGATCGGCGGGGTAGCCTGCGTCACCGTCATTGAGATACACATTGCATTGCTTGCGTTCGGAGTAATAAGTCTGCGGCCTGCGCTGCTCGGCTTCCGCGAGCAGGGCGTGGAGACCGGGCCTGCTGAAAAAATTGCGGATGACAGCGCAGCCATCGTCGGCGAGGCCATGCTTGACCTGCTCGATAATGGCCTGGCGGGCAAGCGCCTCGGGTTCATCGATCGGATAAAGCGAATGATTGATGATTTTCCTGCAGTCGAGTTCGGGTGTCATTATGTTGTGTTCCGCGCGGTTGTCTAATCCTGCCTGAGGCAGCCTTCGATATAGGTATTGCAAAAAGAAATGGCCTGGCTGGTCTGCAACTCGTCCTTACCGGTGGCGAGGCTGTTCCACAGGCCGTCGATCAGCATGAATAATCCCATGGCCGCCTCGTTGACACCGATTCGCAGTCGTTGCTGTTCAGCGAGCAAGGTGAACAAGGGTATGACTGTGTTGACTGAATTCTGTGTCGAGGCACGAATCGGTTCACGGTAGACGCTGTTGTGTCGACTTGCATTGGTAAATGCCTGCCATGCGGCGGCAACCTCCCAGGCGTATATCGGTGCCTTGAAACTGCTGTGCGCAATGCGGCGGATGCGCTCTATCGGATCGAGTGTCGCATCGTTCGCAATGGCTACTTTAAGTGTCTGGGCTTCACCAAACAGGCTGCCGATAGCAGATACCAGCAATTCCTCCTTGCTGGAAAAATAGTGTGCGATCAAGCCACGTGATGCTCCTGCCTCGGCACAGATACGCGCCACGGTCGCGGCTTCGATATCGTATTTGCCGACCGTGATCAGCGCCGCACGCAGCAGGCTCTGGCGCCGAAACTCGCGGATTTCCGCCTGGCGGCGGGGCGGTTTCCGGATCGGTAATGTGGCTGCAGGCATAAAATGTTGGACGGTCAACAAAATTAAAATTGTAGATAGTGCTGTTGGGCAATGCAAGCGCATTTTCAACAAAGTGGGGTAGCTATCTGGCGTTTCACGGCACCTGGGATTTGCGCCCTCGCCGGGCTTGTCGCTGGCTGGATTAGCGTAGCTGGCTGTCCTTGCTGGCGCGGCGGTTGATGCCGCTGTCACTAGCCAGTTGCTCGTCCTCGGCCTGTTGGCAGGAAACACACAGGCGTACGCCGGTGATGGCCTGGCGCCTGGCCTCGGGAATTGCGTTACCACATTCTTCACAATGACTCAGGCTTTCACCGCTGGGCAGGCGGCTTCGCGCACGCTCAACCGCGTCGGCGACGCTGGCGTCGATCTGATCCTGTACCGCGCCGTCTCGTGCCCATCCAGTCGCCATGGTTTACTCCCAAGTCAGTTCTTGCTTATTTTGCACCTGCAAACCGCCGGGTTCAATCTGGATTTGCAATACCCACTGCCGGGTTGCGTGCCTCGATATCGGCACCGGCAGCCAGCAGGACGTCTTCACGAAAACGCGCGGCAACCAATTGCACGCCCATCGGTGCGCTGCCGGCGGCAGTGGCCACCGCGAGGCCGGGCATGCCCATCAATGGTAATGCGATCTGCGTCATCTGTGCTTCCAGCACGCGTGCGAAGGATTCGGGTGACTCGACGTCGAGCATATCGGGGAATGGCGCTTCGGCTGACACCGGGCACAGCAATATCGGGTACTGGGTGAGGAATTGCTGCCATTCACGAGCCAGTCGCAACCGCTGCTGCAGGGCTTCCATCAAGCTGGCGAGGGTGGGTGTTTCACAGTTCTCCAGTAATTGCGTATAGACAAAGTTGGCATCGGGATCGTCTTCCTTTATCACCGCTGCACCGCCACTGTAGTGATACTCGGACATCCACATCAACAATTGCAGTGACATCGCCTCGCGCATCGGTGGCGTGCCACGTTCGACGACTTCCCAACCGGCGTCGCGCAGCTGTTCCGCCGCGAGGCGCAGTGCCGCCTCGACCTCGGCGGTCACGGCGAGTCCATCGGGGGCGATACACAGGGCAGCGCGTTTCACGACAGAACCCTGGTCCAGTGCTGCGGGTACCCACCAGGGATCGAGTTCGCTCGCTGCCGACATCGCAGCGAGGCCGAGCCGCAAATCTTCGATACTGCGCGCGATCGGGCCCGACACCGCGGTGAGCTGTGCACCGATATGACGGTCTGGCAGCGACAGGTTGACTGCCGGTACCCGTCCGAGACTCGGACGCAATCCGTGCAGGCCGCAGGCATAGGCGGGATAGCGTATGGAACCGGCGATATCGGTACCGTGGCCGATCGCGCAGATGCCGGAGGCCACTGCCGATGCCGAGCCACCTGAAGAACCTCCCGGGGTAAGCGCGCTGTTGCGCGGGTTCAGCGTGTGACCGTGCAACGAATTACGCGTAAACCAGCGCATCGAAAAGGCAGGGGTGTTGGTGCGACCGACGATGATCGCGCCGGCCTTGCGTAAGTTGCTCACTACCGGACTGTCGTGCTCGGCGATGTGATCGCGCTGAATGCGAAGGCCGTTGGTGTTGGCACAACCCTGTTGGTCGATGTTGACCTTGACGGTTACCGGTACGCCGGCCAGCAACCCGGCCGCTGCGCCCGCGGCGATGCTCGCATCGACCGCGTGCGCTGCCGCCATTGCCTGTTCAGACAATGTTTGCACCACGGCGTTAAGCGCCGGATTGACGTCCTGCAGGCGTTGCAGCGATTGCTCGGTTACTTCGACCGCGGACAGGTCGCGACTGCCGACACGAGCTGCAATTTCGGATGCATTAAGACGCCACAGTTCGCTCATGTTTAATCCTCGGCCGGGGTTTGCCAGTATAAATCGCTAGTATAAATCGGCAGTATAAATCAGTTAGGATTCGACGATACCTATATTATGCTGGCCGACGACATGCTACCAAACCCGGGCCCCGCTCGCGACCGTCCTGGGGAAATGACGTCATGCCGCGGCACTGGACTTTGACCAGGGCCATCCGCTACCACTCGAGGTGAACCCGCACATCGCATCGAGCCACTGCTGTGGACGCCGTAATGCGCTCTGTCACGGGTTTTACTCCCACTGCCACAGTGTCTTTACAACGATCTCACTACGTAAATCGGTGAGAAATGCGGGTGAACCATTCGCTGGTGTCTGGAGAACATGAGTCGCCAGGCGGTTTCCGCAAGAGTGGATCTGTGTCGGCGCGAAGATGAAATTCAGGCGGCGGATGATGGTCGATTTCTGCGTATTTCCGAGTTGCCTATCAGCCAATCGAGCGCAACCTGTGGCAATTCAGGCTTTACCTTGCGCGTCGCTGTGAAACCAGGTGCAGAGTTGAAGTTCGATGATACGGCTCGTTAGCGGCGGACCTGGCAGGTGATCTCGACCTTGCTGCCGCCGAACAGCTGCGCCGATTCGGTGGTGGTGCGTGCGGGATAGGCATCGTTGTTGAAAAATTCACGATAGGCCTCATCCATGGCGTCGAAATCGTCCAGGTCGGCGAGGTGCACCTCGACCTTGACCATGTTGTCGCGGCTGAGCTGTAATTCATCGAGGATATCGCCGATGATGCCGAGCACTGCGCGGGTTTCAGCGGCAATGTCGCCCAGCGCATCCAGCCCGGCGGGAAAGTCTGCTGCGACCAGCCCGGCAAGGAACGCGTAATGCTCGTCCAGCACGACCTGACTAAAGGGTGCCTGTGATGCCGGAACGGCGCGGGGTTGGACGCGGGTTAAGATATTGTTTGCCGCGTGATCAGCCGATGATGTTGGCGCCAATAATCAATAGGATGCCGAGTGCGACGAAGAGAACGAAGGTAATCGCCATATGCTTCGTGGTGGTTTTATCGTCTTGTTCTGAGCTCATGTTTTGGTCCCCCTGCGGGAATTAATCGATTAGTATATATTGCCGAACCTGGAACCAAATTACCACTAAGTATGAACAGTCAGACCTACAAAACCCTGTTGCTGGAGACTCCCTCGCCCCACATCCTGCAAATCACGCTGAATCGCCCCGACGCCGCCAACGCATTTAATACCCAGATGGCAACCGATCTGCTGCACTGTTTCGAGCAACTGGCACTCGACCAGGCGAATTATCGTTGCGCCATAATCACCGGCGCCGGCGGGCGGGCATTTTGTGCCGGTGGCGATCTCAAGGAGCGCGACGGTATGAGCAATTCCGCGTGGACTGCCCAGCATCTGATTTATGAACGCATGATCCGCGCGGTTATCGATTGCCCTGTTCCGCTGATTGCGGCTGTCAACGGTGCCGCCTACGGTGGTGGGTGTGAACTCGCGGCTGCTGTCGATTTTATCTATGCCGCTGAAAATGCCCGTTTTGCACTACCCGAAACCAGCCTCGGCATCATTCCGGGCGCCGGTGGTACGCAAACCCTGGCACGAGCGCTGGGCGAGCGCCGGGCCAAGGAATTGATCATGTCAGCTCGACCATTCAGTGCCGCCGAGGCGTTGCAGTGGGGTCTGGTCAATGCGCTATTCCCGGCTGATCGATTACTCGCGGAAACCTTGCAGGTGGCGCAGTCGATCGCTACCAATGCGCCGGTCGCGGTACGCCAGGCGCGCCAGGCGATCCATCGTGGGCTGCAGATGTCGATTGCCGATGGGCTGGCTTTCGAGATCGAGGCCTATCACCGCACGGTACCGACCAATGACCGCCGCGAAGGCGTGCGCGCCTTCGTCGAAAAACGTAAAGCCGAATTCAAAGGGGAATAAACTCATGTCAGACGAAGTCATACTCACCTGTGCCATCAGTGGCGGCCACAATAACCAGGCCAGGCATCCCGATTACCCGGTCACGCCCGAGCACATCGCGCGCGATTGCATCGAGTGCGCTCGCGCCGGGGCGGCCATCGCACACATACACGTGCGTGACCCCGAAACCGGCATGCGTTCCGGCGATCCCGCGTTATTTCGCGAAGTGGTCGAGCGTATCCGAGACTCGGGTAGCGAGGTGTTGATCAATCTCACCACCAGCGAGGGTGCGCGTTTTGCGCCGGGCGAGGTCGATGCGTCAGTAGGTGGCCCCGGCACCACCCTGGTACAACCGCTCGATCGTCTGCATCACGTCGAGGAACTGCGTCCCGATATCTGCACCCTCGATGTCGGCACGTTTAATTTCGGTGAAACCATTTTCGTCAACACACCTGCACATCTGCGCATCATGGCGCAGCGTATCCGCGAGCTCGGCGTCAAGCCGGAGATCGAAGTATTTGAGCCGGGCCATATCATGTTCGCGCACAAGTTGATCGAGGAAGGCCTGATAGACGGTGCCCCGATGTTCCAGCTTTGCCTCGGTATCCCTCATGCCGCGCCGGCAACGCCGGAAGTGTTCAACGTGATGAAGGGACTGTTGCCGGCGGACGCCAACTGGAGCGCCTTTGGTATTTCGCGCATGGAGTTTTCCATTGTTGCCCAGGCCGCTAGTACCGGTGGCAACTGCCGGGTCGGTCTGGAGGACAACCTCTACCTCGACAAGGGTAAGTTTGCCACCAACCTGGAACTGGTCGAGCGCGCGGTGCGCATTATCCGCGAAGTGGGACGTGAACCGGCGACACCGGCGCAGGCCGCGAAGCGGCTCGGTATCGAGCGCTAGGCATGGCGAGGCTATACCTTATTCGCCACGCGCAGTCGGCTAACAATGCGATTTGGGACGGCAGCCAGAACCAGGTCGGGCGCTCCCCCGACCCCGATATAACGGCGCTCGGTCATCGCCAGGCCGGTATTCTGGCCGAGCACCTGGCGCATCCGCAGGCCGAACCACGCCAGCGCCCGTTCGCGTCCGACCTGGAGCCGCGCTACGCCCTGACGCAGGTCTACTGCAGCCTGATGACGCGCTCCATCCTCACTGCGGAATACATCGCCAGCGCCTGCGGGCTGGAGCTGCAGGCGCTACCCGACATCTTTGAGAAGCATGGCATCTACGAGATTGACGACGCCGGTAATTTGCAGGGTTTGCCCGGTCCCGGCAGGGCTTATTTCGAAGACCGCTTTGCGCGGCTGCAGCTACCGGCGGAATTCGATGACGCGGGCTGGTGGAATCGACCGGCCGAAGACGAGGAATCCTTTTTGCTGCGGATGAAGAATGTCGTCGCGCAAATGCGCCAGCGGTTGCAGGGTAGCGACGACTGCATCGCGCTGGTCGCGCACGGTGATTTTATCGATCAGTTTGTCAACGAACTGATGGGTGTGGTCCGCTACCAGCCCAATTACGACAACCACTGGATCGGCAACTGGACCTTTCACAATACGTCGATTTCGCGTATCGACTTCGTCAACGGCGCGAACATCGTCGTTTACCTGAATCGCATCGATCACCTGCCCAACGAACTGGTGACCTGGTAATGCAATATTCACTAGCAGGTGAGCAGGTCGACGCCTATCGGCGCAATGGTTACCTGTTTCCAATCGATGTGTTTGGTTCTGGACAGGTTGCTGCCATTCGTGCTGAACTCGAACAGGCGCAG
>Ga0316187_10002329_pt1 | contig 16539 bp, 14 predicted proteins | sample CroRivburrow1_MG_FD_204927 | JGI IMG/M metagenome (GOLD analysis project Ga0316187, IMG submission 204927) | Coastal sediment microbial communities from Maine, United States - Cross River worm burrow 1 | ecosystem: Environmental > Aquatic > Marine > Coastal > Sediment | place: USA: Maine... | reverse complement strand
GCGGCGCGACGGTAAACGCCCGTGCTCGGGCCCAAGCCTACGATGCCATAGCAACGCAGATCCCGGTGGTGGCACGCGTTAACTACCAGTCGGATGGCTATGTGCTGATCATTGGCACTGCGACGGCGGCTGATACGGCAGCGCAGGTGTTGGCCGCGTCTCCCGACCTGCATATCTGTGTGCTCATAACCGATTCGACACAACCAGCGGGTACAGTGGAAGAAGGCGGACCAGTACGCCGGGTACACGGCTGTGCCGATGCCCTGACGGGCTACCTGGGGCGGTTTGAAATCCGGACCGGTAACCCGCTGCTGGCCACGGCGCTGCAATTATCACTGCCGGCGGATACGCCGGCTTTCGACCTGGTGCTGGACCTGAATGACACACCCCTGATCGGCAGCGAGGTCCCGCCACCCGGTTATTATGCACCTCGCGGCGCCGGGCCGGCCTTGAAGGCGGCGCTGGAAGAAATTCCCACGCTGACAGGTGAGTTCGAAAAACCCCGCTATTTCCGCTATAACGCCGCCATCTGTGCGCATGGGCGCAGCGGTGTCAGCGGCTGCACGCGTTGCCTTTGGGCCTGCCCCACCGACGCCATTATTTCCAACGGCGACGTCATACAGGTCAACCCCAACCTCTGTCAGGGCGCGGGCAGTTGCGCCACGGCCTGTCCGACCGGCGCTATTACCTACGGCTATCCGGGCATGGACGAAACGCTGGGGGCGTGGCGTGGTCTGCTCAAAGCCTATCGCCGGGCGGGTGGTGAGCGGCCGGTGTTACTGGTACACGACGCACACGGCGGGCGCGAAGCGCTTTATGATCTGCTGACATCACTGTCCGACCGCTGCCTGCCGGTGGAAGTCGAGGAACTCGGCAGTGTGGGCATGGATGCCTGGCTGGCGGCGATCGCCTGGGGGGCGGATGCTGTCTATCTGTTGTCGACGCCGGCGGTTCCGGCTTCCGTGCAACGGGAAATCGATTTCCAGCTGTCGGTGGCGCGCGACATCATCGCCGGCCTGGGCTACAGCGGCGATAGCCTGCAGTGCGTGGCGGTGGATGAACTGACAGTGCCGGACGGTCCCGGGACCGAGACGCCGTTGCAGCAGCCGGGTGAATTCGTCGCCCTGGACGAAAAACGCACCCTGATCCGTCTGGCCGTCGACCACCTGGCCGCTCAGCTGTCGCGGCCGCCGCTGCCGGTGACACTGCCGGCAGGCGCCCCGTTTGGTGAAATCCGCGTCGACGCCGAGCGCTGCACTCTATGCATGGCCTGTGTTTCCCAGTGTCCGGCCCATGCCCTGGCGGCGGGCGATGACAGTCCGCAACTGCGCTTTGTCGAAGCCAATTGTGTGCAGTGCGGTGTTTGCAGCCACAGCTGCCCTGAACAGGCCATTCAGCTGGTATCGCGCTTCCTGTATGACCATGCTCAGCGATCGCAGCTGCGTATCCTCAACGAAGACCAGCCGTTTTGCTGTATCCGCTGCGATAAGCCTTTTGCAACGCGCCGCGTCATCGAGCTAATTACGGACAAGATGAAACAACACCCCATGTTCAGCGGCGATGCGCTGCTACGCCTCAAAATGTGCGAGGACTGCCGCGTGAAGGATATGCTTATCGACCCGTCAGACGAAGGGCCGGGTCTGCGCCCAGGAGGACAGGCATGAGCAACGGCCAGGCATCAAATGCCACCGTCAGTGACGAAGATCTGGCGCGCGCGCACGTTTATCAGCTGTTGGGGCATTTACTCGCGCGGTCGCCCGATAAACAGATGTTGGTCCTGATAGGCTCAATTGATGATCAGGCGGCCGATAGCGATACGCCGTTGTCGGCAGCCTGGCACGAACTGCGTCGTGCCGCCGGGTCCGCGCAGCCGGCGCCGCTGGAAGAGGAATATTTCAAGCTGTTTATCGGACTGGGGCGCGGCGAGCTGATGCCCTATGCCTCCTGGTACCTGCACGGGGCGCTGATGGAACGCATCCTCGCAGAGCTGCGCCAGGATCTGAAGCGTCTGGGCTTCGCCCGCTGCGACGAGGTGGCGGAACCAGAAGACCATGCCGCCGCCTTGTGTGAGACCCTGGGGATGATTATTTCTGATCCTGGTCTATCCTTAGAACAGTCTGCTTTTTTTCAGATCTATCTGGACGGCTGGTTGGGCCGGTTTTTCGCTGACCTGGAGGCGGCTGAGACGGCCGATTTCTACCGCGCTGTGGGCCAGCTGGGCCGCCGCTTCATGGAGTTGGAACGGCGCCTATTTGCCTTGCCGGCCGAATAGACGTATTACAGCACGGATGTCAGGGAAACTCAGTTCGCCATCGTTTGTCGGAGGACGTATGAAAGATCGAACCAGCCCGTTAACGTTAACCGGCGATCGCCGGACTTTTCTCAAGGCGGCTGCTGCTACCGGCGGTGCTGCTGCGTTGTCAACGCTAGCCACTGCGCCGGTCGCCGCGACCGACAAGTCGGACAGCCCACCCACTGTGGATGCCCGGACCGAATCCAGGGGCTACAGGGAAACCGCCCACATCAGAGATTATTACAAGATCATTCGGGAATAACCGGCTGGCCGTGGCGCCGGCGGGTTTTGTGCGGGGACACACTACAAAAAGCGACAGTCAATTTTGGCATGCAGGAGACTGAACAATGAAACTGGTCAGGAAACAACCCAACGGCAACCCGGACCATCCCCAGGAATCGATCAGTAATCCACGCATGGACCGGCGCACCTTCCTGCGCCGATCGGGTATAGGTGTTGGCGGTCTGGCCGCGGCGAGTGCGCTGCCGGCCGGCATGATGCGCAGAGCGCAGGCTGATACAACCGCGACGCCTGCCGAATCCGGCGGCAATATCCAGCAGGTGCGCAGCATCTGCACCCATTGCTCGGTCGGTTGCGGCATCTATGCGGAGGTGCAGAACGGCGTCTGGACCGGTCAGGAACCGGCTTTCGATCACCCCTTCAACCGCGGCGCACACTGCGCCAAGGGCGCCTCGGTACGCGAGCACGGGCACGGCGAACGGCGGCTGAAATACCCCACCAAGCTGGTCAACGGTCAGTGGCAGAAAATTTCCTGGGACCAGGCGCTAACAGAAATCGGCGATAAAATGCTGCAAATCCGTGAGCAATCGGGGCCGGATTCGGTGTACTGGCTGGGATCGGCCAAACATAACAATGAGCAGGCTTACCTGTTCCGCAAGTTCGCCGCTTTCTGGGGCACCAACAACGTCGATCACCAGGCGCGTATCTGCCATTCCACCACCGTGGCCGGGGTTGCCAATACCTGGGGCTACGGCGCCATGACCAATTCCTATAATGACATCCACAACAGTCAGGCCATTCTGATTATCGGCGGCAACCCCGCAGAAGCCCACCCGGTCTCGCTGCAGCATATATTCCGCGCCACGGAGCGCAACAACGCGCCGCTGATTGTCATCGACCCACGCTTTACGCGCACCGCGGCGCACGCCGACCTCTACATGCGCCTGCGCCCGGGCACCGATGTGCCGGTGGTGTGGGGTATGCTCTGGCACATTTTCGAGAACGGCTGGGAAGACAAGGAATTTATCCGCGAGCGTGTGTATGGCATGGACCAGATTCGTGCCGAAGTGGCCAAATGGACGCCGGATGAAGTCGAGCGCGTGTCGGGGGCGCCGGAAGAACAGGTCAGACGCGCCGCCAAAATAATGGCCACGCATAAACCCGGCACCTTTATCTGGTGCATGGGCGGTACCCAGCACACCATCGGCAACAACAACACCCGTGCCTACTGCGTGTTTCAGCTGGCGCTGGGCAACATGGGAGTATCCGGTGGCGGCACCAATATCTTCCGCGGTCACGACAATGTCCAGGGCGCTACCGACTTCGGCGTACTGAGTCACACGCTGCCGGGCTACTACGGTCTTTCAGCCGGCGCCTGGAAACACTGGTCGGGTGTCTGGGACGTGGATAACGACTGGATACAGGGGCGCTTCGACCCGGGCAGCTACGAGGAGTCCAAGGGCAAACCGGCCAAGCCGATGAACACCAAGGGTATACCGGTATCGCGCTGGATCGACGGTGTGCTCGAAGACAAGGGCAATATCGCACAAAAGGACAATGTGCGCGCCATGGTGTTCTGGGGGCACGCGCCCAACAGCCAGACGCGCGGTGCACAGATGAAGGAAGCCATGGAAAAACTGGATCTGATGGTGGTCATCGACCCCTATCCCACGGTCAGCGCTGTCATGCAGGACCGTACCGATGGCGTGTACCTGCTGCCCGCGGCCACCCAGTTCGAAACTTATGGTTCTGTCACTGCGTCTAACCGTTCGTTACAGTGGCGTGACAAGGTCATCGAGCCGCTGTTCGAGTCCCTGCCGGACCACACCATCATGTACAAGTTCGCAAAGAAACTCGGGTTTGATCAGGAGCTGTTCAAAAATATCGAGGTCAACGGTGAAGAGCCGCTGATCGAAGACATCACCCGCGAATTCAATAAAGGCATGTGGACCATCGGTTACACCGGCCAGAGCCCGGAACGGCTGAAACAGCACCAGCAGAACTGGCATACCTTCGACTACACCAGCCTGGAGGCCAAGGGTGGGCCGGCGCATGGTGATTATTACGGCATGCCCTGGCCGTGCTGGGGTACGGCGGAGATGAAACACCCGGGCACGCCCAATCTGTACGACACCAGCAAGCCGGTCGCCAAAGGCGGCCTGAACTTCAGGGCCCGTTTCGGCGTCGAGCGAGACGGCGTCAACCTGCTGGCTGAGGATTCCTATCCAGTGGGTAACGAACTCAAGGACGGTCACCCGGAGTTTAGCGCTGAACTTTTGAAGAAACTGGGCTGGTGGGACAATCTGACCGACAGTGAAAAAGCCGCCGCCGAGGGCAAGAACTGGAAGACCGACGTTTCCGGCGGTATCCAGCGCGTGGCCATCAAACACGGTTGCGCACCGTTCGGTAACGCCAAGGCGCGCTGCGTGGTGTGGACCTTCCCGGATCCGGTGCCGATCCACCGCGAGCCGCTGTATACCTCGCGCCGCGACCTGGTCGAGAAGTATCCTACCTATGAAGACCGGCGTCAGTTTTACCGCCTGCCGACCCGTTATGGTTCGATACAAGCCAAGGATTACAGCAAGGATTATCCGCTGATCATGACCAGCGGGCGCCTCGTGGAGTACGAAGGCGGTGGCGACGAAACTCGGTCCAATCCCTGGCTGGCGGAATTACAACAACACATGTTCGCCGAAATCAATATCGTCGATGCCAATAACGCCGGCATCAAGGACGGTGAACAGGTCTGGATCGAAGGGCCCGAGGGCGGCCGCATAAAAGTCATGGCCAAGGTCACCCAGGAGGGTATGGCGCCGGGTGTGGTATGGCTGCCATTCCACTTTGGCGGTCACTTTGAAGGCCGCGACCTCCGGGACAAATATCCCAAGGGCAGTGATCCCTATGTGCTCGGTGAAGCCTGCAATACCGCCTTCACCTATGGTTACGACTCGGTCACGCAAATGCAGGAAACCAAGTGTTCCCTGTGCCGCATCAGCCGCGCCTCAGCTTAAGGAGATAACATCATGGCACGAATGAAATTTCTCTGTGATGCGGAACGCTGTATCGAGTGCAACGCCTGCGTGACGGCCTGTAAAAATGAAAACAATATCCCCTGGGGTGTGAACCGGCGCCGGGTGGTTACCATCAACGACGGTTCGCCGGGCGAGAGGTCCATGTCGGTGGCCTGTATGCATTGTTCCGACGCACCCTGCGCGGCGGTGTGTCCGGTGGACTGTTTCTACACCACCGACGATGGCGTGGTGCTGCACGACAAGGACATCTGCATCGGCTGCGGTTACTGTTTTTATGCCTGCCCGTTCGGTGCACCCCAGTTCCCGTCGGACGGCGCCTTTGGCTCCCGTGGCAAGATGGACAAGTGTACCTTCTGCGCGGGTGGTCCTGAGGAGGACAATTCGCCGGCCGAATACCAGAAGTACGGCAGTAACCGCTTGTCCCAGGGCAAGCTGCCGTTGTGTGCGGAAATGTGCTCTACGCATGCCTTGCTGGCGGGTGACGGTGACACGGTCTCCAATATTTTCCGCGAACGCGTGACCTGGCGCGGTTCTTCGGGTATATCCTGGGGCTGGGGTGTGGCTTACGGCAAACCCGGTCAGCGCAGTGCGCGTGGTGTCGACAACAAAGCGACGGGCGGGGATTGATAAGCCGGGTTATGCGCATGAGTATAAAACCTGCGAGCGTCGAGCGACGCCTTTGTGCCGGTGTTTTCCTGGCGTTTTTGCTTGGCCTGTTAGGGTTGGCGCCGCTGCCGGGCGGCGTGGCCATGGCGGCGGACAAGGTACAGACCGAACTCGCGGGCAAGCCGAACAACCCCGGTGCCGAGCTGTGGCGGGATGTGCGTCAGCGGGATACGCAGATCAAGGGTGTCACCCAGGTCGAGGGGATGGATGCCGGTGTGCTGATCAATATCAATGGCGAACGCTGGCGACGTTTTCGCATGGAGCAGCTGATACCCGCGGTTGGTGTTGCATTAGGTGGTGTACTGGGGCTGATTCTTCTCTTCCACCTGGTAAAGCGCGGCGTGCCCATCGCGGCCGGCTTATCAGGCAAATATCTGCATCGCTTCAAGGAGATCGACCGTCTGCTGCACTGGACGGTTGCGCTGGTGTTTATTTTTCTGGCGCTTACCGGTCTGATTCTGCTTACCGGTCGGGTGATATTGATTCCCTTGCTGGGGCCCGAGCTGTTCGCGACACTGGCTTCGGCCAGCAAGGAAGGCCATAACCTATTCGGTCCATTGTTCCTGGTGGGCGTTATCGGTTTGTTTATCCGTTTTGTCAGCAAAAATTTCCTGCGCAAAGGCGATATCGGCTGGCTGTTCAAGGGCGGTGGTTTTTTCGCAGGCAAACATCCGAGCGCCGGCTTTTTCAACATGGGTGAGAAAATCTGGTTCTGGCTGGTGATACTGGTCGGGCTGGTGGTTTCCGCAACCGGCCTGATCCTGGAATTCCCGTTTTTCGGCCAGGACCGTTCCTTGATGGAGCTGGCGCTGGTGCTGCATGGCGTCGGCGCCGCCCTGTTGATCGCTGGTTCTTTTGGACATATCTATGTGGGTACTGCCGGTATGCCGGGATCGTTGAGTAGTATGACCACCGGCTATGTGGACCTTAACTGGGCGCGGCAGCACCATAACCTGTGGGCCGAAGAATGTGAGAGCCGTGACGAGGTGCTGTCAAAAAGTGAGTTTGAACGCAGCCGCGGGGAGACCCCGCTTGGTGACAGACCCGAGCCGCTGACCCGGGGGGATGGCTAGTGACAGCATTCGTTGATGGGCCGTTGTGGAATTTTGCCCTGCTCGTTTTTTTGCTCGGCATAGTCTGGCGATTGTTCTCGATCGTTAAGGCCGGCAGCAAGCCCGATTATTCGGTAGCACGGCGTTCTGCAGGCAGTGGTGCGGTGATGACGCTTTTTCGGCGTTTCCTGCCGCGCCGGGATATGGCGCCGAAAATCCGCATTCATACCGTGGCCGGGTATATGTTTCATCTGGGCCTGTTTGCCTTGCTGTTGTTCGCCGCGCCGCATGTCCTGTTCCTGGAGCAACACCTGCTGGGTGTTGGCTGGACGCCGATGCCGTATTGGGCGTTTATTGTCGCTTCGCAACTGGCTTTTGCCGGGCTGCTGCTGTTATGGCTGCGCCGGCTGTTGAACCCCGTAACGCGCCTGATTTCAGACGCGGACGACCACATTGCCGCGATCCTGGTTTTTGTAGTCATGCTGACCGGTTGCCTGGCTTTGATGGAAGAATTTACCGGGCTGCGCGTGCTGCACCGGTTTACGGTCGAACTGCTGATGATCTACTTCCCCTTCAGCCGGCTGATGCACGCCTTTACCTTTATTCCCAGCCGCGCATTCACCGGCGCCTGGTTCGGCAGGCGGGGTGTGGATGCCTGACGTGTTGATCCAGTTCGCCATGCCGGGAGCACTCGATGAGTGAACGACTCGAAAAAGGCCTGCAGGCCATGCGCACCCAGGTGGATGCCCGGGTAGTGTCCTTTATGTCAACCTGTGTGCACTGTGGTATCTGCGCCGAGGCCTGCCTGTTTTTCACCGAAACCGATGACCCGCGCTATACGCCGATCTACAAGACCGAGCCGATGCGCAAGCTGTGGAGCCGCGAATACACCTTCTGGGGCAAACTGGCGACCACACTGGGACTACGCAGGCCTATGTCGGAGGCGGATCTGGCTGACTGGGAGAGACTGGTCTACGACGGTTGTTCCATGTGCGGGCGCTGCAGCATGGTGTGTCCGCTGGGTGTCGATATTGCCTACGTGATACGCAAGGTCAAGGAGGGTCTGTCAGCCGCCGGCTATTCGCCCGAAGACCTGGTCGCGGCCAGCGAACGAGCGCGCACTATCGGTAGCCCCATGGGTGTTACCGCCAAGACGCTGGAAGCGACCATTCGCGCCCAGGAAAAGGAGAGCGGTTATCCCGTGCCGCTGGATGTACAGGGTGCTGACTACCTGTGTCTGTTGTCATCGGGGGAGATTGCCGGTTTTCCCGAGTTTATTGGCTCGCTGGCCAAGATATTTCACCATGCTGATGTGTCCTGGACACTCAGCAGCGAGTACTTTGAGGCCACCAACACAGGTGTGCAGCTGGGTAATTCCAAACTGGCGGCGGAACTAGTCGAGCGTGTCGTAACTGTGGTGGAAAAACTCGGCGTAAAGACCATCATCAGCCCGGAATGTGGTCACGCCTACACCACCATTCGCTGGGATGCGCCCAACTTTATCGGTCGGCCGCTGCCTTTCAAGGTGGTGCAGATTATGGAGTTGCTCGACCAGCTGAGAGAGGAAGGTCGGCTGAAGACCAGCACGACGACGCAACAGCGGCTGACCTACCATGATCCCTGTAACATCAGCCGGCGTGGTGGCGTTCTGCAGCAACCCAGGCACCTGCTTGGCATGGTGGCGCCGAATTTTGTCGAAATGGCCGACCACGGCGACATGAACTGGTGTTGTGGTGGTGGTGGCGGTGTCAGTTCCAACGAGCGCGCCAACCCGCTACGCCTGCAGGTATTCGGGGCTAAAAAACGTCAGCTGGATGAAGTCGGGGTGGAGACCATGGTGACCGCCTGTTCCAATTGCCGGCACATGCTGGAAGACGGCCTCGAAGATAATGACATGGAGATTGAACTTATAGGCGTTACCGAGCTGATTGCCGAAAATCTCACTGAAACAAAACCACTACCGCCATCCCCTGCCTGAACCCTGTCCCGATCCGATATAATTAGCGCATGTTGAAGACGGCGGAAAAGCCGGTGGTGGGGTTTGCCGCCTACAGCGGTGCGGGCAAAACCACCTTGCTGAAAAAACTGTTGCCCCTGCTGACTGCCCGTGGCATCCGCGTCGGCATGATCAAGCACGCGCACCACAGCTTCGATATCGACAGGCCCGGCAAGGACAGCTATGAATTGCGTCAGGCGGGCGCCTGCCAGATGCTGGTGGCATCGGCTCGGCGTGAGGCGCTGATGATCGAAAAGGCCGAAGCGGGCGAACCCGACCTGGAGCGGCTGATCGCCCGTCTTGACCAGGACGCCCTGGACCTTGTTCTGGTCGAAGGCTTCAAGAATGTGCCGTTCCCCAAAATCGAGGTGTTCCGCGCCACTGTCGGCAAACCGGCCATTTACCCCAGTGATGACACTGTCGTTGCCATCGCCACGGATGGGGAGTTACCGATCCACAGTGACCTGCCAGTGCTGGATATCAACAATCCCGAGTCCGTCGCTGCATTCGTGTGCGACTACATCAGGGCCGACCCTGATTAAGAAGGACACTATCCCGTCAACGCACCTGGCGCAGGTTTTGGTAACCATATTCAGCCTCAGCGCTGGAACTGTGACACGAGTTGCTGCTGACGGCGTGTCTCGTGGATCAGTTTCTGGCTGATTTCACCATTTTGATAAGCTGCGTCGGCGGTACTCTGACCAAGTTCATTAATAGCAGCGACATTGCCGTTGATCTCTTCGGCAACGGCGCTTTGTTCCTCGGCAGCGGTCGCAATTTGCGCGTTCATGTCACTGATCTTGCGGATCGCCGTGGTGATATCTTCAAGTGCCTTACCCGCCGCTGTCGCACATTGCACGCTGGTTTCGGTTTTTTTAGTGCCCTGTTCCATTGCCGAGACGGCCTCATTGACACCCGCCTGGAGACGTTCGACCATATCCTGAATTTCCTGTGTCGATTTCTGTGTCCGCTGCGCCAGTGTGCGCACCTCGTCGGCGACGACGGCAAAGCCACGTCCTTGCTCGCCAGCACGCGCTGCCTCGATTGCAGCATTCAGGGCCAGCAGGTTGGTCTGTTCTGCGATACCACGGATAACATCGACAACTGTGCCGATATTGGCGGCATCGCTGTTTAGTTGATCGATAACCCCTGCGGCCTGGTCAACGCCTCCGGCGACGTCCCGAATAGACCTGATGGTCTCATCGACTACCGAGCTTCCTTCATTGGCGGACTGCTGTGCCTCTGTCGTTCCTTCGGCGGCATACGTAGCGTTGCGGGCCACTTCCTGAACCGTAGCAGACATTTCGTGCATGGCAGTAGCAACCTGGTCGGTCTGTGACTGTTGTTCGTGGACACGTACATTCGTCTGCTCGATGGTGGTGGCCAGCGATTCTGCCGAGCCCTTGAGTGTCAGGCTCGAGTCACCGACGCGACCCACCACTGCACGTAGCTCCGATGACTGCATTTTCATTGCCAGGAGCATTTCACCAACTTCGTCCGTGGAGTCTGTATAGATCAGTTGCATCAGCGGGTTGTCAATAATTTTGCGCGCAGCACGGGCGCCCGTGCTTATCCGCCGTGAGACCAGCCAGGTTGTTGCCGTGGCAGCCCCCACGCTCAGGGCAGCAATTGCCCCGGAGACCAAACCGCTCATCCCACTGGTGCCGGCAAGCACCCACAACGGCGGAACAACAGCGAGCGCAAAACCGGTGATCAGTTTGCTGCGAACGCCAATTTTCGGTAAGCGTAATGCCAGCGGCTTATTCCCTTGCGTCAACTGTCGGTAAATTTTCTCCGCACGGCGAACGATGGTCTGGTCGGGTTTGGTGCGAACTGACTGGTATTCATCGACCTTGCCGTTTTCCTTGATCGGCGTGACAAAAGCGTCAACCCAGTAGTAGCTGCCGTCCTTGCAGCGGTTCTTGACGATGCCCATCCATGACTTATCACTCTTCAGATTGGACCAGAGGTCAGCGAAAGCGGCCGGAGGCATATCCGGGTGACGGACGATGTTGTGATTGTGACCGGTAAGCTCCTCCTCGGAAAAGCCACTTATCTTGATGAAATCATCGTTGCAGTAGGTGATGGCACCCTTCAGGTTGGTCGTTGATAAAAGGTTGCTGTCTTCCGGGAAGTTGATTTCACTATCTGTCACCGGTGTGTTTATCTTCATCGTCCGCAAACTCCAGTCAAAATTCTTTGCTACATTTCCCTTATCTCATCGGCACCGGGACGCTGCTAACCAGCCTCGCAGGACCCTTCTGAAATATCAGGACAGGGTGAGGAATTATCGGCCGTGCGCGGTATCTCTTTAAAATTCCGGGATTTCGTAAGACAAGGTGGTGGCTGGCTAGTCTTCGTGATACGTATATCCTGTCAGCCCTGACTCAAATTCCGCCAGAAACTGACGCGCCTCGGAAGAAGACAATCCAGCATTCTGAACACGCCGCCGATAGGCCGCGCGCAAGTGATCCGGTTCAAAGTGAACATAGCTTAACAATTCATCTGTCCGGTCGCCGTGCTCAGCCTGGCCCAGGGAGAAGGAGCCGTCGGCGTACACTTCAAGGTTCACAGCATCGGTATCGCCAAACAGGTTATGTATATCGCCGAGAATCTCCTGGTAGGCGCCCAACATAAAAAATCCCAGCAAATAGGGCTCACCGGATTTCACCGCATGGAGCGCCAGACTGCTTTCTATCCCTTCGCCGCCAACGTAATAGTCAATGCGCCCATCCGAGTCACAGGTAAGGTCTTCAATAATGGCACGTCGATCAGGCGCCTGGTCGAGGCGGTGTAAAGGTACAATGGGGAAAATCTGGTCAATCGCCCAGACGTCCGGCAGCGACTGAAATACAGAAAGGTTGCAAAAGACCTTGTCTGTCAGTTTCTGATTCAGCTCATCGATCAGCTTGCGCTGCTCCCTGTGTCCGGGATCAAGCGCGTCTGACAAGCGCTTCAGGATCGCGAAGTAGTACTGCTCGGCCAGGGCGCGCTGGCCGAGATTGACGTAACCCTGACAGTACGACTGTTGCACATCTTCAAACGCCTGCAAGACTGCGGCAAGGGTTTCCGCTGCAGAATCCTGATTCAGCCGCTGATAAATCTGCTCCAGCCTGCGTACACTATCGGGAACAATATCCGGCATAGACTCCGGAGCCCCCTCGCCCGCTGCCTGTTCGGTGTCGATAACGTTGGTAATCAACACAGCATGGTGCGCGGTAATGGCACGGCCGGACTCGGTCACTATGTCCGGGTGTGGCAACTTGTTTTCAGCACACACAGCCTGAATCTCGCTGACTACCAGCTCTGCATACTCTTCCAGGCTGTAGTTCATGGAACAGAAATTTTGTGACGCGCTACCTTCATAGTCCACGCCCAGCCCGCCACCGACATCAAACACGTTAATCGGTGCGCCCAGCGCGTGCAGCTCGGCATAAAAGCGCGTCGCTTCGTGCATGCCATTCCTGATATCGTGCAGGTTGGCCAGCTGGGAACCAAGGTGAAAATGCAACAACTGCAGACGGTCCAGCAGGTGCTCCGCGCGCAGCCTTTCCACCAGCTGCAGCACCTGCGCTGCGTGCAGCCCGAACTTGGATTTGCTGCCACCGGTATTCTGCCAGTTACCCGCTCCGATTGAGGCCAGCTGTATCCGCACACCCAGCAGCGGCTCGACATTCAGTTCCCGCACCTGCCGGATTATCTGCTCCAGCTCCGACAGCTTTTCAATCACCAGGTAGAGTGGCTGGCCCAGTTTGCGCGCAATCAGGCCAAGGCGAATATATTCACGGTCCTTGTAGCCATTGCATATCACCAGCCCGTCAGGCTTCGACAAACCCAGTACTGCCATCAATTCGGATTTGCTGCCGCTCTCCAGGCCTACACGGGTACCACCGTATTCGAGTATCTTGTTTACCACGCTGAACTGCTGATTGACCTTGATCGGATAGGCGGCCCGGTAGTCGCCGCTGTAAGCGTATCTTTCGCAGGATCGATCAAAGGCATTGATCAATCTGTCGAGGCGCTGGCCGAGTATACTGTTGCAACGTACCAGCACTGGCCAGTTCAGTCCGGAGCGCCGAATTTCGCCCGCGACTTCAAACAGGTCCACTTCCACCGGTTCGCCTTCCGCCTCCAGCCTGACTGTCAGGTGCCCTTGCTGGTTGATGTCAAAACAGCCATCACTCCAGCCGGGGAGGTTATAACATTCGCGGGATAAATCAATTGACCAGTTCATGATGTATGGAGGCGGTGCCGGCTGCTCTGCCTGTAGAGTGAAATGACTCAAGATAGTATATTGGAAAAACCGTCAACAACCGAAAATAATTCCATGACACAGACTGACTCCGACTGGTTTACAGAGAATTGCCCGGAAGGCGGTTCTGCTTTCGCGCTACAAATAAACAAAAAACTGCACGATGAAACAACGCCCTTTCAGCGCATAGAGATCTATTCAACCACGCACTTCGGCAAGCTGATGGTTATCGACGGCTTTGTTATGCTTACCGGTCGGGACAACTTCCTGTACCACGAAATGATGGCCCACCCGGCACTGTTCACACACCCGGATCCGCAACGCGTTGTGATCATCGGCGGCGGGGACTGCGGCACCTTGCGCGAAGTACTCAGGCACCCAGGGGTAAAGCACGTGGTGCAGGTGGAAATAGACGAGAGGGTGACACAGCTGTCCGAACAGTACTTCCCGGAACTCTGTGAATTCAACCAGGATCCACGCGCCACTTTCGATTTCGGTGACGGCATCCAGCGCATGAAAGACGCGCCTGCGGGTGGCATTGATGTCATTATCGTAGACAGCACCGACCCCATTGGTCCTGCAAAAGGTCTGTTCTCGGAAGATTTTTATCGGGATTGTTACAACGCGCTCGGCGCGGACGGTGTAATCGTTCAACAGAGTGAATCACCCCTTTATCATTACGACAGCATCATCATGCCCATGCACAGAGCCATGCGCGCTGCCGGCTTTAGCGACAGTGTCAGCCTGCAGTTTCCGCAACCCTGCTATCCGTCAGGCTGGTGGACCGCCACACTCGCGGGGAAAAAAGCTGTCCGGGATTTTCGCAACAAGGACGCACAACAGAAAACATTTCCGACCCGCTACTACAATGCCGCTATTCACCAGGGTGCGCTGGCACAACCGGAATTTTTCCTGGCTGGCTCGAAATTCTCCTAGCTGCACCAGCGTGCGACATCTTCCCGCGAGCGCTGCAACAGCGAATGACGCTCCTGTTCCGACAGATAAACCCTGTTGCCGTCCTTATTCAGCCGGTAGATGCTTCCGTACGAATTGTAGCTACGCAGGTCATCGCGCGCCCGAATACAGTTTTTTCTGCGGGTTTCTTGCTGCGCTTTCTGCTCAGCTTTCTGCTCGCGCTTCTGCTGGCGTTCGAGCTGGTAGGCATTCAGCAACCTGCGGGTTTTCTCCATGCGCTCCTGCGGTGCAGCCGGAGTAGCACCCGGTGTTGAGTAGGGTTTGATAGCGTGCGATTCTACGCCCTGTTTCTGATCACCGAAATGCACCTGGCCACTGTCATCAACCCAGCGGTAGGTTTCCGCGTCAGCGGTTACGCCAGTGGAGAGCAGCAGTATGGCAATCAGCTTACGCCAGTACCGGTTTTTCATGTCACTGTTATCGCTTCAGACGATCCAACCTTAAGCGTTGTCGCTCATCGAAAAGCCGGCGTACCGCCAGGTGCACCGCCGCCATGGTACCGAAACCGGCACCACCGGTGATAAGAAACATAATAAGAATCTGATACTTGACTGCCTCCACCGGTTCCGCTCCGGCCAGAATCTGACCGGTCATCATACCGGGCAGACTGACAATCCCGGCTGCGGCCATGGCGTTGATAATCGGAATCAGGCCACTGCGAAACACTTGCCGGCGAATATCGGACATGGCGTCCTGTGCACTGTGGCCGAGCATCAGGCGGGCCTCTATCACCGGGCGCTGCTCCCAGGCCGATTGGGTCAGACGATCCAGCGCCAGTGCAATCCCGTTCATCGTATTACCCAGCAACATACCGAGCAGAGGAATTGAGTACTGCGGTTGATACCAGGGTTCGTTGCCGACTACCACCAGCAGCGCAAACAGCGCCACGGTAAAAGACGATACAAACATCGAAATCACGCCGATGCTGTAACCCCAGCGCCCTGCAAAACGGCGGTGCTGACGCGCCATTACTTCGCGACCGGCTACCAGCAGCATAAGCAGTGATATCAAGGCCACCCACAGCAGGTCGCTGTTTGCAAACAGCGCTTTCAACACCAGACCGACCAGCGTGAGCTGTATAGCGGTACGCAAAGCCGCGATCAGCAACTGGCGCGCCAGCCCCGGGTAAATGCGTGCCGAACTGAGTGCCAGGGCCAGCACCAGCAGGGCCGCCAGCGAAAGATCAAAGGTGCTTAATTCAATCATGCCGCCGCCTCGACCAGACCTGTTCCCTCCAGAACAAGGGACCGGTCTGCAATGCGTTCCATCTGCTCTGCGTTATGCGTTACCCACAGGCAGGCCGCCGCATGCGTATGGAGATAGGACAACACAATGTGTTCAACTTTTCCTGTATTCGCCGGGTCCAGGTTTGCGGTCGGTTCATCCAGTAACAACACATTTGGCTGATTGGCCAATAGCCGCGCCAGTGCGAGCCGCTGGCGCTCACCGCTGGACAGGCGTTCCACACTCCAGCTGGCGACATCCTCACTGAACCCGAGCTGGCTGAACAGGCCTTGCTGTTCTGCCGGGAAATGATCGCCGACCAGCGGCGCCCACCAGCGGCTTTCAGCGGGCAGGTACCCCACCCGCCGGCGCCATTCCATTGGCGCAATCTGCTCTCGCCCGGTAGTTTCCAGCCTCACCCGGCCTTCGCTGACATCGAGGTCTGCCAGTGCGCGCAGCAACAGCGTCTTGCCGGAACCACTGGGTCCGGACAGGCATACCAGCTCGCCCGCCTCCAGGCTGAGCGAAATGCCGCTCAAACCGGAGCGCGACAGGTGATTTACTTCGAACAGGGCCATGGACACATTATGACAGACAAAAAAACGGGCGCCTAAGCGCCCGTCGTAACGACTACCCTGGCGGGGACAGGTTTAAACCTGTCCCCACCGACCATCAGAGGCCGGAACCACGAGATCCTGTAAACTCGGGGTAAGCCTCCATACCACACTCAGAGAGGTCGACACCTTCAAACTCTTCTTCCTCACTGACGCGGATTCCCATAACCATCTTGATCACCATCCAGGCAATCA
>Ga0316187_10002327_pt1 | contig 16548 bp, 9 predicted proteins | sample CroRivburrow1_MG_FD_204927 | JGI IMG/M metagenome (GOLD analysis project Ga0316187, IMG submission 204927) | Coastal sediment microbial communities from Maine, United States - Cross River worm burrow 1 | ecosystem: Environmental > Aquatic > Marine > Coastal > Sediment | place: USA: Maine... | reverse complement strand
CGGCGATCTACTTCCCGGGGCCACCGTCGAGCTCGCCGGGATGGGAGCTCCCCGCTACCAGACCGCCGACAGCAATGGCAACTTCCGATTCCTCGGTCTCGACCCCGGCAGTTACACACTGAAGGGCAGCTTGGATGGATTTTCCACGGTGGAGCAGCCCAGCATCGACATCCGGGTCGCTCAGAACACCCGCATCGACCTCGAGCTCTTCCCAGCCATCGAGGAGATCATCAGCGTCACGGCCGAGAGCCCGTTGCTCGACGAGCGCCAACTCGCCGCCGGCACGCGTGTCAGTCAGGTCGAGCTCGAGACGATCCCCACAGCCCGCGATCCCTGGGCAATCCTGAACCAGGCCTCGGGGGTCGTGGTCTGGGACGTCAACGTGGGTGGAAGCTCGAGCGGTAAGCCATCGTGGTTTCGGGGCGTTGGAGGAACCTCTAAGGACAACGATTACATTATAGATGGCGTGCAGATCACTTCCGTGGCGACCTTCGAGCTGGGTGGCACCAGCACCTACTACGACTTCGATCAGTTCGAGGAGATCCAGATCACCACCGGCGGCAACGACATCTCGAAGCACACCAGCGGCGTAGCCATCAACATGGTCACCAAGCGAGGCACGAACGAGTTTCGCGGCTCGGCCCGTTTCCTGTTGACCGACGATTCGGGCTATTTCGGCGTCCTCGAGCAGGCCGACTCGGGCTTCGATGAGAGCGATCTGGGGCCGGGTCAGGAGGGCTTCGTGCCCAACCAGGTCGATCGCCTCCAGGACTACGGTGTCGAAGCGGGTGGGCCGGCGTGGCGGGACCGGATATGGCTGTGGGGATCCTGGGCGCAGAACGACATCGCCGTCGTGGGTGGAAGTGGCCGGGTGGACCCCACCAATCTCGAAAACGTGGCAATCAAGATGAATGCCCAGTTCTCGAGGTCCAACTCCTTCGTGGGCTCCTACAACGTCGGAGACAAGACGGTCTTCGGACGAGGAACCGGACCCTCGATCGACACTTCCGCCAGCTGGAATCAAAGGGGCCCGACGGGAATCACCAAGCTCGAAGACAGCCACGTGTTCGGCTCGAGCCTCTTTCTGAGTGGACAGTACTCCTACATCGATGGCGGCTGGTCGCTCGCTTCCGTCGGAGGTTGTGGTCCCGACCAACCCGCTGTGCCCTTCCCCGGTGGCGAAACGAACACCGATGCCGACGGGTACCAGACCAACTCAGCCTGCATGGTGAACTCCCAACCTGCGGAAGAGTGGAAGATCGATGCCAGCTACTTCCTGGACGCGGGAAGCCTCAATCACGAGCTGCGATTCGGGGGCCGCGTTCGAGAGGCTGCACAAGAGGAGTCCTGGTCGTACCCCGGCCGCAATCTCTGGCACTACGACGGCTCGATTGCCGATGTCCAAGTCCCCGGACTGTTGGCATGGCTGGGTCTACCTCCCAAGCGAGCCGACGATGCCAACATGGTCTACGCCTACCGCCAGGGGCCAGTGCCGCTCGTTGTAAACTATGGCTCTCTGTGGGTACAGGACACGATGACAATGGGTCCCTGGACCTTCAATGCCGGTCTCCGGTACGACCTACAGGATGGAGAAAACCGAGCGGGATCGGTCGATGCCAACGGGGGGTTCCCGGAGGTCATGCCCGCTCTGGATTTCGAGGGCAACGACGCGGACGGAATCCGGTGGTCGAGCCTATCTCCACGACTGGGGATCACCTACGCGCTGGGTGAAGAACGCAACACCCTGCTGAGGGGCAGCTTTTCGCAGTATCCGAGACCTCTGGGACTCGACCAGATCAGTCGGGCGAACCCGGTCAGCGGTCAGTGGGCATGGATCGTCTTCATTGACGACCCTGGAGGCTACCCGGCCTTCTACGACGAGGGCGAGCAGTATGCCGTCGGCGGGGGCTTCAGAGGCTTCGATCCGTCCAACCCGACCTCACTATCCACCTCCAACAAGAACGACCCCGACATGGATCCGCAGCTCACCCGGGAGCTCATCCTGGGCGTCGAACACGCCTTCCTGCCCGAGCTCGTGGCCGGGTTGAAGGTTACGTGGCGCAATATCACCAACATGCAGGAGAACCAGGATCTGTTTCGCAGCGAGACGACAGGAGAGGTCACGACGATTCCAGCAACCGAGTACGTCCCCGACCGTGTGGTCTCGGGCCTCCTGCCGGATGGGACTGCCTACGCCGTGCAGACCTGGGCCGCCGATCCGGCCAGGTGGACCTATTCAGGAGGTGACTTCTTCACCGACGGGAATCGAGAGGTCAACTACCTCGGCGCCTCCCTTACCGTGACGAAGCGTCTGGCGAACCAATGGATGATGCGCGGTTTCGTCAACTACAACTTCGACGAGTCGTGGGCGGTTCCGAACAGCTATTTCGAAAACAACGACCCCAACCGCTTCCTGCAAGGGGCCGTGGATGGCCAAATCTTTGCTCCGGGGGGATCCTTGCAGTCGGACTGGCAGTGGAACCTCAACGGCATGTATCAGGTGGCACCTGATCGGCCCTGGGGCTTCAATGTGGCAGGAAATTTAAGCGGAAGGCAAGGTGCTCCTATCGGCTACACGCGCTGGATTGCGGGGGTCGACGGCATTGTCCGAGAGATTTCTGTGGAGGAGAACCTGGGTGATTTTCGGTTCGACAACGTTGCCTCCGCCGACCTGAGGCTCGAGAAGGAGTTTGCCACGAACGGTAGCCTCGGCCTGACCTTCAGCATCGATGGCTTCAATATCCTCAACGCGGGCACGGTGCTGGACCGCTACCGCAATCTCGGTGCCGGTAACGCCAATTGGGTCTTCGAGTCGATCTCGCCCCGCATATGGCGCCTCGGAGTGCGCCTGAGCTGGAGGTAGGGGTCCTGTGAATCGAAGTGCGTCCGCCGCTTTGAGTTCGACATACGGTCGCTAGGCTCTCAGCACCATAACTTCGCATCTGGGGGTTCGGGGTGTGGCTCCCTTCGGTCACCGTCCACACCGACCCTTCACACCCAGGGGCGAGTCCCTGCCGGCGCGCCACTCGAGAGTTCTTCACGCCATTCAGTGTCGCAGCGACATGCTGGACCTCCCGGTCCGTTATGAGAAACTGACGGCGGACCTTCACCAGACCAGGGTTCAACAGATCAGGGGGCGAGAATGAAGAGATTCCTCGGAAAGTACTCGGACCAGACCTATGCGATGCTGCGGATCGTGGCTGGATTTCTTTTTCTTTGCCATGGTGCGCAAAAGATCCTGGGCCTGCTTGGCGGGGCGGACGGAGACGGCGGAACTGTCGAGCTCGTGTCACGAGGAGGGGTGGCTGGCATCATCGAGCTAGTTGGGGGCCTTGCCATCCTGCTGGGTATCGGGACGAGCTGGGCTGCATTTCTCGCCAGCGGTCTGATGGCCTTCGCCTACTTCCTAGTGCACCAACCCCAAGGTCCCCTTCCCATCCAGAATCGGGGAGAGCTGGCTGCTCTCTACGCGTTTCTCTTTCTGTATATCGCCTCCAAGGGTTCGGGGATCTGGAGCCTCGAGAGCGTCCTGCGGAAACGGTGATCTCGATTCCGAAAGAGATCTCAGGAGCCCTTCAGCACTCACCGCACTGCCAACCGAATCAGCTTCCGATAGAGACAGTCACCGCGAGCGAGAACCGGTGTAAAGTCTCGATGGAGTGACACAGATGTGCCACAGATAGATTCACGACTCGGGAAGGGCACCACCTGCGCAGTGGCCGCAGTCCTTGTGTGGGTACTGGTCGGTCAGTCACTGTCGGCTGCCACTCGGGCGCCGTGCGCGGTCGCGGGCATCGATCAGATCGGCTGGCAACGCCTCGAAACCGCCAAACACACCCAAGGCGTCTCTTGGTGGATCGAGCTCGGGGATGAGCTCTTGGTTTGTGGCACCAACGAGGCCATCGCCTCGATTGTCCGTGGATTCGATACCAGGCCCCTGGTCGCGAATCTCGACCCGGGCCGGCTCCGTGTCGCCGGCGGCTTTCACTCGTCGAAACTCGAGCAGCTCGGCGTCGAAGTGATCGCACGTTCCAGTGGTCTGGCGATCATCCAGGTCGGCGAATCGTGGCAGCCGGAGGACGACGAGCGGATTCTGCTCCAGCACCCGCATAGGATTTTTGTGGCGGCCGAGCGGAGTGCGGTGCTCGCTCGCCAAGCGGCCAACGGTCCGCCACGCCCACGACAGTACTTCGAATCCTCAGTGCAGGACCTCGTCGACACGGTCGACGGCGATCGCTGGTTCGCGGATGTCGTTCTCTTGGCGTCCTACAACCGCTTCACCCACAACCCGGGAATCCTTGATGCCCGGGATTGGTTGGTATCCCAGTTCGACTCCCTGCCCGGGCTGCAGGTCGCGACCTCGAGCTTCACGGTCGGCAGCACCATCGCCCACAACGTACTGGCAACGCTGGAGGGTCAGGAACGTCCCAATGACTGGTACATCATCGGTGGCCACTACGATGCCACGTCAGAGATCCCGCAGCAGGAGGCACCGGGAGCGGAGGACAACGCCAGTGGCTGCGCCGGGGTGCTCGAGATGGCACGCATCTTCACCGCGCATCCGCCCGAGGCGACAGTCCTGTTTATCTGCTACTCGGGCGAGGAGCAGGGCTTGTTCGGCTCGGAAGATCACGTTGATGACCTGATCGCCGCCGGAGATCTCTCCAAAGTGCAGACCGTGCTCAACCTCGACATGATCGGTTACACCTCGGATGGAGACCTCGACTGCAAGCTCGAGACGGACCCTTTTGCAGAGTCTCTGCTCGATGTCTTTGCGGATGCCGCTGCAGAGTTCACTACGCTGCGGATCGTGACCTCGCTTGTCACCTGTTGCTCGGACCACGTGCCCTATCTCGACGCCAACGTGCCCGCGCTGCTGACCATCGAGAATGACTGGTTCGAGTACCCCTACTACCACACCACCGACGATCTTCCGGTGCACTTGACCATCGCAATGGGAGAAGAGATTCTCACGATGAACGTCGCGGCGATGGCCCAGGTCATGGGCGCTCCGGCTGCGCGGGTTTTCCTCGACGGCTTTGAAACCGGCGACATTTCGGCTTGGTCAGCCTCGTTGCCATAGTCCCGTGTAACTGTTGAACATCGTCCCTGCTTTGAATCTGGGGGTTCGGGGTGGGTTCCCTTTGCTCGCCGTCCACGACCACCCTTCACACCCTGGGCCGAGTCCCTGCCGGCGCGCCACTCAAGTCAAGCACTTCCAAGAAGAAACGTAAGACGGTTCGCGAGCCCGATCGTGCGATCGGGTGCGCTATTGGTTCGCAGGAGGGCTCCCGGACTGCGCTCCGGATGGGGAAAGTGGTGGCGCTCTCTTCATCGGCTCGCCATCCGGCGACGGCGGTCTCGTCGAACCAGAGGGTCAATCCACCTCGGCCTTCCTGCTCCTGGTTGTACTCTGGCCAGCAGGTGAGATCAGAACAAGCGCGGTCAGCCAGTCTGACATTTACTGTCAGATCCTCAGCCAACAAATGACAAGAGTCCATGCCACACAGATCCTCCTCCGCAAACGTCTCCTTCTTGTGCGAGCCGAACTCCTTTCCCTCCCGATGTTTGGGTTGCGGGCCAGAGAAACCCAGGGCTGCTTGGCGATTGGGCATCAGACTTGCACGATCGCGCGACATACAGCTAGTTCCTGCGGAACGGTCACCAAGCCTCGAAAGGAGTCCTGGAATGACGACCCTGATCCAAAAGTTCCTGCAACGCCCCGGGGAGGCCTGGTCGCCCGACGACCTCGACCAGCTCGCCCAGGTTGTCGCCAACGAGAGAAGCCAACTGCAAGGCCTCGTGGCGGAGGTGGAGGTAAAGGTCGATTCCATTCAGCAGGCCAGGGATCACTTGGAAGGGATACTGCAGGAGGTGGTGAGTCGCAGCCAGGAGGCGGAGGGAGGCCTGGCGGAGCTCCGTTCCAGAAGTGAAGGTCTGCGCGATGCGGCGGCTAACGTCAGCGGCCTGAACGAAAGGCTCGATCACTACGAGATCCAGTTCAGCTCGCTGGTCAGCGAGCAGAAGAACCTCAACGGCTCGACACGTCAGCTCGAGGAAAGGCTGCACAACCTACAGGATGCTGGCAGCGGATTGCTGGCCGACTTCGACCAGGCCAAGACTATGGCCGCCAGCCTGGATGAAGTCCTCTCTGGACTGTCGGCAGGCCGTGAATTGGCCAGGAAGAATGATGAGCAGCTGCGCAATCTCCATGCCCTTTGGGAGCACATCAACCAGAAGATGATTTCGCTGGAAGGTGCCAAGCAGCTCATTGAGCGCGTCGACTCCCAGACTCGCCAGGTCGAAGAAGCGGTTTGGAACATCGAGGAGAAGGTGAATCACTTCTCGGAGGAGAGCCGGCTGATCCAGTCCTCGGAAGAGAATGTAAAACTGCTCCAGGAACTACTCGGAGGGCTGTCACAGGACCTGGAGCGGGCATCTGAGGAGCGCGAGAATCTCAATAGACGGTCCGGTGATCTCTTCGGTGAGGTCAACTCTGCCCTCCAAGACCTGCGGGAACAGCTCAACCGCTCGGAGATCTTGCGGGAAGACATCGACATGGCCAACGGTCGAATCGAGGCCCTGTTCCGCCAGCTTCGAGATCAGGAGGACCTGGCCAAGGGGGTCGAGGCTCGCGGCGAGGAGCTCATCGCGGCGAGTCTCGAGACGAAGGAACTGATCGGCAAGGCGGCTGCCCTCAGCGCCAGGTTCGATGCTCTCGAGGAACGAATCCAGAAGGCCGAACACCTGGAGACCCGCCTGGGTGCACTGGGTGAGATGAGTCGGAAAGTCGACTCGCAGATCGATTCCATCGACGAGCGCCAAACGCTAGTCGAGGCGACGGATCAGCGACTCAGTCAAATGTCAGGTGTCTTCTCGGAGGTCAAAGAAAGACTGGCCAGCTTGCAGTCTCAGCGGCACGAACTCGATCAGACCCTACAGCTCTTTGGCGACTTTCGCGGCATGAGTGTGGAAATTCGTGGCCGCATCAAAGAGCTGGATGGAGAATTCGAGCGCGTCGACGAGGTCGAGCGTCGACTCGAAGAACTGCGGCGCCTGCTGGAGACCCTGGAAGGTACGGTGGTCGATCTGGAGCCTCGCATCGAGTTCGTCGAGGGCGTGGAGTCCCGACTGAACCAACTCGACGCATTGAGCCAGAGGGTCGACGCACGGATCGAGAGCCAACTCGCCTCACAGAGCGATTTGGACAGCATGCGGCACTCTCAGGAGGGCATCTCACAGCAGCTCGATGATCTCAAGAAGCTGGCGTCGGCCCTGCAGAGCTCGCCAAAGCTCTCCGCCATGGACCAGCGACTCAGCGAATTCGAGGACCGCCTCCAGGTAACCTGTCGGCGATTGGAAAGAGTCGAGACACTCGAGCGGTCCCTGGTGGAGAACGAACAGCACCTCGAGTCCGTCGCCCAGGCTCTGCACGAGTCCCAGGGGACGCTCGATTCCCACGCCGCACGTCTCGAGGCTCTGAGCGATCAGAGCACTGAAGCCAAAGAGATCTTCGGCGGCTGGATGGACGGAGTCACCCGACTGGAGGCCCGGCAGCGGGAACTGAGGGAACAGGCCGAGGTTACTGACAGCCGCCTGCGGGAGGCACAGGGCCTACACAACAAACTCGAGGAGGACATCGACGTCCTGGCCGAAAGAGAGAAGCAACTCGAACGACATGCCCAGGAGATGCAGACTCTCGATGGACTCCTTCGAGATCTGGATCGCAAGGTCGATGCCGTCAACTCCCGTCACGCTATCGTGGACCGGGTCAAAAAGGACGTGCAGAAAGTCTTCGACACGATCGACCAGAGCCGCCAGCAGGCTCTTCAGGTGCTCACCGCCCGGCAGGAGATTGCAGAGGTCGGAGAGAAGGCTGCCGAGGTCGGGTCTCGGGTCCACGAGATGGAGAATAGAATCGACGGCGTGCACCGCCAGCTCGGCATCGTGGAAACGGCGGAGGTCAAGATCGACGCGCTCAACAACATCGTCAACGACATCGACGTCAACCTGGAGCACTTCGAGGGTCAGAAGGCCATGGTCGAGCATCTGGCAGAGAAGATCGCCACGCTCGATGTGCTCGTCAAGCACGCAGAGGCGACTGCCAGAGAGCTCCGGGAAGAGAGGCAGCTGGCTTTCAGGATTCAGAAGACCGTCAGACCGTTCCGCGACACCGAGGTCGAAAGTCCCGTGGCTCTGACCGTGGTCGAGAACGAGGAACCGGTTGAAGCCGATCCGGAGCGCGAGGCGTCACAACCCGCCTGAAGAAAAGCGAGAGGCCGGGCGAGTCTGGCATGGAGTGAGGTGAGACTGCCCCATCCGCCTTCTCGGTCGGCGACAGCTCGAGTTCGCTTCAGCGGCCTCGATTGACTACGCCCTTTTCCTTCGCTCCTGTCTTGGATGTGCCTGAATGTGGAGGCTGCCGAGCGTCAGCAGTTGCTCGAGTCTTTCGGCGGAAACCGGCCGACTGAAGTAGAAACCCTGAACCTCATGGCAACCCTCATCGATCAGGCACTGCACCAGATCCGCCGCTTCCACACCCTCGGCGGTGACCTGCAGATCGAGCTTGGCTGCAAGGTCGATAACGGCACCGACGATGGTCGCGTTCTTGAAGTTGGTCTCCATATCCTGGACGAACGACTGGTCGATTTTGACCTTGCTCAGCGGGTGGCGCCGAAGGTAATCGAGCGAAGCGTAGCCTGTGCCGAAGTGGTCGAGAGAAATGCGGACCCCGAGCTCACTCAAGGTCTCGAGCGCCCTTTCCGCGGCATCCCTGCCTTCCATCAGCACGCGTTCGGTGAGCTCGAGCTCTAGATACTGTGGTTCGAGCCCGGTCTCTGCGAGGATGCGCGAAACCCTGCTGACGAAGCGCGAGTCGCGGAGCTCGACCGCAGAGATGTTGACAGCCACTGGGAGAGATGGCAGCTTGCGATTTTGCCAGCTCTTTGCCTGTCGACACGCCGCCTGCAACACCCACTCCCCGACCTCCACTATCAGGCCGACACTTTCGGCAATGGGCACGAACTCGGTCGGCTTTACGATGCCGAGATCGGGGTGTCTCCAGCGCAGCAGTGCTTCGATCCCCACGACGCGCCGTTCGCCGAGACTTACCTGAGGTTGGTACTCGAGAAAGAGCTCGTTGCGCTGAATCGCTCTGTGCATATCCCGGGCCAGGCTCATCCGACGCTCTATCTCGATATTCATCTCGTCTTTGAAGAACCGAAAGGTGTTACGGCCCTCGCTCTTGGCCCGGTACAGGGCAAGGTCCGCTTCCCTGATGAACTCGGACTTGGAGGTCGTCTCGCCATTGCTGACCGAGATCCCGATACTCGTCTCGACCGAAACTTCCTGCGATCCGACGTCAAAACTGTCGGAGAAGGCTCGCAACAGCCTCTCGGCGAGGTTGGCGGCGTTCTTCCTGCCTGCAATGTCCGGTTGGAGTACAGCGAACTCGTCGCCCCCAAGGCGACAGATCATGTCGACGTCACGGAGCGTTTCCTCGAGACGCTCGCCGACTGCTATCAGGAGCTGATCGCCGGCGGCGTGGCCGAGAGTGTCGTTGACTTCCTTGAAGTTGTCGAGATCGATCAACAGAATGGCGACTCGGGTACCCAGGCGCCGGGCTCGGATGAGCTCGATGTCGAGTCGGCTGTCGAGGGCGTATCGGTTCGGCAAGTCGGTCAAGAAGTCGTGCAGCGCCATGTGAGCGATGCGCTCTTCCGACGCCAGCCGTGCCGTGATGTCCTCGTGGATCGCAACAAAGTGGGTAACGACTCCGTCGTCGTCGAGAATAGGCGTGATTGTCTGCTCGGCCGTGTAGAGCCCGCCGGACCTGTGCCGGTTCGTTACCCTGCCATGCCAGACCTCGCCCTTCAGAAGCGTCCGCCACAAGTCCCGGTAGAAGGCTTCGTCCTGTTCGCCGGACTTGAGAATGCGGGGATTCGACCCGAGGACCTCCTCTACGGGGTGGCCTGTGAGGACCTCGAAGGCAGGATTGGCCCAGACGATGACACCCATCTTGTTGGTGATGAAGATCGCGTTGGCGGCGGACTCGATGGCTGCCGTCTGCAGCCGCGTTGTCGTCCGCATCTCGCGGTCTAGTTCCGAAGTCATTCCTTGCTCCGCTCGGGTGAACGGTAAGAGTGCGTTCCCGTGGCGCCTCCAACCGTGGCTCTAACTGTAATAGGAAATGAACGCTTCGTCTGTGGGATTCGTAACGAAGGGTGTCAGGGGCTCTTGCGCCTCAAACCTTATGCACGACGACTAAGGTTTCCGCACTATTTGTTCGGCCGCAAGAACGAGGCAGGTCGCCTGGAGCAATGACGGATCTCAGCCATCGGCAAGAACATCATCGAGACGGAGGTCCATGACGGCTCTTCACTCGACACCCGCATCGAGCTCGATCACTCGCAGCAGATCCAGCGAGCTGACGATGCCAACGATTCGCCCTTGATCGAGGATGACCACATGATGATGTCCATGCTCCCGCATCAGGCGGGCTGCGACCGACACGTCCGCGCCGGGTTCGAGAGTGTGAAGCGGGCTCGTCATGATGCGCGAGACTGGCAAGACATCCTTGTAGTCGGTCACCAGATCGCTCGCGGTGACGATACCGACAGGCGCGCCCTCGGCGTTGACGACGGGTAGCGCGCTGATGTCGTGTTCCTCCATCAACTGCCGGGCAGCACCTACACTCTCGGTGTCATCGACCTCGACGACCGATTTCACCATGATCGTCTCGACTGCCATGCCCATCGATTGCCTCCCTTCCGAAGGTTTCTTTCCTGTTCCAGGGCACCCTGCAGGCCCATCGCCGTTCACCGGGTCTACTGCTTCAACTTCAACGCGCAGCTATAGCTCAGCCTCTGGAGTAACAAGGGTCGCTCTAGTCGATACCCCAAATCTCGGTAGCGCGGCGATGCCCAGTTCCTGAGCGGAGATAAGGACCCGAAGCTCTGTGTGCTCAGCCCCTGGGCTGGCGTACCCTTGTCGAGGTAACCTTTACACTACTCCTGCGAGAGATGGGCATCAAGGGTGTGGCCGATTACAGCCTGTCTGAGCCAGTTCCGAGCTGAGGGGTGGCGCGCCCTGTGCTCAGCAGCAAGACCCGACTCACCCTTCAACGAAGATCCGGCTTACCCCGTCGTCCTGTAAGGTCAAACCCGACAGTTCACCAAGAGCGGCCAGTACCTCCTTCGTCTAACCAACCACTCGGGGCTTGACATCCTTCGGTTCACGAAATAGGTGCCTGTCCCCGAATTCACAGCTCGGCGTCGACCTCGTAGTCGCTCAGGTCGATCCAGATCGTTTTCATCTCGAGATACTGGTCGAAGGCCTCGATGCCGTTGTCGCGGCCGCCGAAGCCGGACAGCTTCATGCCGCCGAAGGGTGTCGTGATGTCACCTTCGGCGTAGCAGTTCACCGATACGGTTCCGGCCTTGAGCTCTCGAGCCCCGCGGAAGGCATTCCGCAGTCCCCCGCTGAATAGCGAGGCCTGCAGGCCGTAACAGGTATCGTTGCCGAGCAGCAAGGCCTCGTCATCACTCCCGGCGGTCGTGATGGCCAGCACAGGACCGAAGATCTCCTCCTTGTAGATCGTCATCGCCGGTGTCACATCGTCGAAAATCGTCGGTGGAATGAACAGGCCGCGGCCCTCGTTCAAGGCTTCGCCGCCGAGCAAAAGGGTCGCGCCCTCCTGGTTGCCGATCTCGATGTAGCCCATCACCTTCTCGAAATGCTCCTTCGACACCATCGAGCCGAGCCGATTCGAGGGCTCCAGCGGATCACCCGTCCGCCATTCGCGTACTTTGATGAGGATCCTCTTCACGAGATCCTCCTTCACATCCTTGTGGACGATGAGTCGGCTGTTGGACGTGCAGTTCTGCCCCATGTTCCAGAAACAGGCATTCACCACGTGCTCGGCCACGGCATCCAAATGGACGGCGTCCGACAAGACAACCGCAGGGTTCTTGCCGCCGAGCTCGAGCGTGACCTTCTTCAGATTGCTGTTCGCGGAGTACTTCAGGAACTCGCGGCCGATCTCGGTCGAGCCCGTGAAGGAGACCGCATCGACCCCGTCGTGCATGCCGATCGCCTTGCCGACTCGCGATCCGGGCCCCGTCACCACGTTCAGTACGCCGTCCGGTATCCCAGCTTCGCTCGCCAGCTCCGCCATCCGGACGGCGGTCATGCTGGTCTCCTTCGCGGCCTTGACGATCACGCTGTTTCCTGCCGCCAGGGCCGGGCCCGCCTTCCAGGCCAACATCAACATCGGAAAGTTCCAGGGCAAGACGCAGCCCACCACCCCCACCGGCTCCCGTACCACCAATGCCATGGCGTTGTCACCGGACGGGGTCATCTTGTCGAAGAGCTTGTCGGCCGCCTCCGCGTACCACGCCAGACAGTGAATCGTCTCCGCGAGATCGATCTCCGCAATGTCTCGCACAGGTTTTCCACTTTCCAGGCTCTCCAACACGGTCAGTTCATAGCGCTCCCGCTTCAGGCGCTTCACCCACCCGATCATGATGTCCTTCCGCTCTGAAGGGTGCATCCGTGACCAGACTCCTGCGTCGAACGCCTGTCGCGCCTTTTTCACCGCATAGTCGACCTCGACTTCCCCACACGAGGCGATCTTGGCCAGGACCTCACCGGTTGCAGGGTTGATCGAGTCGTAGGTCTCCCCCGATTTTGCGGTGATGAACTTTCCATTGATCCACGAGCTAGCAGGAAACGACATCGCCTTCACCACCCCGACATACTCTTCCCGTGTCAAGACATCCGTCATGCAAAAACTCCTATCGATCTATTCTCGTCAGGTTCAGAGATTCTGTTCATCAACATCGGCTGGCTGTACAGGGTACGTCGCCTCCGCCAGGATCCCCTGAATCGTCTTGCGAGCCGTCAACACCGCATCTCGCATCTGGCGTTTCAGCTCTTTCTTGATCGGGCGCAAAGGAAGGCGCACCGTTCCCGCTGGCAGGCCCTCCATTTCGCACCCGTACTTCACACATTGGGCGAATTTTCCGCCCCGCTCCAACACCGTCATCACGGGCAGCAGAGCCTTCATGATCCGGCGACCCTTTGCGAAGTCGCCCTGCACAACACAGGTCTCATAGAGTGCGATGCACTCCGCCCCCAGGAAGTTGCCCGCGGCACACACCCACGATCGAGCGCCCCAGACAAAGAACTCCAGCGCCTGATCGTCTGCCCCGCAGCTCAGCTGTAGATGCGGAAACTCACGCGCAATCATGTGGATTCGGTTGAGATCTCCGCTGCTTTCCTTGATTGCGGTGAAGTTGCTGTTCCGACTCACTCTTTCGAGAAACTCACGTCCGAACTCTGTCCCGGAGCGCCCCGGGTAGTTGTACAGCATCACCGGCAGGCCGCAGGCTTTGTCGACTGCCAAAGCATGCTGCGCCAACTCCTTGTCGTTCGGTATCGAGTAGGGCGGCACTGCCAGCAGGATTGCGGAAGCCCCGGCCTCCCGTGCTGCCACCGCGTAGGCACTCACATCCTCGGTCCGGATGTCGTTCACGCCTGCAATCCACGGCACCCGCCCGGCAACCACCTCGTTGCCATACTGGAACTGGCGCACACGTTCCGCGGTCGTCAGGGCGTAGTTCTCGCCCGTAGTCCCACCAAAGACCAACCCGTGTATGCCCTGGCCTACCAGGTGCTCGATCACGTCCACCCACCCCTTCTCATCAATCTCCCGGTCGGGTCCCATCGGGGTGATCACCGGCGTGTAGATGCCTTCGAATCTCATACTCATTGATCGATTGCTCCTGTTGTCCCCTACTGCTGTCCACCCCAGAGATCGCCAACAGTAAACCCATTCGGAAAGGGATCCTCGGGGTCGACCACATACTGGGCGAAGCCGGTGATCCACGCGGTACCCGCGATCGTCGGCACCACGGCGGCCGTATCCCCCACCTTGGCCTCCCTTACAAGCCTGCCAGTGAAGGTCGTGCCCAGAATTCCCTCGTGCACGAAGTCCTGATTCAACGGCAACTCGCCCTTGGCCCAGAGGCAGGCCATCTTGGCCGACGTCCCCGTGCCGCAGGGAGACCGGTCGAGAACACCTGTCCAGGTGCTCGGACGTTCCCAGTCCAGCTCGCCGGAAGAGACAACCACCGCGTTCTTGCGATCGGCGATCGGGTTGGAGGGCGGAGCTGACAGTTGGCTGATGGTTACCCCCTGGATGCCGGGGTTTTCGGGATGAATCGGCGTCTCGAGTTGCTCGATGGTGGCTGCCTTGATCATCTCGCCGATTCGGGTGATTTCCTTCCCTTCGTCTGGAACCAGAGTCAGTCCTACCTGGTCGGCGTCTGCAATGACGTAGAACATTCCGCCGTAGGCCACATCGACCTTCACCTTGCCGATGTGCGGCACATCCACCGCCGCATCCAGGTGGACCGGAAATGCCGGAACATTTTCAAAAGTCACCTGCTGGACCTTGCCCGCCTCTACATCTGCCCGAATTCCGATAAGGCCGGCTGGCGATTCGAGCAGCAATTCGGTCACCGGTTCTGAGGATTGCACCATCCCCGTCTCGATGAGCACCGTTGCGACGGCAATCGTATTCGTGCCCGACATCCCTGGGTACTCGACCTGTTCCATGATCACGTAACCGGCATGGGCATCGGGGTGGGTCGGCGGCAGAATGAGATTGCAGCAGGTCGCTGGATAGCCGCGCGGCTCCCGCAGCATTCTCAAGCGCAGGTCGTCGGCTTCGGTCTCGAGAAACCGCATCTTCTCGAACATGGTCGATCCGGGGACGTCTAGCACCCCACCGACGATGACCCTCCCAGGCTCCCCGCACACATGGGTGTCAACCGCTTGGATCATCTTGGACAATCGCATCGTTGCCCCCTCCCCACCGGTGGAACCTGCTCTCTGGCGGATCTCAGGGCGCGGTCCAAGCCGACCAGATCCTCCCCTGATGGAGCGAAACTGCCCCAGAGGTCACACAGATCCCTGGTCCATATCATCCCAATACTGGCAGCATATCGTGCGAATGCTCCGAGGAAGGCAGATCCAACCCCGATTCGATTCGAAATCTGGTCGGGGAGATGAACAGCGCAGCGAGCCTAAAGCTCGCCTATCTGGAAAGCACCGCAGAAGCCGTTCTCGATGGCCTGTTGGAGGCTTCCTCGACGCTGCCCTGCGGCAGTGATCCAATTGGCCGGGGCAGCGTCAAGGCAGCTCGATCCGACAATCTATGAAGTCGAACCTTCGTCCCTCGCTAGTGCTTGGGCGACGAGAATCTCCAGACGTCGTTGTCGACTCTCAGAAAGTTGGTGGGGTCGGTGAAATCGAAAGTCTCTCGATCGCCGCCGAAGGTGAAGATCGACGGGCGCTGTCCTCGCTTGCCGCCTTGCACCACCAACACGTCGAAGTCGTACTTGATCTCATCCGCCGAGGCGGAGTCCCACGGTGAATCAACGAGCTCCCGCCAATCCGCACCGTTCTTGCTGACCCAGACGTCTTGCGGATTCTCGAGAAGGCCAAAGCCGCCGAAGCAGACGAAGTTGTTCAACACCACGGCACACTGGTGCCCGGGTCGCGGAGACCACCCAGCCGCCTCGGTGACCAGCTCCCAGTCGGCACCGTTCCGCGACCGCCATACGTCGTTGAAGTACGGGGGTTCGCAAAACGGCAGTGGATCGCAAACGAATCCTTCCTCTCCCCCCAGCAAGTACATATAGCCGTTCTTCTCTACCAAGACCGCGCCGGCGCGCGCTTTCCACGGGGCATGTTGGGTCACGAGCTCCCAATCCCTGCCATTGCGAGATTTCCAGACGTCGTCAAAGTAGATCCTAGCCGGGCCGCCGGGACCAATCGACTCGTCATCATTCTGAGAACCAGCCATCACATAGATCTCGCCTCGGAAGACAATACTGCTGAGACCTGCACGAGGCTCCCAGCCAGCATCGTCGGTCAGCTCGACCCAGTCGACACCGTTCTTGCTGCGCCAGACATCACTGAAAAAGTCGGAGCAAATCGGCACGTCTACGGGGCAGTCGACCGGGCCGGCCTTGAAGTTCTGTCCTCCGACCACGTACATCCACCCGCCTTTCTTCACGACCTGAAAGTAGGCACGAGCGGGCCAGTGACCTGGGGAGTCGGTGTCGAGAATTCTCTCCCAGGTACGTCCCAAATTACGACTCTTCCAAACGTCTCCCCAAATGATGCTATCGCCGGGAATTGGAGGGAAGCTGGGTGGCTTCGGAGTTCGTCCGCCCATGAGGTAAAAGGTGTTGCGCAGCTTGACCACCTGAAGCCCAGCCCGCGGCGACCAGCTTCCATCGAAACGATCACTCGGCTTGATCACGTCCCACTCCCACGACTCGAAGTCTCCAGCCCCTCGACCCGACCCTTCAGCCGGTACTATCGAAAACAGCATGACCAACAGTAAACCCACCATCAGATAAATCGACCTTCCACCCGACATGCAACTCCTCCTTCCGGTTCACATCCCAAGAGTCTCGACCAAAATGGTTCCAACAACCCAACGATCATAAGGCGGCGTGCGCGGCTAATCCAATT